>Ga0172379_10007245_pt1 | contig 14467 bp, 13 predicted proteins | sample GrowelOW334metaG_FD_119756 | JGI IMG/M metagenome (GOLD analysis project Ga0172379, IMG submission 119756) | Groundwater microbial communities from an aquifer near a municipal landfill in Southern Ontario, Canada - Groundwater well OW334 metaG | ecosystem: Environmental > Aquatic > Deep... | reverse complement strand
TTCTTTTGTATATTGTTTATTAAAAATACAATACTGTTTTTTCTTTAAACCTACACACCCAAAACAATCTGAACAACTAAAAAGATCCATAGAGTATTCACTATCTCGACAAGTTGGCCAGCAATTCAAGCAGAATTTTAAATTATAAGAATTTTCTCCACATATTGAACATTCATACATAAGTTCCATATGCTCTCCCCAGAAACAAGAATCATAACAATCTTTATTCCCCGGCACTTGTGTATACTGGCAATAACGCATATCTTCACTGTCTCTAACTAGGAAACTGTCGTTTACATTTTTACAGTGGGTAACATGGGAACCAGTTGAGTTTACATTTTTAAGACCATGTTGGTTTTTTGTTATTTGAGTTAACCAAAATGCTCTAGCCTTATCTCGTGCTTCCCTTAATCCTGAAATAGTTTCAAGACTCATTTTTGTAATTTCTTTCTGATATTCTTCCTTAGAATATTGTTTATTAAAAATACAGTAAGAAGATTTACGTAAATTTGCACAACCAAAACAATCATTACACCCTAGACAATTACGACAAAAATAAAGATTATGTGATTCTGCACACATTATAGAAAAATAACACTGATAACATTTTTCAAGCCAAAAGGATTCATAACAACGTTCTGAATGTTGTATGTGAGAAGTATCGACACAATCTCTACAATAATCATTAGCACTACCATACATACAATCTTCAGAATAATTAGAATGGAAACAAAGATAGCAATTCTTCAAGTCAGAAGCATTTCCTGAATAAGGACTATTTATCATTCCTTTCACATTCAAATTATAAATCGGTACTTGTTTTTGAAGTTCAAATAATTGCTCAAAAAAAGATTTAGAAAAATCATAATCACGGCCATATTCCATAGCATCCCAACTATCCCTATACCATTCTTCTTGAGTAATGATCTTTCTACCACTTTCTGCTGGATATAAGGAAAAGATTTCTTTACCACTAAAGGCGTTCTTAACTTTAAAAAGTTTTCGTTCATTTCTGAAAACAAATCTCCTCTGAGCTCGGCAAAGAGGACAAAAAGTAGGAGCTGGTACTTTTATCTTTTCATAGAAATTAAAATCCTCCGGTTCTATCACGAAATTTTCTTTACAATTTTGACATTGCCTAGCCTCTGTTTTCATTTTTGTGAATTAGAAAATTTATGATAAACATCGTGTAATTTTTTAATATTTGATTCAACTATTTTTTTATTATTATCTAAAATTATAAATTTACCATCTTTAGTTGTCTTGCCCAATTTTACATAAGGAATATTTTTAATTATTTTTTCAAACGCCACAACATTTTTAGGAGACACAGAAACTAAAATTCGCCCTTGGCTTTCGGAAAATAATTTAACATCTACCCCATAGGAATTTCCTATGGGGTTAAGAGTTATATTACATCCTACCATTCCTCCCACACAGGCTTTTGCGAGGGCAATTGCAAGTCCGCCAGAATTTACAGATATTGATGAGGCTATTAATTCTTTTTGAATTGCTTTTTCTAACGCATGATAAATTTTAATATTTTTCTTTAGATTTACTTTTGGAACACTTGCCCCGTACCGAGCTTGCTCTGGTGCGGGGTTGCTACCCATTGCATTATTGCCTTGTTCTTTGGCAAGAAATTTATAATATTCACTTGCGCCCAATTCATCATTAGTTTCTCCTAATAGATAAATCACATCCCCCACATTTTTAAATTCTGGAGAAACGGTTTTGTTTAAGTCGGGCATGACACTGATGGCTGAAATAAGAAGTGTGGGAGGAATAGATACAGCCACAGGGTTGCCCTTGTCATCATAGCCCTTAAAGTCATTAAACATACTGTCTTTACCAGAGATAAATGGTGTACCATAACCCACAGCATAGTCATAGCAGGCTTTTACTGAGTCTACGAGCTGGGCCAGACGTTTGGGGTCATTAGACGAGCACCAACAAAAATTATCTAAAATAGCCAAGTGAGAAAGTGTTCCGCCAGCCGATATATTGTTCCTAATCGCAGTATCTATAGCGCAAGCAGCCATGTGGTAAGTACTGATGTCTCCATATGAAGGATAAGTGCTAGAAGATAAGATGACTCCTTTGTTTGAGTTTAAAACAGGTTTGAAGACTTGTGCATCAGTGTTTATGCGTCCTCGTCCAGATGTCGGTTTCAAAACTGAAGATCCTTGCACTTCGTGATCGTACTGCTCGGAAATAAAGGAAAATCCACTGATGTTTTTGTCTTCGAGTAATTTTTCTACAATTTCAGTATAAGATTTTTTTGTTTTTAATGTTGCCTCGCCCGTAAGGCTATGGCCGAGGGGTTCAGTATTTTCATAAATAAATGGAGAAGTAATCAAGTGTTGCTCAGGTAAACCATCATGTAAGAAATCCATAGGTACATCAATTATCTTTTTTCCTTTATATTGGACCACACATCTTCCAGAATTTGTGAATTCACCTATTATTGTCGCTTCCACTCCCCTGTTTTCCATTAATTTTTTAAATGTATTCCATTTTTTCTTTGGTACAGATAAAGTCATACGTTCTTGAGATTCTGAAATCCAGATTTCCCATGGGCGAAGGTCTGGGTATTTTAAAGGAACTTTTTCTAAAGCAACTTTTGCTCCACCACACTCCTTTGCCATTTCAGATACCGAGCAAGATATGCCTCCAGCGCCATTATCTGTAATACTGTTGTATAGATTCATATCACGAGCTTCTTTGATTATTGCATCGCTTAATTTTTTCTGAGTTATTGGATCCCCGATTTGCACTGCTGTCGCTGGAGAGCTAGAGTCCATTACTACAGAAGAAAAAGTCGCCCCATGAATACCATCTAGTCCGACTCTGCCACCCACCACTACAACATAGTCCCCCGCCTGCGCTTTTTTAATATGAGACAATCTAGTTTTTTTTGATTTTTCTAAAGTTGGTAAATTTCTTGGAATTAGCCCCACAGTACCAGCAAAAACTAAAGGTTTACCTCTGTATCTATCATCATAATGCACAAAACCAGAAAGAGTGGGTATGCCAGAACAATTTCCGCCAACATTTATACCTTTTATTACTCCCTCCATAATTCTTTTTGGTGAAAGCATTTTTTGCGTTAGATTTTTATCTCGGAAAAGCAGTATTTTGTCTTCGGGATTACCTAAACAAAAACCATAAAGATTAGCTACTGGCTTAGCCCCTAAACCAAAACCTATCGTATCACGATTCACTCCTACGATACCTGTGACAGCTCCACCAAAAGGATCTAATGCTGAAGGACTATTGTGTGTTTCTACTTTATGAGTTATCAAATAATCTTTATCAAAGATAATTCCTCCTGAATTATCACTAAAGACTGAAACACAAAAATCTTTTTTACCCTTTTGTTTGCGTATTAAATTTGTCGCACCTTTGATGTATGTTTTATATAAACCATCTTTGATGTCATCAATAGGATTTGCAAAGATAGTGTGTTTACAATGTTCAGACCAAGTTTGCGCGAGAGACTCCAGCTCTATATCCGTAGGATCTCTTTTTAGTTTTTTAAAATGTCCTTGAATTACTTTCATTGATGCTAGATCTAGAGCTAAAGGACCTCGCCTCATACCATTTTTGTCTAAAATTCCCTCTTTGCCGATTTTTACAAGTTCTTCATCAGACACATCGAGAGAAACATTTATTATTGGAGTAGCCTTTTTTAAAATAACTTTTGGAATTTTTAAAGGTAGATCATTCTTTTTTATTTCAGAAAAACTTGCAATATAAGAACGCTCAATCAAAGGATTGTGAAGTGAAAGGGCAATTTTCTCCACATCTTCTAATTTAGAATTATTAACTAAATAAATTTTTGAAGTATAAACAGCTAGATCAGCTCCAGACGTTGGACGTCTAGGCTCTCGACGTTCAACACTAGCTTCAGACGTTGTACGTCTAGGATTTTGACGTCCAACGTCTGGAGTAATGTGCAGTAGATCTAAAATAGTCTCTTCTACTGTATGTCCGACATTGTCTGTGACTCCAGGCTTGAAGCCTATCTCTATTGCATATGTAAAAGATGTTGTACGTCTGGGATTCTGACGTCCAACATCAGGCCTCGCCCGTAGGTCTATGGCCGAGGGAAATTTATTTATTGAAAATTCTTCTAAGATTGGGTTAGTTAAAGCCTGAGCTATTTTGAGGATTTTGTCACTTCCCAATTTATGTGAAATTAGATAAGAATTAATGAAATCAGCTTTTCCTTTAGGTCTCACATATATGCGGGAAATCATAGATATATATTATAATATCTGAGAATTAAAGACAAATTAAATATTTAAGTTTGGGTTTTTGTTTTATTGCTTTTTGTATGGAGTTGTTGTATAGTATGAAAAAAGAAGTTCTTCTCTTGCTCTTCACACTTATCAAGGAGGGTGCGATGGATAAATTTGACAATATTTTCAAGCCCGGATCCATGGCCGATGAAGCCATGAATGTACCGGGCGCCTTCATGAAAAAGTATGACGGCAAAACAGAGGTGTTCCTCCCGATCCCATATTTTAATGGAAGGTTCACAGTGTCCGCTGGAGCTTTCCAGTGTGACATAATGGCCGTCGAAGAAACATATCGTAGGTGGCTAAGAAAGATGGGTTTACTAAAAAATGGCATAGAATGGAAGGAGGGTTTGGGTTAGAAAAAATCAGTATGGTCGGGGAAGGCTCTGCTTTCCCCGACCATTTTATTTTCCTTAGCTTTATAGTTTCTTCCAATTATATTCAAATATCAATTTTTGAGTATGATAAATTTCTTGATTCTCTATCACCACACCGACTGGATTTTCAGCATTGTCTAGGCTTATATGCGCTACTTTATTTCCCCCATATATTATTTCGTATGTTGACCGTATGTCTTCCTGCTCTTTTTCTTTTGGTAATTGCATCCACTTTCTTTCATCGAGACCCACAGTGTCACCTCCGCCACCAAGAGCAATTGTCTTAACTTTTATTTTTCTTCGTATTCTTTTCTTACTAAAGTCTTTCATCGCTTGATAAACATTTTTTCGCACTGTTGAAGAAGAATAAACGTAATATGTTTTATCTTTAACCCTATCCATACTTTTCAAAACATCTTCCAAAATATGTCTAATACCGATTACTCCTTCATATAATTTCACCACCGGCTTCCCTCCTTGTTTTTCAAATATTGTTTTAAATAGAGGCAGACTTTCTTCTATATTTTCTTTAACCTCTTTGAGTTCTTCTTGCTTTTTATCTATTACTGCGAGTAAGGTCTCTGGTCTTTCGGCGATAAAATATTGTTTTGATTCTTTATTGTAATATGAAATTATTCCTAAATTAATCAAAGATTTCAAAATATCGTAAGTAGTGCCACGATTTATTTTTGCTTTTTGTGATATTGTTCGCACCGAAGAAGATCCAAGCTCGATCAAAGCTAAATATACGGCTATCTCTTTTTCCGAGAGACCAAAATTTTTTAGAACCACTTGAATCTGCATATTTCAATATTATATTTTTATCACTAATTTGTCAATTTTTCTCCTGCAGTTTATTTTAAACACACTTTAAGCCTTTATTTATTTGATTTTTACAATAAAAATTAAAATAAATTATCTACACTATTTGACACTGTAATCATTTTTTATTATCCTAAATACAGAAACGTTAATTGAAATCAAAACAAGCACCACTTACATAAGGGAGAATAGTCATGCCGAAAAAAAAATACGACGTGGTTGTCGGGGTCTCAGTAAACCCCGAACTAGAATTGGTAGTTGAAGATACGCCAGGACCGAAGAAGGTCTTGAGTAGTATGGGCTGTTGCCTCAGTGGGTCGTCTGGCAACACGGCCATGGCGATCGAAAAACTTGGAGGGCAGCCACACCTTCTGGGCTTGGTTGGGGCGAATTCCCAAGAAGGGTTTGCAGACAAGCTCCTGTGTGATGCAGTCAAGCAAAGCAGGGTTCCTTTTACTCCTATTAGAGTTCTTTCTCAGACAAGCCACGCAGTCATACCTGTTGTGGGGGGAGTAAACGGAGAGGTGTGGGGCAGGAAAGGTGACGTCGTTCACCCTAAAGTGCCTAAAGCGTTGCAGATCCTCACAGGACCGGATATCGGTATCGGCCCAAAGACTTTTGTTGTCACAACAGGTCTAAGGATGGTTGAGGAAGTGTTCGCCAAAGCGCTTTTGGTACAGGCCCAAGTCGGCTACCGTGTACTGAACGCGAGGGACACTCTTTGCCCTCGTAGAGAGTTTAAACAGTTCCTTCCACTAGTGGATCTGCTCGTTCTAAACCAGTTAGAGTTTAACGAAACCGGCATGGAGCTCTCGGAGATCCATCGTCGTGGTCCAAGAATCGTCGTAGTAACTCACGACAAGGATGGCGGCATGTTTTCCTTTAACCATACTCGATTTTGTTTTACCCCCGTCAGTTTTCCAGGCGGGCCGTTCGAGACTGGCGCTGGGGATTGGTTCCTCGGTGCTTTAATCTCCGAGCTCATAAGGCTCAAAGTATCAGTTTCGACCATAAATGCCGAACAGTTCCTAGGAGTGATCAACTTTGCAGCACGCGTTGCTGGAAAGAAGATCACAATACCAGGCGGAGGGAACGGTCCCTCACGCCACCAACTCAGATAGATAAGTTTTATCATCAAAGGGGCCTACTTGCGACCATGTTGCGAGCGGCCCCTTTTTTTATGCTATATTAATTATATGAAATATATTTTTGATTTTGACGATGTACTATTTCAAACCACCAAGCATCGCAAGGAACATATGTTTGTTTTACTACAAAAGGCTGGAATACCTCTTTTTGAAATTGAAGAGTATTATAAAAAAGCGCGAATAGAAGGACTCTCGCTAAAAAATATGATAGCTCACTTTCTTGTAGATGAAGAAAATAATCAAAAAAAATTATACGAAGAAATAATGGCGGAGAATAATAATTTTATAAATGTAGAATTGCTTGAAAAAATAAAAAAGATTGGGAAAGAAAATTGTTTTTTAATAACTCATGGCGGTACAGAATTTCAAAACGACAAAATAAAAAAAGTTGGCGCTACTCCCCTATTTTCTGAGATTGTTATATTACAAGGAAGTAAAAAAAGGGCTGTAGAAAAAATATGCGCGAAGCACATAGATGAAAAGGTGGTGTTTATTGATGACAAAGTCCAATATTTTGAGGACTTAGATTTTAAAAAATATCCAAATCTTAAAACTATTCTCTATGTAGGACAAAGTGCTGATGATCTCATGAAAGAAATGAATAAATAACTTTTTCTATTTTATCCCAGTAGTAAGCATCGGCTCAACTTCTGAAGATAGAATCTTAAACCGTATAACCCCAATGGTTTGACCATGCTCTGTTTTGACATTTACCCGCCATTTACCGAGAGCTAAATTAGAACGCATGGAATATGTGCGGAAACCACCATCTCGCCCACCTACCACAGGTAGATTTATCTCACTTTCAGTTATCCATTTCTTTTGTGTATCATCATAACGTTGCCATTCGTGAATAATAGTGAGATCGAGATTCTTTGGAGAAAAAATAGCGCTGAAAGCGTAAACTGGCTTGCCGGAAATTCCAGAAACTTGAGAGAAGTTTTGATATAAATTAAAGAACCCTCTCCATCCAAGATTCTCATAAGTAACATCATAATTCCCTCTCGTATTTTTCTTGATTGAATGATACATTCCAGCATCTTTAAGAGAAAGCGGAATCGGCGGTATCAGATTTGTGAAATATAAGAAGTTAACTAAAATAAAAATACTAGTGATTAAAAAGAACAAATCACGGAACATAAACTTTTCTTCGGTACGGATTTTTTTAAGCTTAAAAAATCCTGAAGTTCTCGGCTCGTCAACCTCGAAACCCCTGCGAAAAGTTATGTTCCGTGATTTGAGATTGATAAAATAAAACAAAATTTTAAGAAATATTATAATAAAAACTAAACTAAGAAAACCAGAGAGCAAGAATACCCAGGCGCCTATTCTGTGTATCAATACTGGTACTAGAAAAATGGCAAACGAATAAATTGAAAGAAAAAATAAGCTTATCTGTAAACTAAGTCTAATATAGTGTCTTTTTAGAGATTCATTAGCTATAAAGGCCAGAACAAGGAGGGCTATAAATGGCCAAGTGACAAAAATATCTGCGCTTCGGAAATAAAAAACTAAATAAGTAGAGAGAATTCCTCCAAAGAAAAATTGCAATATATTCACATACCAAAAATGAGCCTTTTTAGGATTTCTTTCTCCCCCGTCTTCGTTTTCCTGGAGATGAATCAAGGTAATAAAAATTCCAATAATCAAGAGATGACCTAGTATCCAAAGATTTTCCCAGAGCGTGTCTACGCGCTTGAGCGTGAGCGCGTCAAAAACGAAACCAAAAATAAGGGAAAAGGAAGAGATAGGGCGCTCAAATCTGCCATAAAAATTACGAATGGGATTTATAAAAGACATTTTTTAATTATAACACTTTTAATTTCGAAACTCTTTCTTGGCACAAGTTTTCTGTCAGCGCGCATAAAAATCTGCTGATTTTTTGCTATGCTCGGCTACCCGCCTGCGCAATGCTTCCCGAAAACTGCGCCTGCGACGAGTTTCGAAATTTACGAATTATTAACCAAAGATATTAGCTCGCCATGGAATTTTTCGTTTAATGTCGTAAATTTTGGAATAAATATTAATTTGGGAAGTCGTCTGGTCTAAGAATATCTTACTTGCGATGTAGCTATAGGTCATACCATTTCCAGAAAAAGCAAAAGCCTGAAAGATGTTACTGTCTTTTAATTTCCCAACAAAAGGGATCCCGTCAATGGGTTCTGCTATTACTCCAGACCAATGACGAACTTCTTCATATGGTAAATATTCAAATGTTTCTTTTACATATTTTCTCATTGCTTGAAAATTTAATTCTCGATCCATTTGAATCACATTCAGATGATCTGCTCCACCGATTATCATTCGATCAAAACCATCCTTTTTGTCAATTCTAAAATAATGATATGGTTCTAATTTATCTTCATAGGTGCTTTGAAGAAGAGAATTTGAAGGAAGTTTATACTCAAGAACATAGGTGCGATAAATATTTGATTTTTGGGTCAAAAAAGACGGCCTCCCAAAAGGATTGTGTGTGGCAGAAAAAACTTCTTTGGCTTTTATTATTCCAACGTCTTTCACTACAATTTCTACAAAATCTTTTTTATCATTTAAATTTAAAACTTCTGTGTCTTCGGCTATTATCACACCATTCTTGCTCGCAATTTTAGCTAAAGAGGTCAGATACTTCATCACATGAAATTTTGCCTGATTTGGCATTTCAATATAGCCAAATTTGGAAAATTTTAAATTACCATCTTTCACATATTCACACTTTACATTTAGCTTTTTAAAAGCTTCAGTCATTTTTATAAGCTTTTTTTCTTCTCTTTTTGTATTAGCATAAATATAATTATTGCAGCGTTCGAATTCACACTCGATCATTTCAGATTTTATTATATTTTCTATATTATCTATGGCTTCAAGGTGTGATGCTAAAATAAGACGAGCTTTTTCTTTTCCAAAAAATTTTATTAATTTAGTTGGATCAGTGTCTATCACCTGAGTCAAAAAACCAGTGGTGCAATAAGTCACCCATTCTCCTAATTTCCCTTTTTCTAGTAAGACTGCTCGTCTTCCTTTCTTCGCTAATAAATATGCGCAAGTTATTCCAGTGATACCTCCGCCGACGATCAATGTCTCTATTTCATCAGGTAAAATACTTCGCGGATATTTTACGCGTTCTATTCCTTCGAGCCAGATTTCGTAATTGTCATTCGTCATCAAAAATTATTGAACTATTATAGTCCCTGTCATAAAAGGATGGATAGCACAATGATAGCTAAAAGTTCCAGTAATGTTAAAAGTAAAAGAATAATTTTGTCCACTACTAAAAACAGAACTACTAAAACTTCCTCCAGTAATTTGGTGAGAAGTTGAATCCTGATTCAACCAAACGACTGTATCCCCTTTGTGGATATTTAAAACTTGTGGATTAAATGAAAAGTTCACTATAGATACATTGAGTGTTTTTGGAGATGTCAAAGGCGCAGACTTCACTGCTGGTGTCGGCTTTGTATTTGTTGTGGGTGTTGGAATATTTTCAGGAAGAGAATTTGAAGAAGAAGTAGGTACTTCTGGGGTTGGTATTTGTTCTTGATTTGTTTGAACTCCACTATTTTTAGATGTACTTATAAAATAAATTATTGCTAATAATATTACTAAGGCAATCACTATGTAAACTGTATTTTTTTTATTCATATATGTTTTATAAATTAAAATTAAAATATAGCAGAAAACCAAATATCAAGTGTATAAATACCAAACATGAGAGAATGAGAGCGTTTGTTTTATGATATTTAAATAAATCTGATCGACCATGCGTCAACCTATAACCTAAATAAATTTGTAAAACAAAACTAAATAAAGTTATTATTCCTAGCCAAAATACTAAAGGTTTACCAAAAATTATAAATGCCATTATTGTCAATTCTATAAAAGAATTATTAATTCTGAATTAAAAACTAATACAGCTTCCCTCCCACGATTGCATTTTCTTTGTCTGGCACTAACAAAACCACCTTCCCTTCACTATCTGGTACACCGAGAGTCAGCACCTCTGACTCAAAAGAGCCAATTTTTCTAATGGGAAAATTAAGAACACCCAACACAAGCTTTCCAATTAATTCTTCCTTTCCATAAAAAATAGCTATTTGAGAAAATGAATTCTTGACCCCTACCTCAGAACCAAAATCTATTTTTAATTTATATCCAGGTTTTCTGGCTTCTGGGTGGTCACCCACTTCAACTATTTTCCCAACTCGTATATCTAATTTTTCAAAATCTTCTATTGTTGCCATATGTTTGTGATATTTAAATTCTATAGTTATTTATTCTAAAATCTTAAGCGCTTCCTTGAAAGCTTCATCGCTATTTTTAAATACAGGGTAGTTATATTTTTCAGCTTCTGCTTTGAAGTACGGCTGATCACCCAAGAAAAGAGCCACGGATTGCAATTCGAGTTCTTCACTTTCCCATCTAGGCTTTTCTTTGTTTCCTTCTATCACATTTTCAAGATTTGCTCCGACGATCACTATGCAAGGAAAATCTAAATCTTTATGGACTAAATGTGGCATCAAGCTGACACCTTCAAAAATGACAGGCCGTTCCTCATCTTTATAACTATTTATTTTTTCTAATATCCCTTCCCACAATCTTTCAGATTGATCAACGAGATTTTTCCATTGTTTATCATAGGATGTATTTATATAATATGCTCTTTTGTTTTTATCTTTCCAAAAATTTGTGGCATCAGTGTATTTTGGATTTAATCGAAGCTCGTGACGAATATCCTCACTGGGGACACAAATACCTCCGACTGCTTCTGCGAGCTGTTTTGCAAGAGTTGTCTTACCAATAGTCGGAATTCCTGTTATGACTAATCTCTTCCCCTTGTGAGGTAATTTGCTTTTTGGTTCCATGAATGAATTTTAATATAAAAATACATTTATATCAAATTAGTTATTTTTTGGAATTTCTTTTAATATTCTCGGGTCAAGTAATGGCAATTTATTTGGGGCGCCTGCTAATTTACGAAGGCAAAATGCTGAACACGAATTATTGCAATCATTATATCCAATCTTGTATTCTATTTTAATTACATCCTTAAATTCTTCTTCAATCTTTTTAATCCAAGCCTTTAAAAGATAGTTAAATTCTACAGGTACTTGTATAAACATTACACCACCTTCATTTAACAATTCATACCATACTTCTAAAATTCTACTAACAGAATAAGGCTCAATAGGAACAAATTCTAACCCTCTTCCCATTCTTTCCATTATTAAATCTACTTTTTTATTTTCTAATATTTTATTTAAAGATTTGTATGTTGAGGAATCAAAAATATTTCCCTCTAGTACTTTATGATTTATTTCTGAATCTTTTCCAAAAGGCTCGTTTGTTTTTTCGTGATCTCTATGATCAATTAAAGTAACACCTACTGATTGAACAAAAAAACCAGACGTAAATCCACTAAATAAGTTTTCTCCCACCCCTCCGAACTCTATTCCAATAGCCTTACCTGCTTTTGCTTTAAGTATCTTTTCAATATAATGCCTAATTCCTTTATTGTCATAAAAAGTATCATAAAAGGACTCGGCAAAAGACATTCCGATATTGGGGACATACTCACCCTCAAGTGGAGAATTTCGCCAAGTATAGCGATTCACTGCATTCTTCCCTTCTGCTTCCACTAATGTTTTAGCAGACCTTTCCTTAGAAGAAACCTCATCTCGTCTTCTATTTCCCGCAGGAAAACTATCAAATGAATCCATGGCGATATTATATCAAATAATATAGATTTTTAAATTTATCCACAAAGCTGGGAGACTAGGACTCGAACCTAGATAAACGGAACCAAAATCCGTTGTCCTACCGTTAGACGATCTCCCAGCTTTAAGGACAAATTACTTTATTTATTAACTACTTTTTCAAATACCCTAAACGAAGAAATATATTGAAGATTAACATATTTTTTAGTATTTGCACACCCCTTAAGCCAGATCATTATACGATATGTATCTATATTATGTATTAATCAATATTTTAAAAGCAAGAATTTTCATTGTTTGGTATAATAAAAACATGAAAGAAATAACACTTCATAAGCAATGGGTCGTTAAGGCTCCTATAGATGATGTATTTAGGATAATGACCGACTTCGAAAAATTTCCGGAATATTTTCCAAAAGTTGCCGAATCAATACAGATTAATAAACGAGAAGGAAATTACTTAGAGATGGAGGTAATCGTAAAATCATTCGGTAAAAAATTTAAGGTGAAGATGAAAACTCAAATTCTTCCAGAGATAGGTTTCATCTCAGATAATGACAGTTATCAGTTTGGGACTTCTGGACATGAAGAAATGTTGCTTTCTCCACACGTCAAAGGAACTTTGATTGACTATACCTATCAAGTCACCATTCATAAAAAATGGCTACGCATAATCGCTGTGCCTCTACTGCGCTGGTATTCGATGAAATACTGGGAAAAAGCAGTTATTGATCAGCTTAAAAAGATTCTGGATAAAGAATAGTCCCGGAATCGCACTAAACACCCTACTGCTATTTACAACATAACACTTTTGTAGTAAAGTATTTTTGGCTATTTGTTCTTTATACTTAGAAAAGTAAGACGAAAGTCTTACTCACAAAATCACAACAAAAACAAGAGAGGTAGGTATACAGATGCAAATCGTAGTTTATGTGGGAAAAACAAAAACCGGTCATAGAGTTATTGCGACAAACTTACAGGAGACTGCAGAAAAAATAAAAGAAGTCATCAAAAGTCAACATGGCTTTTCAGATGACTCTGATATAAGAGAACTTATCTCTGTTATGTTTAAGGTGGCCATAAGCTGTGAATGCGGGCTAGCAACTTCTCTTGAGAATGGCGTTTCCGTCTTCAAGAGAGGATGCTGCCCGGGTAAATTAACGGTAGACGGCGGGATACTCACCGCCACAACCGAGGACGGGAGCCTAACACTCAAGCTTCCGTCCTGAAATATCATAAGACTGGAGAGGAAACACTGGCTGTTTCTGCCAGTCTTTTCTCTTTTATATTAGAATATTTTTTGCTCAATAAATAGGTTGCAATAGCGTACTAAAATCTAGCTATTTACGATATTACATTTTTATAGTAGAGTGTTTATGGCTATTTGTTCCTATTAAACGACAAAAACAGAAACAATGACGAAGAAAGTTCCAGCAGTTTTAGTCGCAGGCTACGTCGTCCAAGAAGAAGAGAATACGAATATTTTTCTGAGTAGATCGATGAGCTTCCTGAAAAGGCGAGACCGCAAGGGAAGGCTCGGAATAGAACGGGCGTTCGTCCACTCTGTGGACGAATTGCTCAAGGAGAAGGACGGCATCCCCTCCAGTGCAAGGTTTTATTATGCCTGTTTCAATCCCGACGTAGGCTTCACAGGGGTTTCATGCTATCTCCCCATAGATCTCGAGGAATTCCTCAATATCTATGAGCCCACACCGGTTCCCTAAAACATAACAAGGGCAAATAGCCAAGTACTAGAGTATCAAAAGGCGGACCGCGCATAAACACGCGCGGCCTGCCTTTCTTCATTTTTAGTCCACATTTTTCAAATTTTAATCCTTGCCTATTATTTCCACCAAAGCGAGCTCTAAGGGCAATTCAGAAATGAAGGCATTGTCCATGTCTTGATATGCTTTTAGCAATATAGCTAAAGTAGTGGAATTAAACGCCTCTTTACTTGCCCCGTTGGAAGCGTGCTTTCCTTCGGGGTCATTCTTAATTATTTCTTTAAGAAATTCTAAATCCGTCTCTCCTAGATTCCCCACCATATCTTTTTCTAATTTAGGCGCATAACGTAAAATTATTGCCATACGGAATTTTTGGATTAT
>Ga0172379_10007243_pt1 | contig 14470 bp, 13 predicted proteins | sample GrowelOW334metaG_FD_119756 | JGI IMG/M metagenome (GOLD analysis project Ga0172379, IMG submission 119756) | Groundwater microbial communities from an aquifer near a municipal landfill in Southern Ontario, Canada - Groundwater well OW334 metaG | ecosystem: Environmental > Aquatic > Deep... | reverse complement strand
GCTGGTATTGGCTTTGCTTGGATGTATCACCAATATCAGAATTTACCACTTATCTCAGTAGCTCATACGATTCTCAATTTTACTGCAATGGTGTTAGGTTTCTTTATTATTAGATAATTTGTGTTTATGAAACTAAAAATTAAATTTTATATTTCAAAAATTTATAATGATATTATGTTATTCATGAAAAACTTATTTAAAAATAAAACTTTCAAGATGTTTTTTATAAGTTTTTTAACGATGCTGATTACTATTGGTATTTTATTTATTATAGTTTGGAATGTTAAAGATAAAATCATAAATTCTTTAATAAATAATTATATTGCAAAGTCGGATACTTTTAAACAAAAACCAATTTTAATTGAAAAGGTAGAGGATTCTCCAATTGTACCTGTTAAAGAAGAAGTAAAAGTAGTAGAAGATACAGTAGTTACCGCGGTGAAGAAGGCGAAGCCTGCAGTTGTTTCTATTATTATAAGTAAGCAAGTACCACAATATACTGTTACTTATAAAGAGGAGAAAATTGTTGATCAGTTTGGGAATATTGTTCCTAATATGACTTTGACGACACCAATTTATACACCAAATGGTACGAAAAAACAGCAGCTTGGAAGTGGTTCAGGATTTCTCATTTCATCTGATGGATTAATTGTTACGAATCGTCACGTAGTTGATCAAACAGATGTGGATTACACAGTTCTTCTTAATAATGGTAAAGAATATGTAGCAACTGTTTTAGCAAAAGATAGTGTATTAGATGTTGCTTTGATTAAGATTGTAGCCTCTGGCCTTCCTTATTTGCAGTTTGCAGATTCTGATAAACTTGAAGTAGGAGAAAGTGTAATAGCTATTGGTAATGCACTTGGAGAATTTAAAAATACAGTTTCTGCCGGGGTTATTTCTGGACTTTCACGTAGTCTTTCTGCAACTGGTGGTGGTGGCTATAGAGAATTTCTTTACAAAGTTATACAGACTGATGCCGCTATTAATAAAGGTAATTCAGGGGGTCCATTGCTTAACCTTAAGGGACAAGTTGTAGGGATAAATGTAGCTATTGCAGAAGGGTCATCTAATGTTGGATTTTCTTTGCCTATAAATAGTGTAAAGGGTGTGATAGATCAAGTGAAGAAGACTGGCAAAATTTCTCGTCCTTATGTAGGTGTTCGATATGTGAATGTAACTTCTGATTTGAAGGCCAAATTAAATCTAACTGTAGACTATGGTATTTTGGTTGCAAAAGGGGCAAATGCTAATGAAGTAGCTGTAGTACCAGGTTCTCCAGCGGATAAAGCAGGAATAGTAGAGAATGATATTATACTTTCTATAAATGGAGAAAATATAAATGCCAGTAATGATTTTATGTCTTTAATTCGTGATAAGAAAGTAGGAGAGAATATTAAAATGAAAGTACTTTCAAATGGAGTTGAAAGGGTCGTGACAATCAAGCTTGAAGCAGCAGCGGATAGTCAATAAATTTATTAGAGGTTATAATACATAATATGAAAAAAACAACAAATAAAAAAGAAAAGAGGCCGTCATGGGATGAATATTTTTCTAGTATGGTTGAATTAGTTGGAACTAGAAGTACTTGTGATAGAGGAAAATCTGGGTGTGTAATTGTAAAAGATAAAAGAGTCCTCAGCACAGGTTATATTGGTTCACCTACAGGGACAGCACATTGTGATGAAATTGGACATGAAATACACACCGTCACTCAAGAGGATGGAACAGTTTCAAAACATTGCATTAGGACAGCTCATGCAGAACAAAATGCAATAGTTAATTCAGCCCGTTTTGGTATTGCATTAGATGGTGCTACTTTGTATTGCCATATGACACCGTGTTATATATGTGCAAAGATGTTAATAAATGCTGGAATAAAAAGAGTTGTTTGTAATTTAGATTATCATGCCGGTGGAAGAAGTAAAAAATTATTTAAAGAAGCCAAAATAAAATATGATTTATTAAATTCAAAAATGGAGACTTATTCTAATATGAAATAATATGAGTAAAATAATTTTAGCAGTTGTTGGACTGCCAGGTGCTGGGAAGACTGAAGCAATCGAATATTTAAAAGAAAAAACAAAATGGCCTAAAGTTTATTTTGGGGATGTTACTTTTGATGAGATGAAAGTGAGAGGTTTGGAAATAAATGAAAAGAATGAAAGATTCGTCCGAGAAGATTTGAGGGTTCAATTTGGACAACTTCATTATGCAAAGAAGGTTGTAGAGAAAATCAAGAATATGAATCAAAACTCTAATATTTTAGTAGAAAGTTTATATAGCTGGGATGAATACTTAGAATTTAAGAATGAGTTTAATGATGAATTTAAAGTTTTGGCAGTATATTCTTCTCCTGAAACACGTATTAAAAGAATGGTAAATCGCCCAATTCGTCCATTATCGAGGGAAGATGTAATTTCGCGAGATTATTCTCAGATTGCAAATCTTCATCAAGCAGGACCTATTGCCCGAGCAGATTGGACAATAGTGAATGAAGGGACAAAAGAAGAGCTTCAGAGCGCGATAGATAAAATTTTAGAAAATATAAAATAAACAAAGAAATAAAAACTCCGCTAGGACTTTCCTAGCGGAGTTTTTATTTCTTTTCGTAGATTACAAAATTTGTATTGTATACATTTTCCTCATCTTTTTCGTGTTTATCTTCACTTACAATTTTCCACTTATTCATATCTATAACAGGAAAGAAAGTATCAGCATCTGGGAATTCTGCATCCACATGGGTTATATAGAGTCTGTCAGCTTTGTCTATGAAGAGTTTGTATATCTGTCCACCACCTATCACAAATACCTCCTCATCATCTTCTATTGTTTCTTTTAAACGTTTATCTAATTCATCTAAAGAATAAATAACTTCACAATTTTCTCTTTTGAATTCTTTGTCTAAGGTAAGAACGATATTTCTTCTGTTTGGTAGTGGTCGTCCTGGTATTCCATCTGTTGTGCCAAGAGATTCAAAAGTTTTCTGACCCATTATAACAGGATGACCTAAAGTAGTTTTTCTGAAGTGCTTCATATCTATAGGTAAATCCCATAGAAGTTCATTCTTCATTCCGATCTCATTATTATTTGCTATGGCTGAGATTATAGATAGAATCATATATTTTAAATTGCTATTTCAAAAGGAATTTTTTCGTAGCTCTGATAATTTAATATTTTTGAATCTTGATATTTCCAATCAAAAATAGATTTCCAATTTTCTGTCTCGATAGTGGCAAGAGGATATTTATTTACATCACGAGATAATTGTTCTTTTGCACCTTCTACATGGTTTTCGAAAATATGTACATCGGCTAAGAATCCTACAAGTTTACCTTCTTTAAGCCCGGTTTCTTTAGCAAGAAGGTGAAGAAGCAATGCATAGCTTGCAATATTGAAGGGAAGCCCTAGCATTGTGTCTACAGATCTTTGATTCCACAAGAGATTAAGTTCACCATTTATTGTTGTTACTTGAAAAGCATAATGACAAGGAGGTAATCCCATTTCGCCGAACTGAAGAGGGTTCCAAGCACTAACTATCATTCTTCTATCTCGTGGATTTGTTTTTAATGTTTCTACAACTTTTTTTAATTGGTCTATTCCTTTTCCTGTGTAGTCTGTATCATAACTTTCATATGGTGCATTGAAGTGCCTCCATTGGAATCCATAGATGGGCCCTAGGTCTCTCTCTTCTAGCATTTTCTTTTTAGATTCTTCATCATGTCCATAGGGAGCTTTCTGAGGCTTAGCCCATTCATCCCAGATATGGTTATTATTGTCTTGGAGCCATTTTTTATCTGTTATTCCATTTATAAAAAATTCTAATTCATTTGCAATTAAGCGGAACGGAACTTTTTTTGTGGTTAATAATGGGAATCCTTTTGACATATCATGCTCAAATATAGCCCCAGCTATAGTAAAAGCAGGTGTGCCTTGACGGGTTGGTACTTTTTGACCATTTTCTAATACTTTTTTTACAATATCTAAATATGCTTTCATGGGTCTATTATACTATCTGAGTCTTTTTTCACAAACTTTTACGATAATACATAATTGTGCTAAAATTAGCCTATTATAAGTCTAATTATCACCAAAAAATATGAAAGACAAACAAGTAGAAAAACTCATAAAAGAAGAAGAGAAGAGACAGAAGAGCGTTGTGAATTTAATAGCTTCAGAGAACATCGTTTCTGATGATGTACTTAAGGCTCTTGGCTCCAAGCTTACAAATAAATATGCAGAAGGTTATCCAGGCAGAAGATATTATGGTGGTAATCAGGTTGTAGACAAAGTAGAGAACTTAGCGATAGCCCGTGCTTTGAAACTTTTCAAACTTAAAGCTACAGATTGGCATGTGAATGTCCAACCTCTCTCTGGAAGTCCTGCGAACTTTGCGCTTTACTCTGCACTTGTTCCTATCGGAGGGAAAATAATGGGGATGAAGCTTTCATCTGGTGGGCATCTTACTCACGGATACCCAGGTTCTATGACAGGCAAACTTTGGAAGCCAGTTCAATTTGAACTTGATAAGAGTACAGAAGTTATAGACTATGATGCTATCAAAAAACTTGCAATAGAAGAGAAGCCAAATATCATTGTTGCAGGATTTACTGCTTACCCACGTGTTGTAGATTTCAAAAAGTTTAGAGAAATTGCCGATGCATGTGGAGCAATACTTCATGTAGACATGTCACACTTCGCAGGTCTCGTTGCAGGCGGTGCTTATCCCTCACCATTCCCTTATGCTGATTCTGTAATGACAACCACTCACAAATCTCTCCGTGGACCAAGGCATGCAATACTGTTTGTGAAGAAGGATGCAAGAGAGTTTGATAAGAAATTGGATAAGATGATCATTCCAGGGCTCTTTGGTGGCCCTCATGAGAATACTATAGCCGCGGCAGCGGTAGCATTCCTCGAAGCTTCCAAACCAGAATTTAAAAAGTATGCGAAGCAAGTGGTGAAGAATGCGAAAGTTCTTGCGAAAGAATTACAGAAGCTCGGTTGGCACATCATTTCAGGTGGTACAGACTCGCACCTTATCCTTGTGGATACATGGATGGATGGAAAGGGTATACCTGGCAAGGATGCCAGTGCCAAGCTTGAGAAAGCAGGAATAATTGTAAATATGAATACAATTCCAGGAGATCCTCGTGGCCCTATGGATCCATCAGGCATTCGTCTTGGAACTTGCGCACAAACAACCAGAGGAAACAAAGAGGCAGATATGGTGAAATTAGCAGCTAGGATGGATAAGATTTTGAAAGGGAAATAATTATGATAAAAGGAGAAAGGAATAAATTAAAACCTTGTGTAGGTGTAATGATCTGGAAAGATGGGAAGGTTATTGTAGGGAAAAGGAAAGGTTCTCATGGTTCAGGGGAGTACGCTTTCCCTGGAGGTCATTTGGAATTTGATGAATCTTTTGTAGAATGTGCAAAAAGAGAAGTCTTAGAAGAAACAGGAATAGTTATTAAAAATGTAATTTTTATGTCAGTCGCGAATTACAGGAGGCACGATAATAGGCAAGATATTTTAGTTAATCTTGTTGCAGATTGGGAAAGCGGTGAAGAGACGAACTTTCCAGACGAAAAAATAGGAGATTGGCAATGGTGTATGGTAGACAGTCTTCCTTCTCCTTTGTTTTATCCAACACAGATTACACTTGATTCATTTATAACAGGAAAAAATTTTTATGATAAAGAATAAAAAACAAAAAATAAAAGGAAAATTGATAGTGATAGATGGCACAGATGGGAGTGGGAAGGCGACACAGGTGGCTTATTTGACTGAGAGGCTCAAGAAAGATGGATACAAAGTTAAGATTGTAGATTTCCCTGAGTATTATAAAAATTTCTTTGGGAAATTTATTGGGCACTGTCTTTCAGAGCAGTATTATAATTTCTTACATGTGCACCCAAAGATTGCTTCAGTCCTTTATGCTGCTGACAGATGGGAATCTAGCAAAGAATTAAGAGAGTGGCTCGATAAAGGGTTTATAGTGATTGCTAATCGCTATGTCAGCGCAAATCAAATTCATCAAGGAGGAAAAATTAAAAGTGCAAAGAAAAGAGATGACTTCCTTAATTGGCTTGATGAGATGGAGTATGGAGTATTTGGTTTACCTCGCCCAGACATCACTTTGTATTTGAGTTTGCCTATTGATATAGTATTAAAACTTTTGGAAGAGCGTAATAGCAGTAAGATGAAGAGAGCTTATCTAAAGAAGCACAAAGATGTTCATGAAAGTGACACCGATCACCTCGTCAATTCTCGCAAGAGTGCTCTTAAGCTTGTAAAAGAAATTCCTAACTTTATTCAAATAGAATGTTCCAAAAAAGGAGAGATTTTATCACGTGAACAAGTTCATGGGATGGTTTATAAAGAAGTAAAAAAAGTTTTACCTACCTGCTGAAAAGGAGGGAAATAATATGAAAGTTAAAATTAAAAGAATAGATAAAAGTTTTCCTTTACCAGAATATCATACGAGTGGTGCGGTGGCTTTTGATTTATATTCTCGTATTGATGCTGTTATAGAGCCCCAAAAATTAGAGCGTCTACCAACTAATGTTATTATTGAGATCCCAAAGGGATATATGCTAGAAGTGAAGGATAGGTCTAGCACATTAAAGAAAAAAGGTTTATTTGTTAGTGTAGGGTATATAGATAATGATTTTCATGGTGAATCTGATGAGATACTTTTACAGGTTTATAACATGACGGACAATAATGTTACAATAGAGAAGGGTGAGCGTTTAGGTCAAGGAGTTTTCGTAAGAGTTGATATTGCAGAATGGGAAGAAGTAGATAAAATGAAAGAAGTAAATCGTGGAGGTTTTGGAACAACAGGACATAAATAATATGAAAGAACAAATAGAAAAATTCATACATAAAACTTTGAAAAATCTTGAGATAACAGATGTGAGTTTTTCTATTGAACACCCAGAAGATTTTAAGAATGGGGACTATTCTACAAATGTAGCTATGGTCTGTGCTAAGAGTTTAAAGAGTAATCCAAAAGAACTAGCAGAAAAGATAAAAGTAGAATTAGAAAAGAATTTACCAAAAGAAATTTCAAAAGTAGAAACTGCCGGTCCAGGATTTATAAACTTCTATTTATCTAGAGAATTTTTCACTGAGAGTGTAAGTAAAATTTTAGATAAAAAAGAAGACTGGGGAAAGAACAATAAAGGAGAAAATAAAAAAGTTATTGTCGAGTATTCATCGCCCAATATTGCCAAGCCTTTCACTGTGGGGCATCTTCGCTCGACCATCATAGGGGACTCAATTGCCAAAATTTTAACTTTTTCAGGATTTGATGTCATAAGGGATAATCACCTGGGTGATTGGGGTACACAGTTTGGTAAGCTTATCATTGCTATAAATAAATGGGGTAATTTAGATGAAATAGAGAAAAGTGAAACTCCTATAAAATTATTGGTAGAGTTATATGTAAAGTTTCATGATGAAGCCGAGAAAGATGCGACACTTGAGGATGAAGCTCGTGCTGCTTTTGCAAAACTTGAAAAGAAAGATAAAGAGGCTATCGATATTTGGAAGAGATGTATAGATATTTCTAAAAAGGAATTTGATAGAATATATAAAAAGTTACAAGTTACTCCTTTTGATACGATGTATGGAGAAAGTTTCTTTGAAGACAAGATGGCGGTCGTTATAGATGATGTGAAGGAGAAAGATATAGGCAAGGAGAGTGAGGGTGCTTTTATTGTAGAATTTGCAGAGGATAAAAATCTTTCACCACTTTTACTTTTGAAGAAAGATGGATCTTCCTTATACGCGCTTCGTGATCTAGCAGCGGACAAGTGGAGAAAGAAAGAGTATGGCAATGATATAAAGATAATTAATGAAGTAGGAGCCGAACAGACAGAGTACTTCAGGCAAATTTTTGAGACGGAGGTAATGCTTGAGTATTTCAAGAAGGGGGACAGGGTTCATATCGCCCATGGCCTTTATCGTTTTGCTGAAGGGAAGATGAGTACCAGAAAGGGTAATGTTATTTGGCTTGAGGATATAATAAATGAAGCTCTTAAGAGAGCTGGAGATATAAATGAGGAAACAAAAGAAGTAGTTGCTATTGGAGCACTCAAATTTAATGATTTAAAGCGTGATAGTTTGAGAGACATACTTTTCAATTGGGAAGAAATTTTAAATATAAAAGGGGATTCTGGTACATACCTTCAATATACAGCTGTTCGCGCGAATTCCATTTTAAATAAAGCAAAAGATTTTGATACGAAAGACAAGAAAGAGGTTCCAGAGAATGTTACAGAATTAGAAAAATATCTATATCAATTTGGAGAAGTGGTAGAGTATTCATATGAAAGTTTGCAACCACATCACATCGCTACATATCTCACAAGGCTTGCGAGTGAGTTCAATACTTTCTATGGCAATACTCAGATTTTAGTGGAAGATAATAAATACATGAAATATCATTTGAGTCTTATAAAAGCATTTTATCAAACTATGAAGAACGGCCTTTGGCTTCTCGGTATCGAAATCCCAGAGAGAATGTAGAACAAGAGTATTTAAATAAATCAAAGAAGACTATTGACAGAATGGTCTATTTTGTGATATAATATAAAGAGGTAAGAAACCATTCCTTTCTTGTTTTACAAGAAAAAATGGCTCAAATTGATCTTTTTAAATCTTTAAAACACTGTTTATGTTAGGATTATCGTTATCTTGCAGACCGGAACAGAGAATAAGTCTAAAGCAAAAGTATTTTGGGGACTTTATCTCTGTGCCCTCAGCCCTGTGTCCGAAGTGTGGGCATAAATTGAACACTAAAGAAATTATTGCAGGTTTTAGTGAAAGTCCAATAGACTTCAATACGACTTGTTCGGTTTGTGGTGAAAAGTTTCTTTCCTATCTGATTATTAAAGATAAAGAGTCAGGTAAGGAAAAAGAAACAGAGCCCGTCATATACATGTGTAGAGCACAGACTTTATTCGCCATGGAAGAGATTAAAAAAAATCGTGGCAAGATTGGTATTGCTTACTTGGCAAAAAATGATCGGCAGTTGTTTTACAACATTATCCGTCATTTTGGAGCCTATGAAATAGCTATCCAGAATCTATCATGATTATGATTTACTGAATGTTTAAAAAAGCAATTTTAGCCAAAAACTAATCTTGCTTTTTTTCTTGCAAATTTTGGTTTTAGTGTTATTATTGTGTATATACGAAGAAGGAGCTATCACTCCTGAGTGTTGGGAAGAAAACCTTCATTGGTGAGTAGAACCCTATAAATGAGAAGCAAACGAGGTGGTACCACGAGAGAAACTCGTCCTTGTATAGCAATTATTATAATTGTTGTATAAGGACGAGTTTTTTATTTATTATTTTATTAAATCGAAATTTATGGAAAATCAAAAATCAGCGGGGGCATTAAGAGAAGAAGAAGTTTTAAAATTCTGGAAGGAGAATAAGATTTTTGAGAAGAGTTTAGCGAAAGAAGCTCCAAAAGGGAAGTATGTTTTTTATGATGGTCCAGTTACAGCAAATTCTAAACCAGTTTTACATACGATGGAACCTTTTTCTTTTAAAGATGTTATTCCAAGATACAAGACTATGTGTGGTTATCATGTCCGCCGTAAAGGAGGTTGGGATACTCATGGTTTGCCAGTAGAATTACAGGTAGAAAAAAAGCTTGGATTTACATCAAAAAATGATATTGAGAATTATGGTATAGCAGCTTTTAATAAATTATGTAAAGACAGTATTTTGGAATATATTGGATTATGGAAAAATTTCACCGAGAGGATGGGTTATTGGGCTGATCAAGAGAATCCGTATGTGACTTATCACAATGACTATATTGAATCTGTTTGGAATATTATAAAAACTGTTGATGATAAAAAATTACTTTATAAAGATTATAAAGTTGTACCTTGGTGTCCACGCTGTGGGACGACTCTCTCTTCGCATGAACTTGCTCAAGGTTATGTAGATGTGAAAGATTTATCTGTAACTGCAAAATTTAAAATAAAAGGAAAGGAGAATACTTATATACTTGCTTGGACGACGACACCTTGGACTCTTCCAGGGAATGTGGCTCTTGCAGTAGGAGAGAAGATTGATTATGTAAAGATTAAAAAAGAAGACTCCATTTTTATTTTAGCAAAAGCTCGTTTATCTGTTATAGAAGGTGAATATGAAATAGTAAAAGAGATGAAAGGTAAAGATTTAATTGGCTTAGAATACGAGCCATTATATCCTTATTTATCAAGTATTATTTCAGCAACAGAAAAACCAAAACTTGAAAAAGCATTTAAGGTTTATGCTGCAGATTTCGTAACAACAGAGGATGGTACGGGAATTGTACATACAGCTGTGATGTACGGAGTAGATGACTTTAATTTAGGTAATGATATAGGCTTACCAAAGCATCATATGGTAGGGCTTGATGGAAAGTTTTTAAAAGGCACAGAATTTTTAGAAGGGAGATTTGTACGTGATGAAGAAGTTGCAGTAGATATAATAAAAGATTTAGCACATAGAGGACTTTTATTTAAAAAAGAAAAATACGAGCACTCATATCCACATTGCTGGCGTTGTAAGACTGCTCTAATTTATTATGCTCGTGATTCTTGGTATATTAAAATGTCGGACCCAAAAATTAAGAAAGAATTGATAGAAGAAAATAAAAGTATCAATTGGGAGCCATCATATATTAAAGAAGGACGTTTTGGAGAGTGGCTTCGTGAGATAAAGGATTGGGCTATTTCTCGCGAGCGTTATTGGGGTACACCACTTCCAGTCTGGACTTGTGATAAATGTGAAAAAAGAGAAGTGATAGGAAGTATAGAGGACTTAAAATCAAAAGCTAAAAAGTCGGGTAATAAGTATTTTGTGATGAGGCATGGGGAATCAGAATGTAATGTTGGAGAAGTTGTTTCAAGTAAAGAAGAAGCAATCAATTGTAAGCTTACAGAAAATGGCGTGAAGCAAGTAATAGAAAGTTCTAAGAATTTTAAAAAGAAGATTGATATTATAATTTCATCTCCTTTGGAAAGAGCTATAGAAACTACAAATATTGTTTGTGAACAGCTCGGTTTTCCACTAGAGAAAGTTATATATAGTGACCTAGAAAAGGAATGGAACATAAGTTCTAACTTTGAAGGAAAGTCAAAAGAAGCTTTTGAGGAATATTACTGCAAAGAATATTTGAATCGTCCATTTGAAGCTTTACCAAATGGAGAAAGTTATGCGGACCTTATCTATCGTGTAGGTAAAATGATTTATGATATAGATAATAAATATGAGGATAAAAATATTCTTTTAATAGGGCATGCAGGGGAGACTGGGGCACTTTATCATGTGGTACAAGGTTTTACTTTTGAAACTTTACCAATAGATTTGGATTTTCCTCCATATTTAAAGAATGCTGAAATAAGGGAAATGAATTTTGCTCCTCTTCCTCATAATGAGAAGTTTGAGCTTGATTTACATAAGCCATTTATTGATGATGTAGAATTAGTTTGTAGCTGTGGTGGAAGTCTTAAGAGAGAGAAAGAAGTCATGGATGTATGGCTAGACTCTGGAACGATGCCATTCTCGCAAGATCACTATCCATTTGAGAATAAAGATTTGATAGATAAGGGTGGATATCCAGCTGATTACATAAGCGAAGCGATAGATCAGACTCGTGGGTGGTTCTATACTCTACATGCTGTTGGTGTGCTTATGGGTAAGGGTAAGGCTTACAAGAATGTTATTTGTTTGGGACATTTACTTGATGCTAAGGGGAAAAAGATGAGTAAATCCTTGGGGAATATTGTAGACCCATGGGTAATGATGGATAAATATGGGGTGGATACTCTTCGCTTGTGGATGTATGGAGTAAATCAGCCAGGAGATTCAAAAAGTTTTGACGAGAAGACAGTAGCAGAGCTTCATAATAAAGTTTTCAATTTGCTTTATAATGTTTTGGCGTTTTATGAATTATATCGTGATAAAAAGTTGGAAGAATTAGAATATGAAAAGTCAGATAATATTTTAGATCAATGGATTGTCGCTCGTCTATCAGAGTTAATAGAGAATTCTACGAAACAACTAGATGACTATAAACTTCTTGAACCAGTTCGAGCAATTCGTGACTTTATAGATGATCTTTCTACTTGGTATGTTCGTCGTTCTCGAGAGAGATTAAAAGATGGAAATAAAGAGGCAAAACAGACCTTGTATTATGTATTAAAAAATTTAGTGAAACTTATGGCTCCATTTGCCCCATTTGCAGCTGAAGATATTTGGCAGAAATTAAAGAATGAAAATGATTTAGAAAGTATACATTTGGTTAATTGGCCGGAAGCTGGAGAAGTATATGAGAAAATTCTAAAAGAAATGAAAGAAGTTCGTGAAGTTGTAACTCTTGGTCTCCAGGGGAGACAGAAAATAGGAATTCCAGTTCGTCAGCCATTGCAGAGTTTGAATCTAACTGGTTATGAATTAAAAGAAGTATTTTTCGAAATAGTAAAAGATGAATTGAACGTAAAAGAAATTAAAATAATGGTGGGAGAAGAAAAGAAAGTAGAACTTGATACAAATATTACAGAAGAATTAAAACAAGAAGGGAACTATCGTGAGCTCGTTCGAGCTATTCAAGACATGAGAAAGAAAGGAGGACTTAATCCAAATGATATTATAAATCTTGAAATTTCTACATCAAAAGAAGGAGAAGAGTTAATAAATAAATGGATAAATGAACTTAAAAAAGCAGTCAGTGCAAAAGCCATACAAATAAAGGATATTTCTGGAGAAAAAATAAAAATTAGTGATTTAGAGTTTGTAATAAATGTGGTAAAATAAGAGAGTAATGCATCATATTTATCATACAAATGGATTTATATTAAGCTCAGTAAATAAAGGGGAAGCAAACAAGATGCTGACGATTTATACCCGTGAGATGGGTCTTGTTCGTGCGATGGTGCAGGGGATAAGGCTTCATAAATCAAAGCTTCGTTTTGCTTTACAAGATCTCTCCCATTCCAATATTGATTTAGTTCGTGGTAAGGATATATGGCGAGTTACAACTGCTTCAAGTATTTCTACTTTTCCTTATGCTCGTTTAGAACGAGAGTCTCTACTTCTTATTGCTCGTGTAAGTAAGCTTCTGGAAAGACTTTGTGATGGAGAACAGTCTAATGAGAAGATTTTTGATGATTTTATACAGAGTTTATATTTACTTGATGATGTAAATATTGAAAATTCTTCTCGTGAAGCACTCGAGCTTCATCTAGTTTTACGAATTATGGATCAACTTGGATATATAGGTGAGTCCGAAAAGCTTAAGGAATATTTAGATGGCGCAATTGATTTGGAAAGAGTAGAAATATTACTTCGAGAAAAACGCTCTATAATATTACATATAAATAAGGCTTTAAATGAGAGTCAACTTTAATTATATTATGCTATAATAATAATATGGTAGCAAAAGAAGACAAAATTGAAAATATTAAACGTCGTCTTTATGATCCTATTGATACTGTGAGTCATCGCGTCCAAGAAGGCACTATGCACACTATTAATCATAAAGTAGAGCAAGAATGGAGAAATGAAGAATTAAATAATTCTTTGAGTAATATGCGAAAACCTAAAACATCAATATTTAAAAAGTTTTTTATTTTAGCTATTATTTTTTTCTTTGGAGCGGCAGGGTTCTCTCTGTATACTTTTTATAAAGGAGGTGTATCAGTAACGAGCGATAATATAGACATAGTTGTTATAGGTAATGCTTTTACTAAGGGTGGTGAAGAGCTTCCTCTAGAGATAGAAATTATCAATAGGAACAAGGCCAGTCTAGAACTTGCAAATTTAATAGTTTCTTATCCAAGTGGGGCTAGTGATGATCCTGCAGATGTAGTTCGCTTACCACGTATAAATATTGGTACGATTATGCCAGGAGAAACAATCACAAAGAATGTCAAAGTTATACTTTTTGGAGATGAGAAGTCTAATCGTAATGTGAAAGTTTCTCTCGATTATCACCCAGAAGGTTCTAACGCAATTTTTACAAAAGAAAAAGATTACGGAGTGAATGTTAGTTCATCTCCTCTTTCTTTATCTATAGATGCACCTTCTACTGTTACTTCTGATCAGCCTGTATCTTTTACTGTTAAAGCAATTTTAAATACTAGCTTGCCAAGCTCCGATACTATGATGCAAGTAACATATCCAAACAATTTTATTTATGAGAGTGCAATACCAGAACCAGCATATGGTAATTCTATGTGGAGCTTAAAAGATTTGAGTCTTACGAATCCAGTCTCTATTGTTGTCTCTGGTAGAATAATAGGAGAGGATCAAGATCAGCAAGTCTTCCATGTTTATGCTGGTACAACAAAAGAGATAGATAAATCAACCATTGATATAGTTTATAATTCATTGCTCCATAGCATTCTCATTACCAAACCTTTCTTAGAAGCTAATATAATAGTAGACAATACATC
>Ga0172379_10007242_pt1 | contig 14471 bp, 11 predicted proteins | sample GrowelOW334metaG_FD_119756 | JGI IMG/M metagenome (GOLD analysis project Ga0172379, IMG submission 119756) | Groundwater microbial communities from an aquifer near a municipal landfill in Southern Ontario, Canada - Groundwater well OW334 metaG | ecosystem: Environmental > Aquatic > Deep... | reverse complement strand
TTATTTTTAACATTGATGGCCGTCAAGTTGGTAAAATTATAAGAATCGTACGGAATATCAAAATAATAAACATCGGGTGCAAAACATTTTTCCGAACCGCTGCACTTGATCGGCAGAACTACACCATTTTCCAAGACGCGCGGGACTAACGGCTCCTTGGCGACATAATTTCCGTAGGTGCTAGTTATAAAATAAACGTAATCACCGATGAGTCGGGCATCATAGTAAGAACCCTCAAAATCCAAATCACGGACTAATTTAGGATTGGCCGGATCAGTTAAATCAAAAACCTTAAAAAAGGCATAGGGATTCTGGCGACGGAAAGAACTATACAACGGCTGAGCATAAATCTGTTCGTCCGAACCAAAAACAGATAAATAATTATCTTTGATAAAAATATCCTGCGGTCGCGATTTAAAGGTTATTTTGCTAACCGGCGTGGCTTCTCCGGCCGACGTAACTCTGATGATGGAAAGTTCACTGCGAACCAAGGCGTAAATATACTGACCGTCCGTCTTGATAATATCCGCTTCATCGACGCCGGCGACCTGATTGTTGGTAGTTGAGTAATCTGGGGTGGCGCTGTCACTAGCCGCTTCGCTAGAAAATGCTAGCGCGCCGCTCGTCTGGGGAGCCATAGAAATCTCTCGACCACCTAAACCGCCTGATAAATTAAATCCACTATCCGGATTACTGTGGTCGGCTAAGAACTTGGATAAATCTTCATAACTATTAAACTTTTTCAATTGCCCAACCTTGTTACCGGTCGAACTAGCGGTTGAGTTATCGCTCACCGGACTACCGTCAGGCAAGAGACTGGACGGCGCGTTTGGCTTTTTCCAAGGCGGCGTGCAAGCACTGGCCAGAAACACGATTAACCCCAGCAAGACAATAAATTGAAAAGATTTTTTGGTCATATACAAAAAATGTTAGCTGATTTAAAGCTAACAAAATTATAACATTTATGGAGTAAGAAAACAAATTATTTTCACCTTTTATTCCTTCTTAATAATGACCGTGGTTCCCTTATCGACGCGCTCATAAAGATACTTCGCCGGTCCGATACCCAGACGGATACAGCCGTGGGAAACTGGCTTGCCCAGATGATCAGCGCCCTCGCGATAACCGCTCGGCCATAAAGGCAATTCATGAATTCCAATTCTCCCTGCCCCCAGTCCTAACCAATAGGGCATCCACAATTGATAAGTTTTCGACCAAGCCTTGGGAACCTTATTAGTTATAATAAATTCTCCGGTCGGAGTCGGCATGCTCGCTTTGCCCGTTGAAACAGAAAATTTCTTCCAAGGCTGATTAGCCACATAGTAAGTTAACTCCTGTTTTTTTAAATTTATTTCTATCCGACGAGCCAATTTCTTAGTGGAGGTCGATAAGGGATTAAAGCCGAGATCTATTTCCCGCCCGTCTAAATAGCCATCATCATCCGAATCAGCCTTAAGCGGATCAGTTTTAAACTGCCACTCCCAATAATCATTCAGCCCATCCGAATCTAAATCACTTTTATCAGCTTTGGCCGGATCAGCGGTAAACGGCGAATAATTGTGACTGATTTCTTCAGCGTCGCTATAGCCGTCGATATCGGAATCAAACGCCGACACTTCTAAAGCGGCTGAGACTGGTTGACTGGCAATTACGATCAAGCCGACCGCACCGGCCAAAACCAAGAATATAATAAATAAGCGACGGATCGCAGACATTATTTTTTTAACTTAGAATTTAACTTAGAATAAACACAACCGCAAAATTTCTGACGATACAGGCCGAGTTCTTTCGCTAAAGCTTGCGATTTTTGATAACCGTTGTCGGCTTGAAAATCAGACACCAAAAATTTAACCGGCGATTGCTCGGCTAAACCCTGACTGATTCTTTTAATCGCCTCCGTATCTTTGTAGGGGCTAACTAGAAGCGAGGTGGTAAAAAAATCAAATTTTTTCTGCTTAGCTAATTGCACCGTCTTAGTTAAGCGATCGCGGTAACATAGCTGACAGCGCCCGCCCCGTTCAACGTCATTCTCATGACCCTTAATCATTTTTTGCCAAGCCTGAGGATTATAAGGCTCGATGATGAGCGGCCAATGATATTTTTTCGTCACTATTTTAACCGCCGCGAGGCGCCGCTGATATTCTTCCAGCGAATCCAAATTAGAATTATAAAAATACCAAGTTAAATTATATTTTTCCGCTAACCGCTCACGACTAATATAAGTGGCACAGGGTGCGCAACAAACATGAAGTAATAGGCTGGGCTTGGCGGCTCTAGAAACGCTCGCCAAAGTACCGTTAACCGTCCGCTTATCTAATCGCCAAAAAACTAAAATAAAAATAAACATCACGCCGCCCAAACCGATCAGCGCAAAAAGTTTACCGCGACTCTGCAAAAATAATCCACTCAGACCAAAGACTAAAGAGAGGGCGTAAAAAACTAAAACAGTTTTTTTCTGACTGAGGCCCAGAGCTAACAGTCGATGATGTAGATGATTCTTATCCGCGAAACGAAAAGGATTATGGCCTTGATAAAGACGACGAAGAATAGTCCAGGCAACATCTAGCACGGGCACGCCCATAATCAGCAGGGCGATCGCAATCTTGCCGCCGGAAATTATCGCCAAAACTCCCAGAATATAGCCAAGCAAGAGCGAACCACCTTCGCCCAAAAAAATCTTAGCCGGATTAAAATTATAAATCAGAAAACCAAAACAAGCGGCGGCGAGTAGACAAGCGGCGAAAGCAATATCCGGTTGATAATAGCGCGAAGTTAAAGTAAATAAAAAAATAATCACGCCGCCGATAGCGCTGACGCCGGAGACTAGCCCATCGACGCCATCCAGAAGTTTGGTTGTATACATTAAACCCAATAACCAAACGGCAATTAGCAAAGGAGAAATAAAAAACCAGGTCCGTAAATCGATGACGCCCCCAAAAGGATTAGTTATTTTGGCAATTTCAACGCCGCCCAGAATAACGGCCGCAATCGCTAACAAGGGAAAAATGATTTGCTGATAGGGGCGCAAATTATATTTGTCATCCAAAAAACCCCCGATCATAATAATCAAGCCGCCAGCCGTGAAACCTAACAAATGCGACCAGTGCAGGTTGCCGATTAAAAAATATTTATGAAAAATTAAAAGTATTGAAAAATATCCCAAAAAAATCGCTAGCCCACCTAATAGTGGAATCGGCCGATTATGAATTTTTCGGCCACCGGCCACCGAACCGGCCGGCGAATCCGGATTATCGACAATTTTAAAATGAAGGGCGACTTTCCGGATTAAGCCGGTTAAAATCGCCGTTAAAGCAAAAGTAACGATGAAGATTAGAAAATAAAACATGATTTTACCTGACAATAACGAAGCCGGACTGACAAATAAAAGCCAACTTACAACTCCGGCGCTTTAATGATTTCGACATTCGCCTGATTATTTATCACAATCGTATCGCGACGTTTTAATTCGCCGGAAAGAATCTTGGTCGCGATAACGTCTTCAATCTTATCCTGCAATAAACGGCGGAGTGGCCGGGCTCCAAATTTAGGATCAAATCCCTGCTGTGCTAAAATTGCCGCCCCGTCTTTATCAGCCTTCAAATTAAAACCCTGTTCAATTAAACGTTTCTTGATTTTTTTCAACATCAACGTCGTAATCGACAGAACATCGGCCTGACTTAGAGGTTTAAAAACAATTATCCCGTCAAAACGATTAATTAATTCCGGGCGCAGATACTTATTTAAATGATTATCAACTAACTCCTGACGAATATGAGCCAAGGGCGTTTGAGCCTTAATCTGTTCCTGAATATAAACCGCCCCAATATTGGAGGTCGCGATAATAATCGACTCCGTGAAACTGATTGTCCGGCCCTGGCCATCGGTTAGGCGGCCATCATCCAACAGTTGCAAAAATAAATTAAGAATGTCGGGATGAGCTTTCTCAATTTCATCCAACAAAATTAAGGCAAAAGGTTTTTTGCGCACCGCTTCGGTTAAATAACCAAGTGTGCCATCAACGTCGCCAATCATCTTGCGGATGCTGTCGGGAGACTGATATTCACTCATGTCCAGACGAATCAAATAATCTTCATCGCCAAAATAAACTTCAGAAACTGTTTTGGCTAATTCGGTTTTACCGACTCCGGTCGGCCCCAGAAATAAAAAGCTGGCGATTGGTCGCTTACTATCTTTAATCGCCGCTCGCGCTCGGCGCAGACTAGCGGAAACCGCTTTAACCGCCTCTTCCTGATCAACCAAACGCTGATGAATTTCATCTTCCAAGCGCAAAAGTTTCTGACTCTCGGAACTGGTCACCTTGCTAGCGGGAATACCCGTTAACTCACCGATGGCTGTCGCCACTTCCTCTTTAGTACAAAAAGAATTATCGGGATTAGCCTGAGCGTTTTTGGCAGCTACTAGGGCCGCCTTCTCTAACAAGTCAAAGGCTTTAAGCGGCAGGAACTTATCGTGCAAATAACGAGTCGAGAGGGTAACCGCTTGTTCAAGCGCGCTATAAATAATGTAGATATCATATTTGGCCTCCAGGATTCCGACTTTACTTTCCAGCATTTGGATAGCTTCGTTGAGTTCCGGCTCTTTAATCGCGATTGTCGTCATGGTTTCCCCAATGGCTTTATTCTCAACAAAGCGTGAATAGTTTTTAGTGTCCACTGAGGCCAAACAATAAATATGGTGTCGGCCGATAGCTTCGGACAATACTTCTGACAAATCCAAACTTTCTGAGCTACCAGCACTGATACCGATCAAATTTTCGATGTTATTAATATATAAGATAATATTACCCGATCGACTAACTTCGCTCAGGCAAGTCAGTAAACGTTCTTCCGCCTGCGCCGCTCCAGCGCCTGATACTAGTCGAGAGACATCGAGTTCAACTAATCGCTTATCCTTAAACAGACTGGGTACATTTTCCTCAACCATCAGTTGAGCTAAGCCGCCGATAATCGTGCGTTTACCAACGCCGACCGGACCAACTAGTAAAACACCATTATGGCCGCCGGCTAAAGCGGTAAAAATTTCTTCGATTTCTTTGGTGCGACCGATACACAGATCAAGCGCTCCATATTTAGCTCTAATAGTTAAATCATGGGCAAAATGATCGAGCGTCGGAGTAGCAATGGCCGTGTAGGCTCGATTCATATTACTACCCGGCTTCAACAAAGCGAGATGATGAAAAGATTGATACTTGGCAATCAGACGACGATTAACTCTAAACCAAGCTACCGTATTTCTCAATTTGTCTCCGTCAACTTCTAATTCAAACAACATTTCCGCCAAGCGTGGCTCGCGTTCATAGCCAAAGGAGATAATATTTAAAGCATCGACACTGGGTTGTTGACGATTAAAAGCGTCAACAAAAGCTAAAACTAAAACTTCCTGCAAAGCGACGGACAGTTCGGCGGAACCGCCGGTTCTCGCCTCGACCGTCTCGGCCGATTTAGCTAAACGACGATCAATCATGTCAACCAGTTTCTGAGCATCGACATTTAATCTAACAAATAAATTTTGCACTTCGGGTTGCTTCAAAATAACCCGGAACAGATGAATAATAGTCACTTCTGGATCATGCAATTTCCGCGCCAACAAGTAAGCGTCCTCGACAATCCGTCGAGCTTCACCGGAGTAAGCGGCGGAAACATCATACTGTTTGGTGGCCCGCTTGGCTCGCTTCTTATCATCGCCTAAAAGACGATAATTAATTTTACGTTGCGCATACTTAGCTTCACTGGTGCGATAAACCGCGAATAAATCAAACCAAAGCGAAAGTAAAAAAATCAAAATTAACGGATCGCTCCGGCGCCAAAAAAATATTAATTGCCAAGGATTGGCCAGCCATAATTCCCTATTTATAATTAACCAGACGATAAAAATTAACCAGCCAGCCGCCACCACCAACCACATCAACCTAGTCAACCAGAAGTTAATTTTTGTCTTGGTTCTATCTAAAAGAATCAAAGATCTTTTTAAATTTTCTCCCCAAAATAAAAACAAACCCAAGAACCAGGCTCCTCGCCCTCCTTTAGCTTGTTCGGTAGTAAAAGATAATTTTTCTGACGTCATATCTTATGACCGCTGAACGGTCTAAATTTCTAGGGCAGCTTTAGCTAACCCGTCACTTTAGCTAACCGGCTAATTGAAAGCCGAGGGCGATGATTAAGAGGAGCGGAATCGCCAACCAGGCAAGTAGCGCCAAACAAATTAACAGAAACCACAGGGCCATCACGAAACCCCGGGCGATAATTTGCACGCTCCTAACTAAAAAGCTAATCAGTCTCCCCGCCCAATCACGCTGGCCATACATCGGGACAAAGATATTTTTAGCCCAAACCAGCAAGCCTAATGACTTTTCTTGATTAGAAAAAAGCCGGCCGGCTCCCTTAGCAAAGCGAACCAGCCCCACGGTGTACCACCAAACAGGAAAATATAGAATTTTTCCTAGAATTTGCGCGATAATTCGTCCGCTGTAAGTCAGCGGGTTATGTTTAGTCATGCCAAAAAAATAAAATAATCTTCATCTTTTTTATGTTACTATAATAGCACGACCGCCTGGAAGTTGACAACCGATTCCGCTTATATTATGATTACAATTAGCACTCTATACGTATGAGTGCTAAGAAATAAATGCGAAAAAACGGCGAAATACTTGAAACGACTCCGCGGTTAGAGCGTATTAATAATAGCAAATTCATCACTAATTATATGTTTAATAAATTCACGGACAAATCACAGGAAGCCATTATCAACGCTCAGATTATTGCAGTTAATTTCGGCCAAGCCAATATCGAGGCGCTCCACATCCTCTTATCTTTATTACAACAAAACGAAAGCCTGATTAAACCAGTTTTAGAAAAAATTAAAGTCGATCCGGAGATGATCGAAGAACAGACGGTTGAAGCAATCCGTCGTCTACCGCGAACCAAAACTAATCCGAGCCAGGGGCCGGTGCAAGCTGTTTCGGGAACCGCCGAAACCGCGTTAATTTTAGAGCGAGCCCAAAAAGAAGCCGACGGCTTGAAAGATGAATATATTTCGACTGAACACATTCTCTTGGCCCTAATTGGCGTCTCTTCCCCGGCGCAAACTATCTTAATGAACTTTAGAGTTGAATACCAAACCGTTAAAGATATTTTAAAAGAACTGCGCGGCTCCCAGACTATTAACGATCCCTTCCCGGAAAATAAATATCGAGTCCTGGAAAAATATACCACTAACCTGACCGAGCTGGCTCGTCAGGAGAAACTCGATCCGGTCGTGGGACGCGATCCAGAAATTCGCCGCATCATGCAGGTCCTGCTTCGACGGACTAAGAATAATCCGGTTTTAATCGGCGAAGCTGGTACCGGGAAAACTGCCATCGTTGAAGGCCTGGCCCAAAGAATAATTGCCGGCGATGTTCCGGAAAATTTAAAAAATAAAGAAATTGTTGCCCTTGATTTAGGCTCGCTGGTGGCGGGTGCCAAATTCCGCGGTGAATTTGAAGATCGCCTGAAAGCCGTCCTCAAAGAAGTGCGCTCCCAAAACGGAAAATTTATTCTATTTATCGATGAGCTCCATACTTTAATCGGTGCCGGGGCTTCCGAAGGCGCCATGGATGCCTCCAATATGTTAAAACCGGCTCTGGCCCGAGGCGAACTCCGAACTATTGGCGCGACAACCACTAAAGAATACCAAAAGTATATCGAACGCGATGCCGCTCTGGAAAGGCGCTTCCAACCGATTATGGTTAACGAACCAAGCGTGGAAGACACCATCTCGATGTTGCGCGGTTTAAAAGAAAAATATGAAGTGCATCATGGCGTGCGAATTACCGATAACGCCTTGGTGGCCGCCGCCAAATTATCTAATCGCTATATCAGCGATCGCTATCTGCCTGATAAGGCCGTCGATTTGATTGATGAAGCGACGTCGTCACTCCGAATGGAAATTGATTCCATGCCCGATGAGCTTGATCAATTAAAAAGGAAAATAAATCAGCTCGAACTTAACAAGGCCGCTTTGGCCACCGCCGATAAAAAATCAACCCGCTACAAGGCCTTGAACGCCGAGCTAGCCAAATTACACGAAAAATCCGATCAGCTGGAATTACATTGGAACAATGAAAAGAATATCATCTCCGAAATCAGACAATCCAAAAAACAGATTGAAGATTTAAAAATAAAGGCGGAAATCGCTCAACGTCAAGGTGCCGATCTGACCGAAGTGGCTAAAATCCGCTACGGCTTAATCCCGGAACTGGAAAACAAAATCAATAAATTCCAAGCGGAATTGATTAAAATTCAGAAAAAGGGTCAGCGTATTTTGAAGGAAGAAGTTGACGAGGAAGATATCGCTAAAGTCGTCGCTCGTTGGACCGGTATTCCGGTCAACCGCATGCTCGAAGATGAAATTAAGAAACTGGGCGAGGCGGAAGTAGAATTAAATAAAGAAGTGGTTGGTCAAGAAGAAGCAATTAAAGCCGTCGCCAACGCTCTGCGCCGTTCTCGCGCCGGAATTAACGAAGAAAAGAAACCCATCGGCTCCTTCTTGTTCGTCGGTCCGACCGGTGTTGGTAAAACTGAACTGGCTAAAGCTCTGGCCCACTTTATCTTTAACGATGAAAAAGCCTTAATTCGTTTAGACATGAGCGAATTTATGGAAAAACATTCGGTGGCTAAGATGATCGGTTCGCCTCCCGGATATGTCGGACATGATGACGGCGGTCAGCTCACTGATAAAGTTAGACGCCATCCTTATAGCGTCGTCCTCTTTGATGAAATTGAAAAAGCTCATCCCGATACTTTTAATATCCTTTTACAAATTCTGGATGACGGGCGCCTGACCGACTCCAAAGGCCGAACCATCAACTTCAAGAATACCATCATTATCATGACTTCCAATTTAGGCAACGAGGTGATTAAGCAATATTCCATCGGTTTCAGCGACGATGACAAAACTCAGGTCATTAAGTTGCGCACCGCGGAAATGAAAGAAAAAATCGATAAGATCCTCAAGAATAACTTCAAGTTGGAATTCTTGAATCGAATCGATGAAATCGTGCTCTTCCACAGCTTAACGCCAGAGGCGCTCGAAAAAATTGTTGATCTGGAATTGATTAAAGTTGAAAAAAGATTGGGTAGTAAAAACATTCTCCTGAAGATTAGTCCAAAAATAAAAAAAATGCTGGCCGAAAAAGGCTACGATGTCACTTATGGCGCTCGCCCGCTCAAGCGCATTATTCAAACCATGATTCTTGATGAGCTCGCCATGGAGATAATCGAAGGAAAAATTAAAGATGGCGATAAGGTTAAAATTGAATTAGGCGAAAAAGAAGCTATTACCCTTAAAATTAATTAACGAGCAGGCAATTAACGAGCCAAAAAAATCAGCCGCCCGATGATCTGGCTGATTTTTGTAATTCGATGTTATTTAATTAGAATACGTATTAATTAATAGACGTCTCCGGCCAATCAAATAACTGGTTGTCTCAGCGGCGAAAATATATTATAATAATAAAATATGAAGATAATCAAAATTATTCCTTTTTTATTGTTAGCCTTATTCGTCCCGGGGACTCTGTGGGCGGCCGATATCGATCCTAATTTCAATCCTAATCTTATTCTAGAGGATAATGATTTATTGAATTACGAGGCCATGAACCTCCAGGATATTCAAAACTTCTTGCAGAATAAGGGTAGTTATTTGGCTAATTATTTTGCCCTGAATACCCACGGCATCGTTAAGTCAGCGGCGGAAATTATCTATGACGCCACGCATAACAATTACGATTGCGATGGCGTCATTCTAGTTAACGCCCCGAGTGAATCCGAAAAAATTATTAAATGCCGGCGGATTACCACTGTCAATCCCAAATTTCTCCTGGTTCTTCTACAAAAAGAAGCTAGTTTAATAGAAGATAGTAGCCCCGCTCAAAATCGTTTAGACTGGGCGACTGGCTATGGCTGTCCGGATAGTTGGGTCTGCAATCCTTATTATAAAGGCTTTGGCAAGCAGGTTAACAGCGCCGCCTTGCAATTTCTCGCTTACATGAAGGAGCAAGATCGCTATACCTACAAAGCTGGACAAACTTATACCTTTACTAACCCTTACGGAACGATTTCTAACGAACCAATGTCAGTGACGCCCCAGAATAAAGCCACCGCCGCTTTGTATAATTACACCCCTCATGTTTTTAACGGCAACTATAATACTTATAAACTTTGGAATCGCTACTTTCCCAAAACTTCATCACGTTTTTATCCCGACGGCTCGATTATTAAAGCCAGCGGCGACCCGAAAGTTTGGTTGATCGAAGGCGGACGAAAACGCCCCTTCGCTAACTGGTCCGCCTTTGCCTCCCGTTTTCGGGCCGAACAGATTGTCACGGTCAATCCAAATGATATCGCGAACTATCCTCTAGGCAGTGAAATAAAATTTGCCAACTATTCCCTGGTTCAAACAACTGACAAAAAAATATATCTATTAGTCGATAAAGAGAAACGACCGTTCGCCAATCTGGCGACCTTTAAGAAATTCGGCTTTAACCCCGAGGAATTAGAAACAGCTTCCACCGAGGATCTAGCTGGTTATGCGGTGGGAAAAACTATTAATGCCACCTCGACCTACATCACTGGAGCACTCTTACAAGACTCGAAGAGCGGCGAAATCTACTTTGTCGAAGACGGGCACAAGTCGTTAGTTGATAAAATTCTGTTACCAATAAAATTCGCCAGTAAAAAAATAATTAAAAAAACCACCAAAGAATTAAATACTTACGTGACTAGCACGCCGATTCTGCTCGATGAAGGCACTCTAGTTAAGACCCAAAGCTTCCCGACTGTCTATTTGATTTCTGGTGGTAAAAAACGACCCTTTGCTGACGATATTTCCTTCAATGCTTTGGGCTATAACCAGACCAACGTTATCACGGTCTCCTCGCAATTTTTATATAATTATGACATGGGCGACAGAATCCAATAGAATTTCAGGGCAACTAAAAAGGTCGCTTAAAGAAGCGGCCTTTTTTATTAAAATTATATCGAATATTTGTCAACTTCCCTAAAAATCCAAATAATACTATACTAAAAATGCCTAAAAATACTAAAATTTATGCCTTTAACTAACGCGACGCTTCTTCCCCACTCCCCCCTTTTAATACCAGAAATCGGCCGAGCTAACCACCATTTTTTGGCGAAAACCACTGCGGCTTATGAAACTGTAGGAAAAAACCTAAAGGATGCCTTAGTCGAAACAATCATCATCATCAGTCCGCACAGTCCCTCTCAGACCGAGTCTTTTACAATAAACGTCTCTCCGGAAATGGAAATTAATCTCCAGGACTTTGGCTTCATTCCGGCCAAGACCCTAATTACCGGCGATGCCTTATTAGCTGATCAAATAAAGAATGGCCTGCGACCGGAATATAATTTGGCTCTAATGTCTGAATCCCTGCTAGACCACGGGGCGGCTATTCCGGCCTATCTGTTAAAAAATCTGGCCGTCAATTTCAAATTAATTGTGATTTCCCCGGCTGAAAATCTAAACTTAGACGAACAATATAAATTCGGTCAGAAATTACAGACTATTATTAGAGATAACGAAAAAAACATCGCGGTGATTGCCTCTGGCGATCTGTCGCATCGTTTAAAAAAGAAGTCCCCGGGCGGCTATTCTCCTAAGGGGGCTAAATTTGACAACAAAGTAATCGAATATTTAAGCGAACCGCTCAGCGCGGCCAAAAATATTTTAAATCTTGATCAGAATCTGATTACGGCCGCCGGGGAATGCGGCTTAAAGCCTTTATTAGTATTATTGGGTCTCCTGGATGGTTATCCGATTCAGTCAGAAGTCCTGGCCTACCAAACAGATTTTGGAATTGGCTATCTGAGTTTCAATTTTAAAATTTCTTAACCATATGATGGGCGATAATTTTCAGTCACTATCCGACATCCTAAAAAGTAAAAATAAAAACAGCGTTAAGGCGCCAGCTTATCCCTGGCAAGATTTGGCGCTCCGAATAATTAAAGAGCTGTCCATTCCCAGTTTTAAGCGCAGCGCCGTCTTTAAAATCTGTAAAGAAAAATCAGCCTCCCAAATTGAAATAGCCATGAATGATACTAAAGAATTATGTAAAACCGGATCAGCCTGGAAATATTTTTTTAAGATTATCGACCAAAAATAATAATCTTGACTAATTAAAAATCAACTAGAAATTTAGTTCATACATATATGCCTAAACAATTAAATATATTACTCCACCCCAACCCACTCCTGCGCCGTAAATCAACCCCGGTCAAAGTCGAAGAAATTAAGACTCCGGAATTTCAGACTTGGCTGCTCGATCTCCAAGAAACCATGCTTAAAAAAGATGGCGCCGGTCTAGCCGCGCCGCAAGTCGGAATAATCAAACGTGTCGTGGCCGTCCGGCATGACGATAAAACTTATTTCTTTATCAATCCCCAAATAACCAAAAAGTCTTGGGCGCGAGAAGTCGAGGAAGAAGGTTGTCTATCGGTACTTGATGACAAAGGAGAAATAATCTATGCTCCGGTCGCCCGCTATAAGAAAGTGAACTGCCTATACCTGGACGCTCAAGGCAATCAACAAAAAATAAGCGCCGAAAAAATATTGGCGCGCGTCATCCAGCATGAGATAGATCATCTGGACGGAATTTTATTTATTGATCGAGTTGAACTGGGTAAAATTAAAAAAATTAAAACACTGAAGACTGGTTAACGACGCTTAATTTCTATTAGTCGGACGAGGTGGGCGCGTCTGGTTTCTCTAATCTTGTAGATCAACCAAATTATTCCTAAGATCAGCAAGCCCCAAGATAATTCTTGATAATATTTGGCGAGTAGGCCCTGATTAGCACCGATGAAATAACCGAGAGCAGCTAAAATGCTTACCCAAATAAAAGCACCCAAAGCTGTAAAGCCAATAAAAGGTAGTAGGGGCATCTTGGAGAATCCGGCCGGAATAGAAATCAGATGGCGGACGACCGGCACCAAGCGGCCGAAAAAAGTGGCTGATTTGGAATTCTTCAAAAAATACTCTTCAGTCTTCTTAATCTTTTCCGGTGTTACTAGTAGCAACCGCGCTAAGCGAGTGTCCGCTAACTTATAGATTACCAGACGGCCTAGCGAACGGGATAAAAAATAATTTATCAAAGCACCGATAATACTGCCTAACGTCCCCACTAGAATAATAATTACTAGATTCATTTTTCCCTGACTAGCTAAAAAGGCCGCCGGTGGTATGACCACTTCGGACGGCAAAGGCAGGAAGGAGCTTTCAATCGTCATTAAAATCCCGACTCCCAAATAGCCAAGTCCTTGTGTGACTTCTAGCAACCATTGAAAAAAATTATTCAACATAATATCAATATAGCACCCCCACTTAATTTATGTCTACTACCCCAACTAAGGACAAAGAAATAATCAATCGGGCTCTTCAGACTACTAAAAAAATCCGCATCATTTTTATGGGTACGCCAGAGTTTTCTTTGCCCGGATTAAGGTCGCTGATTGAAGCGCTTGAGGTGGAAATTGTCGGCGTTTATACTCAAACCGATAAGCCGGTTGGTCGGAAACAGGTTCTTACTCCGCCACCGGTCAAAATTTTGGCCTTAGAGCACAATCTAACTGTCTTTCAACCGGAAAAAATTAAAACCGAAGTCGAAACAATTAAAAATCTGCAACCTGACTTAATCATAGTCATTGCCTATGGGAAAATTATTCCTCAAGCTATTCTAGACATTCCCACCCACGGCTGTCTGAATGTCCATGCTTCCCTACTGCCTAAATATCGCGGGGCGGCTTGCTTGAACGCGCCTATTCTAAATGGCGATTCTGAAACCGGGGTGACCGTGATGCAAATGGAAGCCGGCCTTGACACCGGACCAATTTTACGGCAAGCTAAAATAAAATTAACCGGACAAGAGACTTTAGCTGATGTTCACGACCAGTTGAGTCTATTAGGAGCAAAAATATTATGGCCGACTGTTAAAGATTTTTTGGACGGAAAAATTACGCCGCTGACTCAGGACGAGAGTTTGGCCAGTTATATCAAGACTCTAAATAAAGGAGATGGCCAAATTGATTGGGCTAAACCAGCCGTCGAAATAGAACGAATGGTTCGCGCCTATAACCCTTGGCCAGGAACTTATTCTGCCAGCGGGCAACAGATCATAAAAATCATTGCCGTTGCTAACAAAATTCTGCCGATTAACAATGGCCGAGCTGGCCAAATATTTTTATCAGACCAACAATTAGCCGTTCAATGTGGACAAGATGCTTTAGTTATATTAAAATTACAAACTGAAGGCGGTAAGATTATGACCGCCGCTGAATTTCTCCGCGGTCATCAAGATTTTGTCGGAAAGATATTGAAATAAAAATGGTCCCTTCGTCTAACGGTTAGGACGCCAGGTTCTCATCCTGGTAACAGGGGTTCGATTCCCCTAGGGACTA
>Ga0172379_10007241_pt1 | contig 14473 bp, 6 predicted proteins | sample GrowelOW334metaG_FD_119756 | JGI IMG/M metagenome (GOLD analysis project Ga0172379, IMG submission 119756) | Groundwater microbial communities from an aquifer near a municipal landfill in Southern Ontario, Canada - Groundwater well OW334 metaG | ecosystem: Environmental > Aquatic > Deep... | reverse complement strand
CTGCTCAAGCAATGCACGGTAAGCTCGGTTTGAGAGCTTCTGATACTGCAAGTCTCTTCCTCGATGAAGTAAGAGTGCCTGCTGAGAATATGCTCGGCAAAGTTGGCGAAGGCTTCAAAATTGCTATGTCAGCTCTAGACAACGGCCGCTTCTCAGTTGCCGCTGGTGCAGTTGGCTTGGTTCAAGGTTGTATTGATGCTTCTGCTAAATACGCTATGGAGCGCAGAACTTTCGGCAAGCCAATTGGCGAGCACCAACAAGTGCAAGCTATGATTGCCGACATGGTTGCTGACTGCGAAGCTGGCCGCTTGCTCTACTTGCGTGCTGCTCACTTGAAGAACAAAGGCGTGCGTAACAGCCGCGAAACTTCAATTGCTAAGCTCTTCTGTGGTGAAGCTGCCAACAAGCATGCTCACAATGCTGTGCAAATCTTCGGTGGCTACGGCTTCTCTGATGAGTATCCTGTTGAGCGCTACTTCCGTGATGCCAAAGTATTGAACATCTACGAAGGTACTCGCGAAATTCAACGCATAATCATCGGCCAAGATGCTCTCGGTATTCGTCTTGCTAACGGCAAGCCTGCTGAGAATAAAACAGCTATGGCTGCTGTCTAAGAGTTGCTGAACTAATCGAACTGAAGAGGAGGGGCTTAGGCTCCTCCTCTTCGCCAAGATTTTGCTGTTAAAATTTTCATTCTAGTTTTCATTCTAGTTTTCAATCAAATTTTACTTGTCTGTCTTTACCAATCAGGAAACTTCTATATGTCGCTTCTGGCTTCCAACCTCTTTAGTCGCAAAAAAAATGGTTTCCATGGAAACTATCTTAAAAAGGCTTTTTGCATATTGCCCGTTGCCCTGCTCACTGCGATGTCGGCAAGTGCTCAGGGGCCAGCTGAGCACCAGTCGGCCGGAAGCGCAGTTGTGGGTCAAGGCCACACCAAGGCTTTAGTTGGTTCTCTCACTAGCTTTGATACCGACGGCGATAATGCTCTTAATATCGGTGACTATGGGCGAGCACAAGAAGTATTTGCTAGCCGAATAAAGAGTTTAAGCAGCGACCAAAAAGGCACTTTTACCGAAGTAGGCTTGCGCGCGGGACTTTTCGAAGCACTGCTGTGGCAAGGCAATACAGCGGCAGCAGCGGCGGAACTTAAGCGTATACACAAAGTCTTAGATCCGCTATCAACGAATCTTGGCGAAAACAATGTCGAGCAAGTGAATATGCTCAACGCTCGTGTGCTTGATGCTCAATCATGGCTAGAAGAGGGGCAAGGGCAGCGCGATCAAGCCATGCAAACTCTCAACAAAGCAATTAGCTTGCTCAAAGTTGCTGGTGTCGATGAGCATGAAACTTGGCGCCTAGTTACTTGTATGGGGCACTTAGCTAGCCTTCAGGCTGGTATGGGTGCTTACAATCAAGCGGCGCAATTGCTGCAAGAGGCCCTTGGTTACGCCAAGAATTCGCCGAGTATTGCACCCCTAAATATTGCCGACATCGAAGAACAATTGGGTTCGATGTTGTTCAAGCAAGGCCGTGCAGATGAGGCCAATCAACACTTTGCTATCGCTTTGGCCATGGACAATGCCACGGGAGCAGTGCAGCGCAAATATTCTCCTAAGCCTTATTGGCTCTGTCCAACCTATACATATACAGACGGTTCACCCTGGTCTACTCGCAGCTTCCAAGATGGTCTGCAACGCAAGCGTATTACTCTTGATGCCGTGGCCGTTGAGGCCGTAGCTATTCGCGACAACTCGGCTCAGAGTAAAGGGAAAGTCGTAAAAGTAGCGCTAACAGTGCTTAACCGCACCAACGCATCCTTAGATTTTATGGGGCGCAAACCAGAACTTATCGCTATGACACCAAAGGCGGTGGTAGCGACAATGATAGAGCCACTTAAATTAGCTGATAACGTTGAGAAGAAAGCTCAGAGTAAAGCTAAGTGGGTGCGCTTCTGGGGCCAGGATGCCACACAAACTCTGACTAGCACATACATCAATCAACCATCCTACGGCTATGGTTATGGCGGCTTCTATCCACCGGTAATGAGTTATGGTGGCACTATACCGACTGTTATGCGCAACGGTAATATGACCACGATGATGACCCAAGTGCCTGACTATGCTGCTCAGCAGAGAGCTATGGAAAAAGCTCGGGCGATTGAAGATGACGGTAAAGCGTACGCTGACCAAATTCGCTCTCAGAGTCTGGGGCCGTGCGATATCGCAGGCGGTGCCAGTATTACTGGCGCAGTCTTTTTCCAGCTTGATGACGCCAGCAAAGCTGGTTCATGCATCGTGCGAATTCCTATTGGTGACGCCACTTTTGAATTCACCTTCGACAAGCTCGTGGGCAACTAAGTATTTAATTGTTTGCAGTGAGGTGTTGATGCATGAAAGCCGCTAAAGAAGTCAAATCTGCTAAGTCAGTTCAATCTATTACACCTGTTAAACCGATTAGCCTAGACAAATTTCCTGGAATGATTTGCCGCGGCTATTCTTTTGATGCACCGCTAGACTATGGCAACTCTGCCGGAGCGAAAATTTCTATTTTTGCCCGAGAAGTAGTGTCGTTAGAAAACGCAGAAAAACCGGGTTTGCCTTGGCTTTTCTTCTTGCAAGGTGGCCCTGGCTTTCAATCTCCCCGTCCGGAAAATTTGTCAGGATGGATGAAGCGGGCGGCACGAGATTTTCGTATTTTGTTAATTGACCAGCGTGGCACTGGTTTGAGCACGCCTGTTACTGAAAAGCTTGTTTTAGCTTATCCTACTGCTCAAGAGCAGTTTGAGTACTTGAAACATTTTCGCGCTGACAATATTGTTCGCGATTGCGAATTGATTCGCAAATCGCTTTGTCAGAATGAAAAAGTGACATTGCTTGGCCAGAGTTTTGGCGGCTTTTGCAGTACTACCTATCTATCGATTGCCCCAGAGGGCCTCAGTGGAGCCATTTTGACTGGCGGTCTGCCGCCACTAGTCGATGACGCTGACGAAGTATATCGCCTCACCTACCGAGAGCTAATTAAGAAGAACAAGCTTTTCTACGGACGCTATCCAGCAGACATCGTAAAAGTGGCGCAAATAGTTGATCACTTGCAGAATAATTCTGTATTTCTCCCTACCGGTGAGCCTCTAACAGTTGAGCGCTTTTTGCAGCTTGGTCTCAACTTTGGCTTTAACTCTAGTGGTGGCAGTATGAATACTGTTCACTACATGCTTGAAGGTGCCTTCTGCACTGCCGCTAATTCTAAGAAGCCTGAGCTGACATACACTTTTTTGCGTGATGTCGAGAGTCAGCTACATTTCAATACCAACCCTATTTATGCCTTACTGCACGAAGCTATATACTGCCAAGGGCGCGCTTCTAACTGGTCTGCCGCTCGGATGGTTAGCGAATTCAATGAGTTCAGAAAAGACTCGTCCCCAATTTTCTTCAGTGGAGAGATGGTCTATCCCTGGATGTTTGAAGAGTACACGTGTCTCAAGCCATTTAAAGAAGTTGCTGAACTTCTCGCCTCGTATACTGATTGGCCGCCCTTGTATGATCTTGACCGCTTGAAGCAAAACGATGTGCCTTGCGTCGGTACAATTTATTGCAATGACATGTATGTGGCTCGCCAGTTAGCTGAGCAAACGGCCGAAGCAATTGTTGGAATGAAAGTCTGGATCACTAACGAATACGAACACGACGCCCTGCGTCAAGACGGCGAACTTGTGCTCGATCGCCTTCTGTCGATGCTAAGTGATTCGTGAGTTTTTCAATGAGCCAATTTCAATAGGCTTTAGTGAAGCGCTCTTCTATCAATCTGGCTGGTAGATAGATAACCGCTGCTGTTGCCCAAGCATTAAGGCAGCCAATACCAACGTGCCAGTGCTCTAATGACGGTATCAAGCCAGCTGTAGCGACGCCGACAGAGCAGCCAATGGCGAAGGCAAGCATGGCCGGAATTCTAAGGGCAGGCAACTCGTGCATAGATAAGATTTGGTCGAAAATTCTACTGCGCTTGTGGCTCACTAGTTTTGCAATCGACCATTCGCAAAGCAATATTGTCGTGCCTGTAGGTATGAGAATGCCATTTAAAGTCGAGATCACTTCAATACTTTTGGCCATGCCACTGAACGAAAGCCAGTAGGCAACAAGAGCACAGATAAAGGCGTAGCCGAAGACGATGTGTCTCTTCTTCACTTTGAACAGGTTATCGAAGGCTTCAACCACTGCATATAAATTGGAATCAGCAGCAGCAAAGTACTGGGCGCCAATTACAATAAGCGCCAATATTGCCACACCGCCGAACGAAAACTCATTCATAAAGGCTGTTGCCCGTGCAGTGTCTGTCACTTGGCTGATTTGAGCTACGAGCCAGCCGGTAATTGGAAAGATTATTTGACCGATACACAGTGCCACTGTAAGTGGTATCGCTGTTCGCTTGATGCCTGGCTTGGCATGGCGCCAGTAATCAGCTTCATTTCCCCAAACTGAAAAGCCAATGACAAATGAGGCAATTGCTCCTAAAGCCACTGTCCAGCTCACACTAGTATGCTGCAATGGCACAATCGTTGTAGCAGTGCTGTAAGCCATAATGGCCCTAAAGAAGGTGAAAGCAACCCAGGCAATTAGACAAGGTGCGGCAAAGTATTTGGCAAAGTTGACCACGCCTGAGAAGCCCCAGAGGTTATTGAGGCACATCAAAAACGAGAAACAGGCGGCCATGATGCCGATAGAGAGCGGCACGGAGAATAGGCCACTGACGGCGTCAGCCATGCACAAGGCGCCGAATGCATAGCAGGCAAGAAATATGGCAATCAAGTTGAAAGTTGTGAGGCGTGCGCCCCAGCGACCGAAGACAGAGCGGTTTAGATGGGCGTAGGTGCGGCCTGTGACAGTGCCAAGTTGAGCTGAGGGCACACAGAATAGTAAGACGATCACTGCGGAAAAGACTGTGCAGGTGAATACTTGAGTGAGACTAAAGCCGTTTTTATACCACTCTACGCCTATCAAGACTGTCGGAAACGAGGTCACCATCGTTATCCACAAGAGCCCCATGGCTAGTGGGTGGCGCCTGTTTTGCAAAGAGACAACGTCAGCACTGCTATCTAATTCTGACTGCGAATGAAGCTGTTGCGAAACTTCCTGTGCAGTCGCCAGCTTCGTCTTTTCAGCAAGTGCAGTATTGGTTTCGCTTATCAATTCGCTAGGCTCGTCTGGAATAATTATTTTGATACCTAAGCAAAAGCCCCTCACAGATGGCTACGCTCTGCTTTAGCGCTAACCATAACTATAAGGGGCTTGCCAAGCGTAGCAAATGGTGCAATTACCATTTGCCGCTGCGATTATGTTCCGAAGATTCTGTCGCCAGCATCGCCGAGGCCAGGCACGATATAGCCGCGCTCGTTCAAATTGCTATCAACAGATGCTGTTGTAATGTGCACATTAGGGAATTGAGAATGGACGCGCTTGATGCCTTCAGGAGCAGCAACGAACGATACCAACTGAATTTCACCGACATTGAGCTTGGCAAACAATTCGATAGCTGCTGCTGCTGAGCCGCCAGTGGCAAGCATGGGGTCAAGCACAATGATTCTGCTATCGGGTGGCAATGAATCAGGCAACTTTGCGTAGTACGAAATTGCTTCAAGTGTGGTCTCGTCGCGCTTCAGACCGACATGATAAATACGAGCAGCTGGCAACATTTTTTGTGCTGCTTCAGCCATTACTAGGCCAGCTCTGAGTACTGGAGCCAAAATCACATAGTCAGTGAGAGCTGAGCCCTTCGCTTGTCCGACTGGAGTTTCAACACCAAGCTCTCTTACCGACATCTGTCTAGAGGCTTCGTAGACAAGATATTGGCTGAGGGTGATTGAGTAGCGACGAAAATCTGGAGATTGTGTTTGGTAGTCGCGAAGCTTGGTGAGCAAATGCTGTACTACCGGATGGTCTACTACCTGTACTTTGTTGCCCAAAGCGATCATCAAATTTCCCTCCAGTGGCGATTGACGGCACGGTCAATCCTTATTTTCTTACTTAGTTTGCGGCATCAACTTATGGCCGAAGCCATGATTGAGCGGGCCTGTGCTCGGGCCCATTTGTCGCACTCTAGTATATCCTCCAGAGGCGGCGATTTTATTGGCTTATGTTCATCGAGTACTCTTTCCAGGGTTTCAGCGATTTGGAGAAACTTAATATCGCCTTTGAGGAACGAATCAACCGCGATTTCATTGGCGGCGTTGAGGACACAAGCCCGGGTATCATCGCCATCGGCGGCCTCTTGCGCTAGGCCCAGGCAGCGGAAGCGCACAGGGTCAGGCTTCTCGAAAGTTAAGTCTTTCAGCTCGCTAAGACTTAGTTTAGGTACTCGGCTCGAGGCAATGCGATCAGGATAGAACAAAGCATAGTGAATCGGCAGACGCATGTCTGGAAGGCCCATCTGACCTACTATTGACCCATCTACAAACTCAACGGCTGAGTGCAAAATCGATTGTGGGTGAATTACCACCTCAATTTTGCTGGCTGGCAGGTCGAAGAGCCAACGCGCCTCAATGATTTCTAAGCCTTTGTTCATTAAAGTAGCAGAGTCGATTGTTATCTTTGCGCCCATCGACCAATTGGGATGCTTTAACGCATCAGATATGGTGGCATTTTTTATGGCATCGAATGACCAGGTTCTGAATGGTCCACCAGAGCCAGTCAGTAATAATTTTTCAACTTCCTCGTTGACTCGACCTCTTAGAATCGAGGCCCAGAGCGATTGATAAATAGCCGAATGCTCGCTATCGACCGGTACAATTTGAGCGTTGTGTTGTTTGGCAGAGCTGATAACTAAATGTCCTGCTGCCACCATAGTTTCTTTGTTAGCTAAAGCAATAATTTTGCCTTTGGCAATGGCCGCGAGGGTGGGTTTCACACCCAAAAATCCAACTACTGCTGTAACTAAAACAGTCGACTGCGAATGCTCTGCAACCGCCACCAAGCCTTCCTCGCCAGACATACATTCGATGCCTTTCAATTGCTCAGCGCTGAGTATCTCTTTCAATTTCAAAACTGATTCGGGGCCAGGCAGCGAAATCAAGTCGGGGCGAAATTCTAAAATCTGCTCCTTGAAATCTTGCAGATTCTTATCGCCAGCGGCCAAGGCTGAAACTTTTAGCTGATCAGGATGAGCGCGAACGATGTCTAGAGTCTGCTTGCCGATAGAGCCAGTCGACCCAATAATGCTGAGAAACTTCACTTTTTACTTCCGCTTACTACTTCGTTTATTTTAGAATCTTGGCGGCAGAGATGGCGGTAATTCGAATTTAGGGAAGCTACCTAGCTTAATATGATCACGAATCACCTTAAGAGACGCTTGCCTTGCCATTGACTGATCGTACACTCCAGCATAGAAGCCGTAGTAGTCGTTAGGGTAACGTCCCGAACTCCAATATGGCACACCTGGCATCAAGGGTGAATAGACATTAGGCCGAGGAACGTGATTTACCTCTCTCAGCTTGCCGCTTGAATCGCGGTAAGCGGCATCGAGCAATGAGATTGCCTCGTCGAGCTTTCTCAGAGTGGTTGGATTGTTGAGATCGGCTGTGCCAGTGCGCAAGAAATCATTGATAACGGGTTTGACAGCGGCTGCTGTAAGAACATCGGCCAAGTAGAGTTTGTAATATGGATTGTCCGAGGTTTTGGCCGCGTCACGTAAAACCTGTTCTTGCTTAAGCAAGGCATCATCAGCAATTCCAGCAATGCGGCCAAAATACTTGATGGAGTTAACTCCACCATCATTGACCGGGTTGAAATTGCGGTCAAAGCTCTGCAAATTGGAGAAGGTGGCGGCAGCGTAGTTGCGATTAACGTCGATACGAATCGCTTCGACGGTTTTAGATTGGGTTGGCAGATCGATGGTGGTTAAGTTGGCAGGTAGATAGTGCTTCTTGCTGTGATCTTGACCGCCTTCGAACCAAATGAAGAGACCTTTGGGGTCTTGCCAGTAATTGACCTTCACGCCTGGTGGAATGTCTGTCAGTTTGAGTTTGTCGAAGTCTTTGGGCCAGGTTTTGGCTGCCCCGATTAATTTCGCGTCGAAGTCTTTATCATTAATAGAGAGAATTATTGCCCGGTTTTCGATTCTCACATCAAGCGGAGTGGCTGGCGCGTCTTTCACTTGAGCGACAACATTGTCACCTGGTCTGGCAGTAACGTCGCGACTGGGAACATGCAGCTGGTCGCTGGTTCCGGCAGTAGGCGGCGATAATTGGGCATCACCAGGATTGTTATTCTTTCCAAAAATAGCGCCAAAATCTAAGCCTGGCTTAGTTGCCGGCTTTTGTTCTTGGCCATTTTCTGCTTGGTCGCCCATCAGGCACTGTTCTCCTAACCTGACTGTTCTCTAGAAAGTACTCTAGTGCGCTTGCGTATGACCGTCAATGTTGGGAATACGAATAGACCCAGGCACGAATTAGCTGAAGTCGTAATTTCGTTGGCTGAGCAGCAATTTGGGTATTGCCTTAATATGCTTGAATTGAGTTAATGAACTGGAGATTTATGCTTCCACGAACAGTTCGCTTGGCCAAGGTTTCCAGGGCTTTGTCCAAATTTTTGTCTCTGAGTTTAGTGTTGCTGATTGTACTCACGACCACTCCGATTCTGCCGTTGCCAGCATTCGCTGTTGCAGGTGACCATCCGCCGCTAGAGTTCATCTTGTCAGAGGGTGAAAATCGTGGTGAGAAAAGAGAAAGCGCTAATGTAGTTGATGCCAAGCCACTTCCCGCCGGTAGGGCTGAGGCAATACTGAGCAGGTTAACTGCCTTGCCGGCTTCATCAGAGCAAGCAGAGCAAAAGCTCGTTTTGCCTGAAGATTCGCTTATTAAGCCAGCTATTCCGGGCAATCAAATAACTGAAGTATTTCCAGCTAAGAATGACAGCGTAGTAAGAAGCAATTTGCGCACTGCTCGCGCTGCTTATGATAGTACATCAAAGCCTTTACCATTGAGGGTGTCGCGTATTAGCCATAGTGGCAATGTCTCCAAAATTGATCAGCTGGCCGTAACCTTTTCGCAGCCTTTGATTGCCCTTACCCAGGTAGGGGCAGCAGCGAATAAGTTTGTAACCATCACGCCGCAACCGAAAGGTGAGTGGAAATGGGCCGGTACTCAGACTCTACTCTTTGTACCTTCGGGCGGACGTTTTCCTCTAGCGACTAAGTATGTCGTTAATGTTCCGTCTTCTGCTACTTCAATCGGAGGCAGCAAAGTCGAGAGAAGCATGAGCTGGACAATTACAACACCGGCGGCCAAGATCGTGAACTTCTATCCATCTGACCTTATTGGGCTTAGTGGAGCGGACAAGCAACCAACCACACCAGTATTTTTAGCTATTTTCAATCAGGCTATCGATGCTAAAGAGATATTGGCAAAGACGGCTGTGCGCGCAGGTAAGCAAAGTTATTCGATACGCCAACTCTCTCAGAGCCAGTTGCTCACTAAAGAACCAAATTTTAAGACTCTAATTCCAGCTGATGCAAATTGTTGGGTAGCATTCGAGGCAACTTCAGCCTTTGCCAAAGACGCGCTTGTTCAGGTGGTTTTCGATAAATCTTTGCCTTCGGCAGAAGGTCCACTTTTAAGTAATTCATTAGATACTCGCCTTGTCAAAATACACGGTAAGTTTTGCTTGAGCGCTAAACCAATTGCGCCAAGAGCCGGTGAGAATAGCTATCTTGAGCTGACATTCTCTAATAGTATTAGTCAGAAGGGTAACCTGAAATCGCTGGTTACTATTACTCCAGAGGTTAAACGCTTAAGTAGATCAGTGATGGGAAACAGGCTGGTTTTGCAAGGGGATTTTAAAGCTAAGACCATTTACCAAGTTGTTATTAGCAAAATGCTTGTTGATGATTTCGGTCAAACTCTTGATCATGACTACGTTATCCGCCTGCAAACAGGTCTTCTTGAACGACAGATTGTGGTAGATCGAACGTTCAAGTCTTACACTACAGGTGGTGCTCCCCAGTTCTCGGCTTGGGCCCAAGGGGGCAGCCGTTTGAAGGTTGAGATTCGCAGGGTAGAGGCAAAAGACTTTGCCAACCTCAGACAAAAGCATAGTAGGCCCGAAGTTGAGACTCTAGGGAAACTTGTACATACTGAGTTTTATCCCATCGGTGTGAATGGTAGGCAGGTCAATGTTGCCTTGAAGTCGTACCTGCCCAAGTTCGGTCATCTACTTGTTAGAGCTGATTTTGAGAAAGCGCCCAAGCAAGACCCTGTTTGGGCCAGATCATGGATACAAGTTAGTGACATTGGCCTTGATGTTTTCAACAGCAAAGACCTCGAGATATTAGCCACCGGTTTGAAAGATGCAACACCGCTCCCTGGTGTTGAGCTTCAGTTGTTAGGCAAGCAGACCAAAGTAATTACTAATGCCAATGGTCAGGCTGTTCTCAGTCGGCAGTCTAGCAAATCTGATTTTGATGTTTTGGTTGGAAGTAAAAATGGCGATACGTCTATTTTGACTCCAGAGGAATATGGCGGCTTTTGGCAATCAAATCAATCACAAGAATCTCTGCGCTGGTATACCGTTTCTGATAGAAATCTCTACAAACCCAGTGAAGAGGTCTCAGTTAAAGGCATACTGCGCAGACTATCTTATACTCCTGGTGGTGGCATAAATTTGACTGTGCCGCCAGTAAGCAAGATTAGCTACAGCCTAGTAGACAACCTTGGCACCGAGATTGCTGTTGGTAGCGGTGACCTTGATAAATTGGGCGGCTTTAGTTTTGGGATCAAGCTCCCGGCGAAAGTTCCGCTCGGACAGGCCGAGATTCGCATGAAAACAGGTGCGAGCTTTAAGAAAGTCGACACCGAAATTCAGTCAGATGCTCAGTCTAGTTTGTCGATTACCATTTCTGAATTTCGTCAGCCAGAGTTTGAAATGAAAGTTAGTACTGCGCAAAGCGGTCCTTTTGTTTTGGGTGACACTGTCAACATCACTGCCACTGCTAAGTATCTAGTTGGCGGTGGCTTGGCTAACTCTGCTGTAAATTGGGTAGTGACACCGTCGAGAGCCAGCTACGCACCACCCGGGTGGCCCGGCTTTGGCTTCGATAATACCTTTGATATTTATCAATGGCTGGAAGAGCAGCGCCTCAATCAAGGCAATTTTAAGGACGGTCAAAAGACCCTCACTACTACTACTGATGCAGATGGCAGCAGTACTCTTGCCGTCAAATTTGTCTCGACGCCATATCCTGTGCCTATGAGTTATCAGTGCCAAGCAACTGTTTCTGATGTTAATCGACAAACTTGGACTGATACTACAAGCGTTATTGTGAATCCTTCTGACTTATGTGTTGGTATTAAGAAAGATAAGTCTTATTACCTAGAAGGTGACTTAGTCAATCTAGAGCTTCTTGCCTGTGACTTGAACGGCAAATTAAAGCCAGGCACTGCAATAGATGTGGAATTCAAAGAGTTAGATGCCGAGCAAAAAGCAATCATAAGTAAGAGCACATTGACAATGGCTAATGAGCCGGCCAAGTTGCAGTTTCGCCTGGATAAATCTACCACTTCTTTTTCTTGTAGCGCCACCGCCAAAGACGCAAACAACCGAGTAGCAATGTCTGTAGACAACGGTGGAATAAGTGCTGCCGAGAAGAAAAAGGTTGTTGAAATAGCGCAACAGCAAACAATTCAATTGACTGCCGATAAGTCTGAATATCAACCTGGTGATGTTGCCGAATTGACTATAGCTAGCCCTTTTAAACCAGCCAAAGGTTTGCTGATAATCACCAGAAACAGAAACATCTCAAGCCAGCCAATCGTTATGGACTCAGCTAAGAAAACTGTCAAAATTGCGATCGTTGACGACTTCTATCCAGTGGTGCGGGCGCAAGTTTTCTTAGCCGGAAGTGCTGTCGAATTTGCTACTGCCACCATTGATTTAGCTGTGCCCCCAAAAGCACGTAAGTTGAACTTGACGGCAAAGTGTGATCAAGAATTTGTCACACCCGGGCATGAAGCAACGATAGATATTGAACTTAAAGATCATGCGGGAAAGCCAGTTAAAGATGGCCAGGTGGCCCTTGCTGTTGTGGATGAATCGGTGCTGGCGCTGACTGGCTATAGATGGCCAGAGCCAATTGATTTTTTCTATCCAGCCGATTTACCTGGCGTTTCTGAAAGTCATTCCCGTGCTGCTGCGGTAATCCCAGCTTCATTGAGAAAGCCTGCTAACTCAGATCTGTCTTCACTACCGCCGCCAAGTGCAATGCCTGTTCCTCTGCCCGGAGGCGGGCCCGGCGGGATGATTGAGTATCAACGAATTGGGCGCCAGCACTCGGGCCTGGTTGGTGCGCCAGTTGATCCGAGATTTGGACAATCTAATGAAGTAGCGGAATTCTATGACAGTCGATTTTTTGATTCTACGAGCCCCAAGATATTTTTGAGGAAAAATTTTGCGGCACTTGCTCTCTTTAAACCAATAGCAATTACCGATTTAAATGGTCACGCCAAGGTCGTTTTCAAGCTACCTGATAATGTCACCAGATATCGAATCATGGCAGTGGCTGTCAGTGGCAGTAATCAGTTTGGCGCGACAGAGTCTTTGTTCACGGCACAAATGCCGCTCATGGTAAAGCCCTCTCCACCAAGATTCATGCAACTTACTGACCGCTGTGAGCTTCCAGTTGTTATTCAAAATCAAACAGACAGTGAATTGCTGACTGAAGTGGCAGTGCGGGGACAGAACGTGAAAGTCATTGAGTCGGGCAAGCTTGTTGTTGTGCCAGCTCACGACAGGGTCGAAGTGAGGTTCGCCACTGAAGCCTCAAATATAGGAAGAGCCCAATTTCAATGTGCTGCCGTGGCTGGTGACACAACTGATGCCGCTGAGTTTAATTTCCCAATATTAATGCCTGCGAGTTCTGAGAGCTTTGCTACTTATGGCGTTATCGATAAGGGTATTGCTTTGCAAAAACTCGATGTTCCGACTGCAGTTTTCGATAAGCTTGGTGGGCTATCAGTTAAGACTAGCAGTACTGCTGTGCAGTCGCTCACTGATGCCTATATTTATTTGCGCGATTATCCTTATCAATGCTCAGAACAGATGTCATCACGCTTGATGGCAATGCTTGCTCTTCAAGATACCTTAAATGCTTTTGGCATCTTGAAGCCAGAAGAACGGGTGGCATACCGTAGCACTATTCAAAATGACATCGACATTCTGCAGCTAAGACAGTGCCAAAATGGTGGCTTTGGTCTATGGACAGCTAATGAAGATGTACGCTGGCCCTATGTTTCAATTCAAGTGTGCCAAGCGCTTGGTCTGGCACAAGAAAAGCATTACAAGGTGAAAGATGAGGTTTTGTCGAAAGCCTTGAATCATTTGCGTAAAATTGAGACCTTCATCCCGGCTGACTACTCTGAGTCAGTCAAGGTAGCAGTCATGGCCAAGGCTTTAAATGTTAGACAGTTGCTCAAAGACACCGACCCACGGGGCGCTAAGCGCTTACTTGAGAGAGTCTCAAAAGCGAAGAAACCGGCAATGCCATCACTAGAAGTGGCGGCCTGGCTTCTTGTTATTTTAGATAAAGAGCCTGCTTACAGTGCCGATGTTAAATTGCTGCGCGGCTACATTAATAGTCAAATTAAAGAGACGGCATCTACTGCTTCAGCTAATGAGCTTGGCTATGATGGCTTGTGGAATTATTGTATTTTTTCCAGTCCGCGTAGGACAGATGCTTCTATTTTAGAAGCACTTATGATCGATCAGCCAAAGAGTGAACTAATTCCAAAACTAGTAAAGGGTTTGTTGGCCCATCGAGTAAATGGTGCCTGGGAAGGAACCCAGGAAAATAGCTCTGTACTGCAGGCGCTAGATCGCTATTTCAGAACCTATGAAAAGCAGACACCTGATATTGTTGCGCAGACCTGGCTAGACGATACGCTAGTAGCGAATCACAAGTTTGTTGGTCGTACCACCGATAGTCGGTTGACCAAGATTCCAATGTCCTATTTGCTAGACAGAAAAGCGAGTGAGGTTCTAATCAATAAGGTGGGTCCGGGCCGATTGTACTATCGCCTGGCACTTGATTATGTTCAGCAAAGCCTGAGCCTGAAACCGTTAAACCAAGGCTTTACAGTTACTCGCGATTATTCGGCCGTTGACTGCAAAAGTGACGTGCAAAAAGACAGCGACGGCATTTGGCATTTCAAGTCAGGCTCAACCATTAAAGTGAATGTTCACCTTGAATCTCCAGGAGTCAGATATCACGTCGCTATGGCTGATCCAATTGCAGCTGGAGCTGAACCGATAAACGCTTCCTTGCTCGGCAATCGTGCCGAGATTCTAGCACCAGATATCAATAGTTCTCGATATTGGTATCGCCCATGGTATGAGCATCATAATTTGCGAGATCATCAGGCTGAAGCATTTAGTTCGCTCTTGCCAGCAGGTGCTTACGATTTTACCTATACGATTCAAGCCAGTACTCCTGG
>Ga0172379_10007240_pt1 | contig 14474 bp, 7 predicted proteins | sample GrowelOW334metaG_FD_119756 | JGI IMG/M metagenome (GOLD analysis project Ga0172379, IMG submission 119756) | Groundwater microbial communities from an aquifer near a municipal landfill in Southern Ontario, Canada - Groundwater well OW334 metaG | ecosystem: Environmental > Aquatic > Deep... | reverse complement strand
TCCATCGAGACTCTGTCTTCGCATATTCATCATGGACAAACATCCTGTCTTTGATAACCACGAGCAGATAAAGGGAATCATTGTCCCAGGCGGTTTTGAAATAGCCGTCAAAATCATTTTCTTCTACGCCGGAAGCTTCGGCGGGTTTACCAATATGCCGGTTTTTCACTTGAATTGCTGGAATGTCCGCCCAGTCTTCGATATGCCCGTCTATGGTTTTCGGCACCGCTGTCTTGCGACACACGAAGCCGTCAAAAGAAAACTCCGTTGACACCGATGCGCCACCCTTTTCAGTTTCAGAAAGGGATACTGGCACCGTACTCTTAATAATTTTATCGTCATGCAATTTTTCCGGCAGAGCCAGCAATATTTTTGTTTTCTCAAACTGGTTCAGAGCAAGTTCTTCTCGCGTTGTTCCGCTCGTCAAGGTGCCGTTCACTCTTCGTGAGATTTTATTGACCACAGTCAACTCCACGCGGTCAGCCGTTAAAACCTTTTCAGAAAGCTCAAGCGGCAACTCGCTTGCGCCCTGCAATCGAGCGTTTGCCATTGCCTCACAGAATGAAACACGGCTCCCCGCCGCGCCTTTTATGAAAAACGGAAATGGTGAAACCGGAAATTTTACTTGTTCCTTGACTTCACCCTTAAACGTTCTTTTTGCACCCATCAGATCGTATATTTCCAGCTGCTTTTTGTCGAATTCGGCAGTTGCCCAGGGGCTTTCTTTCGATCCATAATCGCCATCACCGTATTCGCTCCAAACGGCCGCGATGGGACGCTTGTCCTGCCCGTCTTCAAAAATCAGACAACGTGTTTTGGGGGCGAAACTCACGTCCTTGATGAATTTTGCATTCCCGAGAATATTGTTAAGCGTGTTTGGTATCTTTTGATAAGCTCGCGGTGTCAATCGGGAATCGAGGTCATAATTATTCCTGTATTCACCGGCGCCAGATGACTGGCTGATGACCCGTCCATTGTGTTTCATCAGTACCAGATAGCTCCTGGCAAACCATGCGGCGGAAAGTTTTTCCGTCCAGCCCATGTCATAGGAAAGCGCCCCTTGGTGCCAATTCGGACTACTCCAGCTGGGTGTGATCCGAACTGTAAACTGAGGTATATTGTACACGCCAAATGACAATCCCTCATTGAATAACAACGGCGTATCCGCAGTATAACCACACTTTTCCGCCATGGCGGAAAGCTCCTCAATGTTGGAATCCAACGCATAGGGGCCATCCGTGATATATGGATGCGCGCCCAAAAAATCAAACTTGATACGCCCATTAAGCTGTAACAGGCCATTTTTGATGAAACTGATTCCACCGGTCGGTTCTATGTTGGCTGGCTGATCGTTTCCTACTTGCAGATTGGGATTCACGCTTTTCACCGCACGATAAAAAGCAATCTGCAGCCGCGCCCAGGATTCAGGATCTTTTATCGCCAGTTCCGGTAGCCCCGCATCCGACTCGCCGGAGAACTCCCAGCGGGTAATCCACTGAGATTTCCGAACAGTTTCGGCAATCACGTTTTCAAACCGCTTCAGATAATCTTCCGTAAGTTTGCCGCCTGCCTCCAGTCGAAAATCATCGAGAAGCTCTTTACCGGAAGAATCCACGAGCTTATAGGTTAAAATATTCTTCCTAATGAACACTTTGGGCACAAGAGTATCCACCGCTTCCATGCCATATTTCTGATAAAGATGAAACATCGCTTCGGATATATTCCCCGCGCTTGTATCGCCAAAGACACCGAGCTTCCGGGAACGCTTGAGATAGGTTTCCAAGCCTGGATACACATCTCTTCTGATTGAATGAGGTTGATAAGCATCAGCAAACAGGGTTTTGAGCCCCGTTTGTTTCATGACATACGACATGATGGCGAACCGAAAGAAATCTCGACATACCAAAACGTCAGCCATCGCATACTCCGCCTTGACAATATAAATGCCCTGCGGGAATTTCCCGTTAAAATCAAGCGGGATTACGCATAAGCCGTCTTTCGCCGTTGAAAAAGGGAATGACTTTTCAAAAACAGTTTCACTGAAGAAGTTTTTTACCGTTACTTTCACTTTGCCGCTTTGTTCGGGCGCTGAAGAATATATCCTCAGGCTGGCATTGATGGGATCATTGATGTTGAAGAAGTTTTCTTCATTTGCGGTGAGCAAGGCCCCCTCAACCGGCGGAGCTGAAAACTCGGTGGCCGTATCGCCCTTTTCCAATTGCATACCGTCAACCCAGATATCGCCGCTGGTGTTATCGCCGTGCTGTGGCATCAAATATAAGGCGAGAATCGTAGGCGCAGTCAGTTTGAACATAATGGAATACCGCTGCCATTCCTTGTTAAGGGCGAACGTTTTGCTGGCATAATTTTCACTCCAGACGAGATTGCTTCTGATCATAACGCCGATTGTTTGCTTTGCCGATTCGCTGCCTTTTGCATATAAACTGAAAGTGTACGTTCCGGCGGTAACGGGAGTGGGCGAAACATTGACAATGTTGTTTACAGGACCGTTTCCAAGCTTATATTTTAGACTGTGTTTTCCAAAAAGAAATTGATTGGAGTCTGCCGTTACATCATCCGTGCCTTCAAATTTGTCCGCGCCGCTCTTATGGGTCAAGCAGTACATCACCCCCTGTTCGAATGACGGGTTTTTCAAAAGATTTTTCCCCAGGCGGTTATACGGGAGCTCCAAATCATCTATGCTCTTAAAGTCAATGCCAGCGCATACGTTGTCGCTGTTTTTGTTTTTCACCATGCGCCCCGTCCCCATATCCAGCGTTAACCGCAAGGAAATCTTGCCGCCATTTTTTAGCAGGTTGTGATTGAGATTAAATCGTGTGTCACCGACAGGACAGGATTCATGAATGCAAAACTGGCCTTCACCCTCGACCTTTACCTCGAAGCCCTTTGCGTCATCGCCAGGGACGTATTCAAACATCCCGGGAAAATCAGCTGTTTGATTCTTTTGCAGCACTTGTATTTCCTTCTCCTTGTCGGTGCCAGAACTGGAGACGATCTTTTCATTCTCATAAAGCGCCTTGTTAAGCCTGAAAAAGATGCCCGCCTGTTTAAGTTTGCTGACATGCTCTTCGGATGCTGTGATGTCAATTTCGATTAAAATTTTTCCGTCATCCAGCAGCTTTATTTTTTCGACAAACCCCCCATCCATCTCCGAACGAGATGTCACTTGCCCTTTGATAAGCGGAAAGTTCCCACGGATGTTGAATTCCATTTTCTCCGCATCAAAAGAAGACTCATCGATTCCAACGACAGACTTGCTCGCCTTGCATGGAATAACGCCGCTTGAATTTTTGTTGCTCCTGCCGCCATCTTCAGTCGCAACATACAGGTATATCCTGCACTGTTCCAAGCCAGCGCTCATCAAAAGAAGTTCGCCGCCCGGCTGCACAGCCAGCTTTTTGTTGCCACGGATGATTTCGCGCCCGACGATCTCGGTTTTCGTCACAATCTCCTTGCCGTCTGATTTCGCCTGAACAAATGGTGGATCGGAAAAGATCTGTGCACTGGACGTGATGGCCGCTGTACAGCAAATAGTTAGTAGCATGACTGTTTTTGTGATGCCACAATGATGTTTGTTTCCCATGTTTTTGCTCCTTGCATGATTATTTTTTTAGACCGTACGATTTAAAGAAACTTTCTTTGCCGCGCACGGCTTTATTTAGGGGTCCAGTCGTTTTCGAGACGAGTGTTCCACTTGATGGTTTCCACTGAACCAATGGCTGAAAGCATGTTGGCTGAGTTTAAATGACAATAGTCAGGGGAGAAAGCTGTTTTGAATCCATTGGAACCTTTCCATGTGTAAGAGGGGCCGTGATAACGGGTCGCCTGTTTATTGGATGCGTCTTTGTAAAATTCAGATACAATAATTGAATTTTCCGGTATTGATGTGATTTTCCTGTTTTGATATAACGCAGGATCATTATTTTGGCCGGTGGTGTTATTATAGTAGCCGCCGGGCTGATTGGGTATTTCCGAAGTCGTCACATCATAACTGACTTGAAATGTGCAAGCTGTGACAGGCATCCAAAATCGGCTTGAATCGCAATGGAATATATTTGATTTCACCGCATTAAATTTGGGCATCGTACAAAAACTGTCTGAGGTGAAATCATTATCACGCATATTAACGTATTCTCCTAATCTATATGCCCAGCTACTACCAGCCGGCATCCAACTGTTCCAGTCACTTTGGTACATGTAAAAGCATTGTCCTATTGTTTTCAGGTTGCCCATGCAGGCAATCCCCTTTGCCTTGTCTTTTGCCCCCTTCAGCGCCGGAAGCAGCATTGCAGCCAGAATTGCGATGATCGCGATTACCACAAGGAGTTCAATGAGTGTGAATGGCACATGGATAGAATGTTTTCCCGCCGAAAATATTTTACATCTCGGGGCTTTTGTCTTTGAGTTTTTCATGCCATCCTCCTGTTTTCAAGTTTTATTCATCGTTGAAACATAGATTCCAAATGACCGAGTGTCTAAGTTAAAAAAAAACGGACTTCCGCATTTACGAACTCCAGAACTTTCAAATCCAGTTCATCCTGTCAAAGTGCTGTTAGTCGTCTTTCTTCTCTGTTTCACCGGCTCTCCGATTCAGTCCTCCGACCCCCGGATTACCGACCACTGCCCCCAGACCCTTCCCCGCACCCCAACCCTTTCCAAACCTGTTTGCTCTTCCATCTGATTGCCATGAGCCAATTGTAAAACTACCTCATTTAAGAAATTCGATGACGATATCCCTGGCATCGAAAAATTTACCGGTGTTCTGTCCTTCTTCTTCCATGACTTTCGCCGAGGTTAATTTCCATTCCGGAGCGAGATTGCCGAGATCAGGCGCAATCTTTTCTCCTGCAAAAACGGCTGCGGACATCATTGCCAAACCCACCACGATTACAGATTTCATCTTCATGTTCTTCCCCTTTTTATTTTTTGATTATATCGGATTTTACCCCGATGTTTGTTTTTTGATTGATGGCGACTATTGCAAAAAAATTAAAAGTTCCGGAGTTTGCATTTCATTTGCCCCTGCGCACTTTCACGGTGATCGTCACCGCCTGTCCGGCTTTGGCTGCCACCGTCTGGCACACCGATCTTCCGTACCTCGCCCTTATGTATGTTTTCCCCTCGGCCGCAGATGTGTCGGTGACCACGTTGCCGGGGCTGCACTTCCAAGCTTCGGGGAGCATCTTGTCGTTCAGCGTTTCAAAACCGGCGTTTTTCAACGTCGCTCCCTCGATTTTCAGGTCGTCGTACTCGGCCCAGATCGGCACAAGAATCTTACTGCCCTTTTCCTTCGGCCAGTGAGGCCCCTGGAGGTATATCGTCAAATTGCAATCCTCCTCGGGAATCACGGAGACGGTCATGTCCTCCCACTTGTCGGAAAGGGGAGTTTTTGATTCACCCCAGACATAAACGGCATTTGACCCGCCGAGAACACAACCTACCCATCCACCGCCAGCAGTGATTTTTTTACCGTTGGGGTCAATATCAATCCTGGCTCTTTTCCACGCATCAAAAATCGGCGGGGCATTCTCCACGACGGGGTTGTTTCCCTGTGCGAAAACCAGTTGGACATCCGCAATCAGGATCCAGCCCCACAAGTAATCTTTAGGTTCGAGAATGTCGGCGACGGCGGCGATCTCCTCCGAGGTCGTGTTCTTGATCTCCAGCGTGTTCAACCCTTCTTTCAGGACATTCGCCGGTATCGAAATATTCATCTGTGTCCAATCATTTCCGTCGAAAGTGTTTTTCCCGTCGAAAACGCTTTGTCCGTTGAGCAGCACCTTGAAGAACGCCGTCCCGGTTTTTTCGTCGTTCAGCCCCGTGAACTCGATGGATGCGCCTTGTCCGGACACGCCGACCAATGTGAATGTGGCGCTGATGGCGGATTTGGGAGAGGTTGCACGCCGCAAGATTTTGCTGTATGGCTGTTTTGTCTTTGGTTTTCCCTTGTACTGATAGTACATCACCTCTTCGCCGCCAACGCATGCCTGCATCAGCAACTTCAAGCCTTTCTCCGTTTTTTCATAGGTTCCCTTTTTATTGGCTTTAACCATTCCCAGCGGGTCGTCCACTATTTTCTGGAATACCGGGGAATTGTACCAGGGCTTGGCATCCCCGATATCAATGCCTGTCGTGACCTGGATCATTTCCGGATAGGTTATGCCACGTCTCGGAGCCATGTCGTTGAATTCTTTCGCCCGCATCAGCGATTCCGCCAGACACTTCGCAAAACGCTCAAGGTTCTCTCCTTGCATCAGTGAGGAATTGTTCCTCAGCAGATAGCTGTTCAAGAAATCCAATCTCTGCTTGCGGATCATTCGTCTGCCATCATCCCGTTTGACGAGCGCCTCCGCCTGGTCTAGATATTTCCCGCCCTTGTCCAGTGCCTCGTCGTCAACCACGAGCGGGATCCAGTCTGACCCCAGGTCTCCTTGGCCTATGCCCTTGGCAAACGCCAGTTTCTTTTCTTCGACCAGATTGAAATACTGCCGCATTAACGGGGCGGCCGGACCGTAATAGAAAGACATGAAACGGTCAATGAGCGGCTCCACATCCGTTGACAAGTCCCACGCGAGCCTGCGTTCGACATAAAGTGTTAATAGGTCTGTTGGATTGGCATAGGTATAGGTTTGGAATAGAGTTGTCGCGCCGCGATCGCCGAAGAACCTGATCTTGTTCACCGCTTCGTACGTTGTCGGGAAATACAGGCAAGGACCGCATGGAACCCCGGTCTTCATCCAGCTGGAAACCTGATTGACGCCCGGCAGGCACGTGGGGGCGCTGATTTGGGTTTCGTCCGGGCTTCCGTTCTTCCCCCATGGTAGGCCGCATATGCCGAATCCAAGAATGACATTTGGTTCTGGAATGATTTTCACGGGCGGTTCCGCCGTTATGCAGTAAGCCCAGGCGTTAATCAGCTTGTCCGGATATTTTTCCCTGACCGCTTTGGCGATGATGTTCACGAAACGCAGGTATCTGTCGGTGCAATTGACCCCGAACTTCTTGCAGTTGTCGCATTGGCAAAGGGCGGACGGACTGTCGCCGTCACCCTGAATATAAGTCAGCATTTTCATCTCCGGAACGAGTTCGAACCATCTCAGCGCCGTTTCCGTCGCTATCCTTTGAACCTCCGGGTTTGACCAGCATAAATTCACCGTCTGCCTGTATGCAGGCGAGCAGATGTCATATTTGCTCGGAGCATAATATTCGGGATGGTCTTTGAAATATATAAACGGATCCACAAGGATGCCGTTGTAGTGGACATCACTACCCCTCCGCCCCACGTAGTCGCCCCTGCCAAACAATTCCACGCAACTGTCGCCCAGCGGAGCTTTCGATAATGTCACATCCATATCTGCAGCACGATATGCGAACGACGGGTTGCGTATTATTTTTGCGTTTGCGAGCTTGATGACTGCGTTCGTCGCCGGGATGAAATCATCCAGAGTGGCGAAAAACTCCATGCCCATCCCTGAGAGAAGGGCGAAGGCGCCCTGAACTGCTCCGTCGTCTTTTCCGCCGATATAGATGCTGCCGTCTCTTGATTCCATGGCATAGCCGCCTGCCGTGACTTTTGCCATTCCTGCGGCGGCGATAAAAGCATTTCCGAAACAAACCAGTCCTTTTTCCTTTTCAATGGCCGGCTTGCTTCCCGTGTAAATGGGGACAACGCGTCCGAAGCTGACATACAGGTATTTTCTCAAATACTGGGCAGCCTTCAAATCATAGAAATGCTTGAAGGCCGAATCATTTTCCGCCACCGCGATGCCGCGCAACGGACGGCTTTCCCCCGCTGCGGCGACATAGATTTCTTTCGCGTCCGCCCTGGTTTCCGGCATGGTGGGCTTGAGCGCGACATTGCGGATCTTGAACACGGCACCGTCCGCACCTTGCGTTTTGAACTCCACCCCCCACGCATCATAACCTGGATCCGGATTGAAAGGAAAACTATGCGCCACAAACCCTTTTCCTTCATTTACCTGGGTGGACCACAAAATCTTTCCCTTGAACATGTTTGCGGTTTCGACCCCATGAACCGAGCAATCAAGGCGGCCACCTGTGTCTACTTCCGCCTCAAACGACAGCGTATAGTCCAACGCTATCACCGGTGTGACATAACAGCGTTGAAAGATTCCCTGAGCCGGCGCCTGGATCCGCAAGATGCCGTCTTTCAATGAGTAAAGTGCGAGATCCTCCGGCTTCTCGGCCAAAACATTTCTGGAGGTGCCGCTCCAATGCAACGGTGCTTCGCGTCCGAGGCCTTTTTGCTTAAAATCCCCGTTGCGCAGGATGTTGTCTGCGCGATAGACCTTTAACCCTTCCGGTGTGCCGCCATCAGCTACTACGACCGGCGTTTCCCCTTTGTCCGCAACCGCCTTCACGTCCACGCATCCGGTTATTAAGACCAGCAGAGCAGGGACAGCCATGACACTTAGCTTGACGCATTTCATATATTCCACATCTCTTTTTTTTTGTTTTTAAGCCTATTGCAAAATTCTTCAATTTATTGAGCTGGTATGAAGTTGGTGTCGAAAAGAGAACCTCCAGTGTAGACTAGCGATGACACGTGTCCATCAACGAAGGTGACGTTGCTCGACTTGTTGTGAAGCCAGCCAAGCGACCATACGTTTGTCCATGCCGCCGCCGAAGGATTCGTGCTGCTGGGGAGCCAACTGACTATATTGCCTTTGTCACTTACACTGTAATAGTTTTTTTCGCCAAAAATGATGCTGCCGTTTTTCACATTCCCGAACTTGCGGTATTGATTCAGCACTGCGTCGGGATTAGAAGTAGTTAGCCATCCTCCAGTAACAGTCTCGTTTGTATACTGATGGACGGTTCTCTGGTAGTTGGAGACATAGTTGATTTTTTCCGCGCTGCCATTCCAGCATGGCGAAGCGCTGGCATTGGTGATGGCGGGACAAACGTAGAGGCTTGGAGGGGCAAACAGATAGTACGCGGGAATCCCTGACGAATACACCAAGACAGAATATTTCTGGTTGAGGTATTCATTTACAGGATAAGTGGGGAAATAGTCGGGGTATCCTGAGGGAAGATACTCGCTGTAGTCATTGACATAAAACATTACCCCGGTATAGATTTGACGCATATTGCCAATGCAGGAGATTTGTTTGCCCTTATCCTTGGCGGACTTCAGTGCCGGGAGCAACATTGAGGCCAGAATACCGATGATCGCAATTACAACGAGGAGTTCGACGAGGGTAAATTCTTTGCGCGCAAAGGATTTACAGATAGCAATGGGGCTTTCCATGCTGATAACTTCCGAAATTTCTTCTTTCATCTCAACACCTCCCGCTTAAATTTATAATAGATTCCAAGTGTCCAAGTGACCAAGTGTAAAGAACAAAGTTTCAAAATTCATAATTTTTTACGATTCGTAATTCGTAATTTCTAATTCGTAATTGCTATCTTCGCCGTTTCTCCGGCTCACCGATTCTATCTGCCATCTGTCCTCTGCCCTCTGTCTTCGGTCGTGCCGTTGATTCCCTGACGACAAGGCTCACTGCCAGTTTCCGGTTTTCCGCCTTGTCCAGAATATCTCCCCTCTTGTTTTTTATCGCGTCTATCAGCATGTTTGCCGTCTCCCTGCCCATCCGCTCGAATGGCTGGGCTACGGTGGTCAAAGGTATAACAGCATATCGGGCCATTTCCAAATCCGCAAATCCGACAAGAGACAGATATTCAGGAACTTTCATGCCAGTCCGGTATGCCGCCTGGAGCACTTCCATCGCAACCGCATCACTGACACAGAATATTGCGGTCGGACGCTGTCCGGCAGGTTCGTTAAGAATATTTTCAATAATATCAGTAGCTTCACTTTCTGTTGAAACCGGCGGCAAAGATTCAATTCGTATCATCGCGGATTTGCCAAGATACTCTCTCATCCCGGCAACATAACCTTTCTGACGTTGCCTGATATATTCAGGTTTTTTACCAATACATTGGTGGGAAAAGTGGACAATTCGCCGATGCCCCAGCCCGCTCAGATATTTCACCACATCCTTAGCTCCTTGAAAGTCGTCGGAGGTGACTCCGATGCCGGTAGCTGTACTGCTCAGATTGACGGTTGCACAGGGAATGTGTTTTTTACCCGCCTCGTTCCGGATAAAATCAAAGTCAATGTTTTTTTCGGAGTGGAAAATTATCCCCGCCACACGCTGTTCCATTAACTGTCTTGTAATATTGTCCGGAGTGCTATGCGCCAGATGGTATACCTTCACCGCGAATCTCTGCCGGGTGGCCTCTTCCATGATTCCGGACATTATTTTGCCGGTGTACTCCCACGCCCCGGTATCACGGGAAACAAACGCGATCACGTCATTCCTGCCGGTAACCATTGATCTGGCGATTTCATTTCGCGTATATCCCATCTCCTGCGAGACTTTCTCCACCAGATTGCGGGTGTTCTCTCCTATCCGGAGCTCCTTCCCGCGATTATTGAGAACCAGGGAAACAGTTGTCTTGCTGATTTTAAGTTTTTGCGCTATGTCCTGAATTGTGACCATGATGAACCTCGGTTTAACGCTTTAGGAATCTGGCTAAAACCTTTTCCCCCACATGTTTTAATCGCCTGTATGCTTCTAAGTTTATCGGTTTAGCAAACGAAAGTCAATACCCTTTCGTAAAAAAAACGGAAAATATTCAGGGCATCCTTCGGGATGACTCTGGAAATCATCTAGCCTGTTTACACACCACTGAAATATCCTTTGATGTTCCGGCGACATTGCGGACTCTCAGTGTTTTCTGCTGTGAATCATAATCCCATTCAGCATCAGTTTCCACCTTTTCAGGCTTTGACTCGAGATGGATGACAATGTCATGAATCCGGTGCTCCGGCATACTGCGGTAGGAACCTGTCCGCGGTGAAATCCTGAACTCGATCTTTTTGTCATGCATGTTGCATTCCGCTGTCGTGACAGCGGTTTCGCCGTTGAGGTAATCATAAGTCTCCCCGTCGTCCTCGAAAAGTTCAAAGCTTGAATGTCCGTCGGGGAAAACGTCCCAGATGATTTTTTCCGGGGTGGCGGTGCCGATAAAATCACAGTCTTCCTGCATCGGAATGATTGCGCCGGTTTTCACAAACAACGCCCCGCCCCTGTTTTCAGGGTATTCAACGGGGATTTCCACCGGGCCTTCCACAACTTTTGATGTCCAGTAGTCAACCCAGCGGCCTTCCGGCAGATATACGGTGTTGGTAAACGCGGAGACCAGGAAATATTGGCCGAACATGTACTGATGGATATGCTTGTCGCATTTTCTGTCGTCTGGGAAGGCCAGCGGCATCGCGCGCATCACGGGCATGGCCGTACGCGCCGCAGCATGTGCCATCGAGTAGATGTAAGGAATCAGACGGTAACGCAGTTTTGCGTAGAACCTGTACATCTCCTGTTTTTTCCTGCCGAGGAACCATGGCTGATTGTAATGGTGCCAGGAAAACGCCTGCGCCAGGGTCTGGAAGAAACCGAAATGTATGCCGGCTTCACTTTTCACGGACATGTCGGTACAGACGTTGGAGTGTCCGCTCAGTCCGTGGTTCAGCAACGACACCAGCGGTTTTGCCTCACCGCCGGTGTCTCCTGACCAGGTGGCGCAATACTGCTGGATCCCGGCATATCCGCTCGGGGTGAAAATCATCGCCCTCTTTCCCGTATGCCCCTTGTAGCCGAGGCTCATCTGCTTGCCGTATATCAAAGGATAAAGGTTGTGCATTTCGGCGTCGTCCATGCCGTTTTTCCACTTCCGGTCCGGATGGAAGCATATCTGGTTTGACCCGTCCAGCTTGAACGCTTCAGCGCCATCGTCCACAAACTTCTTGAGATGTTCAAACCATGGTACGCCGGGTTTGGTGATCTGGTCCATGTAGCTCGGGCAGAAATGCGGATCCTTGATCAGGTCGTCCTCCAGGTTCTGCATGCCGGTATGCCTTTCCTCCTGCTGCCGGTGGCCGGCAAGGACTTCCTCGTGCTCGCTCAGGTCATAGTCACAGCAGAGCCAGAGGCTCAGCCTGAACCCCATGTTGGCGAGCGCGCCGGGAAATGTGCCGGGATCTTTCTTTCCCAGCCAGAACGGAATATGGAAGCGTGTCTCGCTCCATTTCTTGTCCGTCGAATAATCATAATGCTTTTCCATCCAGTCGGGTTCCAGCCCCATCATGTCGCACGGAATATCCTCCCGCCGGAAACTGTATGCGTCGTTGAGGACGTCGCGGGCTCTGACTTCGCGTTCGTCGTTTACGTAAGTCAAACCGTATCCCCACTTGGGCAGCAGGTGCGGCTTGCCGGTGATCTGCGTATATTTGTCCAGAATGTCCGCAAGGTTTTTCCCGGCGATCAGGTAATAGTCGAGCTGTCCCGACGGGCCTGAAAAACTCAAGACATCCTTGTCCGCCGCGCCTGCGTCGAAATGGTGATACCATGTGGTGTTCAGGAAAACACCCCACCCGTTTGTGCTCATGACAAACGGTATCGGCAGATAACATGAAACGTTTTTAACTATGACATCCCCCTTCTGCCCGCGCCGTTCAATGCGATCCCTCGAGATATCCCCTAACCCGTAAAGGCGTTCATCCTGCGCGAGGCTGAATCCGACGCGGAACCCGGTTCCGCCGGATGATTTTGCCGCCTCCGTCTCCCTGACCAGCAGTCTGCCCCGGGCATCGCTCAACGAAATCCTGCCGTTCGCCGCAGATATCTCCAGATTGGCGTCGGACGTTCCGATGGTGACTGTTCCGGCTTTTTGGACGCATTCATATTTAAATTCAGTGTACTCGTCCTTTATGACGCCGTATCTGTTCAGTCCGCTTTCTCTGAACTTGCCGTCCTCGCTCAACCTTATCCGGAACACTGACGGATTTACGGGATCAATTCTAAGACTGCTGTTGTCCTCAAGGCGAATTATTTTGTTGTTCACGGGGAAATCCTTTGTTTTATGTCATTTCAGTAATTTTTCAATTGCCTAGTCTACTTTTCTGTTGTGCATTATTCAAGGGGCATTCGCCGCTGGGAAATTCCAGAGGCAGGATGTTTACCCGCATGTCCGGGGGGGCGTACAAGCCTCTGGCGGCACGAAGGTTTATGCGCCTCACAAACATCATGATAATCAATCCAAAATCCCGGCCGGCAAATGTAAAAGTCATTTAAGCCATTCCTTCAGCGCCTGGAAGCTTATTTGTGAAAAAAGATGGATTTTTGTAATGTTTTTTTCTTTGTTTTGAGTTTGATTATTGGGGTTTGGAGCTTATCATGTGATTTGGAGCTTGGAATTTATCATACAAGACCGGTTTTATACATTATGGAAATAGAAGAAATCCTGCCTGAAATATGTTCCATGGGGAATCTTATCTTCGATCCCGTATGGTCGGAAAAAAATCATCAGTCCGGTTCCTGCGAACTCATACACATAATATCCGGACATGTCAATGTGATAATGAACAGGCAGCGTATTTCGGCCGGTCCCGGGGATACGGTTATCATTCCTTCGAAAACAATGCATCGGGATGATTTTGACATCAGTTCCGGTCTTGAGGTTTTCATGGTGCATTTCTCATGGAAATACGAAAAGGATCTGTTCGCACGGGTTTCCTGCGCCTCCCTTCCCAAAATGCCGGAGCCGCAGAAGGAATCTCTTGCGAAGCTTATCCAGCATTTCCGCCATGAATTTATCAGCGGGGCTGCATCTGGCGGCATTGTCGCCAGGTTGCATCTCTCTGAAATCCTGATGAGGATTATGTCTGCAAATCCGGAAAAGAAGAATAAGAAGAAAACATCGGCCGCAAAAACAGATTATGGAAGGCAGCGGCGTTCATGGTTGTTCGACAAGGCGAAGGAATATCTGGAAAACAACTATCAGCATCCCATAGCCTTGGAGGACATTGCGAATGAACTTAATGTGAGCACGTACCATCTTTCGCACATTTTCAGCAGGGAAAGCGATTTCTCCCTCTTTGAGTTTCTCACGCAGATACGCATGAAGAAAGCGAAGGATCTTCTCGGGGAAGGGCTGATGACTGTTGCCGAAGTGGCCTATGCTGTCGGATTTAAAAACAGCAATTACTTCTCGAAAGTGTTCCACCGTTATTTCGGGTTTCCCCCGAACAGGATATACAAGCAGAAAGTTTCCTTCAGGAAGGCCTGAGGCTGACGCCATTTTTTTTCACTGCGTGAAAAAAAACACATCCGAATTGTATACTTCACACGGGTGAAAATTTAGCTTTTGGCGAGCCAGATTGCGGATTGGATTTTTCTCGATCCGACTGATGGGCGATATGAATATCGTCCGAAGGAGGATCGGAAAAATACGGACGCAAGATACTCGCCGCTATGCGGTTGCGATCTTTCGAGTTTGGATTCGCATTCATCGAGGGCTTCCGATACCCCGGTATCGAAAGCCTCTCCGAATGCAAACCAATCCTCAAAATCTTCGCAACCAAAAGT
>Ga0172379_10007239_pt1 | contig 14474 bp, 8 predicted proteins | sample GrowelOW334metaG_FD_119756 | JGI IMG/M metagenome (GOLD analysis project Ga0172379, IMG submission 119756) | Groundwater microbial communities from an aquifer near a municipal landfill in Southern Ontario, Canada - Groundwater well OW334 metaG | ecosystem: Environmental > Aquatic > Deep... | reverse complement strand
AGACGCCCGCGGGGCCGGACTGGGTTCCCATGAATCTGCTGTGCGCCTGCCTGCTTGCCGTCATCCGGCACCATCCTGAAATCAGGACGCGCCGCCTCAAACACCTCGAACGCCGCATCGACTCCACCGACGCCATCAACGCCGGGCAGACGTATCTCGACCAGCTTGATGCGGAGGGGGTCGTTGCCATGCTGCCGAACATGCTCAACCCCGCGCAGCGCCGGTGCGTGCTGCTCAATGTGTTCAGCGAGGCCTATTTCGATGGCGTCCTGAGCGGCGGAAGCGCCGCCTTTCTCCGGCAGTTGCGCGAGGGGCTAGGGATTCCGGAGGCCGAGTTCGACGCGGAGCTGGAAATTTTCCACATTCTTGGCGATCCCGCGATTTTCCGCGAGGCTCCCGCGAAGCCACGCTGAATGCTGCGAAAGCGTTGCCAAACTTCCGGCGCTCCCCTTACTCTCCGCGAGCCCGCCCATGAACGCGCGCGGAGCATTTGATGTCCGAGTTCAAAGTCCAATTTGAAATCTTCGAGGGGCCTCTCGACCTGCTTCTTTACCTTGTGAAGAAGGAGGAGGTGGACATTTACGAGGTCAATCTCACCAGGCTCGCCTCCGAGTTCATCTCCTACGTGGACCTCATGCGGCAGCTCGATCTCGACATCGCCGGCGAGTTTCTCGTGATGGCTTCCACCCTCATGTATATCAAGAGCCGCGAACTCCTGCCCAAGGACCAGCAGGCCGTCGTGGAGGGCGAGGATGAGGGCGAGGACCCGCGCTGGGAACTCATCCGCCAGCTCGTCGAATACAAGAAGTTCAAGGACGCGGCCGGACGCCTCCAGGAGATGGAGCACGCGCAGGAGAACACCTACCGCCGCACGGCCCCGAAGATCGAGTTCGAGGCCCCGGCCCAGCGGGTGCAGGTTTCCATCTTCGACCTCGTCAATGCCGTCAACGTCATCCTCAGGCGCTTCACCGAGCAGGATTCGCGCGATGTCTTCGAGGACAAGTGGAGCGTCAGCGAGAAGATCGAATCCATCGTCAATCTCATCCGCGAGCGCCCCGCCGTGAAGTTCTCCGAGCTGTTCGCCGCCGCCACCAGCCGCACCGAGGTGGTCGTGACCTTCCTCGCGATGCTGGAATTGATCCGCCTCAAGCAGATCGTCATCGCCCAGACCGAGGCGTTCTCGGAGATCGAGATTTCCCAGGCACCGCCGCAGCCGGTCGCGCCGCCGCCAGAACCTCCCGCCGAAGCTGCTCCTGTTCCCGTCCAGGAGCTGAACCTGCGGATGAATTAGCATGGAACTCAAAACCATCATCGAGGCCATCCTCTTCAACTCCCAGAAGCCGCTGAGTCCGAAAGAACTCCGCGACGTGCTCGCCCAGACCGCCGAGAACTCCGAGGAGGCGCTCGCAAAGTCGTTCAAGAAAACGAAGGACGAGGAAATCATTGCCGTCCTCGAAACGCTCGCGCAGGAGCACGAAACCGCCGCGCGCACGTTCCGCCTGGTCTGTGTCGCCGGGGCGTGGCAGTTCGTGAGCCAGCCCGAGTTCGCGCCGTGGATCAAGACGCTGGTCGGGGAGAAGAGCCGGCCCGGCCGCCTCTCGCAGCCTGCGTTGGAGACCCTCGCCATCATCGCCTACCGCCAGCCGCTCACACGCGCGGAGATCGAGCAGATACGCGGCGTGGCCGTGGATGGCGTGATGCAGACGCTTCTGGAGCGCGGCATCGTCGAGCAGACCGGCCGCGCCGAAGTGGTGGGCCGACCTGCGCTCTACAACACCACGCCGCAGTTTCTGGAATACTTCGGTCTGCGCGGCCTGGAAGACCTTCCCGCCGCCGACGAGTTGCGGAAGATTCCGGTCAGGAAACCAGAGGCCCTGCTCACCGTCGAACCCGGCCTGGCCACCGCGCCTCCGGAACAGCTTTCCATACAGGAGGTGACCGGACGCGAGACGGCACCAGCCGGGGCGGCGGATGCGCGGACAGCCTCTCCCGCCGAATCGCCGCCTGAACCCCCAGCCCGCGCCTGAGCGTCCTGTCATGACAATCCCCGAACACCGCAAGGCGATTGACGCACTGGACAGCAAACTCGTTGCCCTCCTCAACGAGCGCACCCGGCACGTCCTCGGCATCGGCGAAATCAAGCGCAAGGCTGGCGAGGAGGTTTACGTCCCGGCCCGGGAGCGCCAGGTCTTCCAGCGCATCGCCAAAAAAAACCTGGGCCCCATCACCGACGCCTCGCTCCGGGCCATCTACCGCGAAATCATGTCCAGCGCGCTTGCCTTGGAAAAATCCATGTCCATCGCCTACCTCGGCCCCGAGGCGACCTTCACTCACCAGGCGGCCATCCAGCGCTTCGGCTCCAGCCTGTTCTACGTCGCGCAGAAGACCATCACCGACGTCTTCAACGAGGTCGCCAAGGGCCGGGCCGACTACGGCGTCGTGCCGGTCGAGAATTCCACCGAGGGCGTCGTCACGCACACGCTGGACATGTTTGTGGACAGCGACCTGAAGATCGTCTCCCAGATCGTCCTGCCCATCTCGCACTGCCTCGTCAGCAAGTCGCGCCGCGATCAAATCAAGAAGCTCTACGTCCATCCCCAGTCGCTCGCCCAATGCCGCGCATGGGTTCACAAGAGTCTTGGCGGCGCGGAAATTGTCGAGACCTCCTCCAACGCCCGCAGCGCCGAGCTCGCCTCGAAGGAGAAACATTCCGCAGCCATCGCCGGACTGCTCGCCGCCGAGAAATACAACGTCCCCGTGCTGGAACACGACATCCAGGACAACGCGGCCAACGCCACGCGGTTCCTCGTGCTGGGTCGCAAGTGCAGCCCGCCCACCGGCCACGACCGCACCAGCCTCATGTTCAGCATCGCGGACCAGGTCGGTGCGCTGCACCGCTCGCTGGCCCCCTTTCGCAAGTATCGCATCAACATGACGAAGATCGAGAGCCGGCCCAGCAAACGCCGCGCCTGGGAGTATTACTTCTTCGTGGACTGTGACGGACACTCCAGCGAGGGCAAGGTGGCGAAGGCGATCGCCCAGCTCTCCGCTCAATGCAGCTTCGTGAAGGTGCTCGGCTCCTATCCCAACGCGGAACAGTAGGGCGGGCATTCTGCCTGCCTCTGCTTCGGCGGGCGTCCCACCCGCGGGCAACTCAAGCTGGAGCAAACGCAACCGACATCACCGCGTCCGGCCCCACCCAGTTCACGCAACGAAACCGAGGGCTGTGAAGGAAGCTCCCGGTAAACAGGCCCGCTCCCCGCGCCGTGACCTCCCCCAGTGCGAGCGATTCCCACTTGCAAGCAAGCCCGCAGCCCAGCGCCTTGCCCAGCGACTCCCGCGCCGTCCACAGCAGGAGCAACGCCGTCGCCTCCGGCATGGAAGTCGTCTTCAACCACACTTCTTCCTCCGCCGACAGCGGCACACCCTTCCGCACCGTCTCTGCCCGCCGGGCGTCAATCAATTCCAAGTCCAGCCCGAGTGCAAAGCCGGATGGAAATGCCACCGCCACTCCGCTCCCGTTCACGTGGCTCAAGCTCACGTTGAATCCACTCTCCGCTGGAGCCAGCACCACGGGCTGCCCCTGCTCTCCGTTCATGATTTCAAACGAGCGCAGCCGTTGCTTGAAATCTCCTCCCTCGCCCCCAGCGAGAGAGGGTGCCGGGATGAGCGGGCGGTTTGCCCCGACTGCCGCCGCCAAAGCCAGCTTCCCTGCCAGCCTGCCCAAGGTAAAATTCTCCCGGGGCTGCCCGAACTTGAACGCACTCGCCCGCGTGATCTCCGCCGTGGTCAGAAACAAATCCGCCGGCAACTCCATCAAGTCGGCGGAACTTGCGCTGGCAAACCACAGCGGCGAAGCCAGCCCTGACGGCGGCAGCCGCATCGCGCGCGCAACCAGCGGGCGCGAGCTGAAGAGCGTTTGCCAGTCTGGAATCATCAGCCGCCTCGCTTCAAATGCTCCGCCAGCCGTCGCAGCCCTTCCTCCGTCGTCACCGTCGGCACGTAGCCGAAGTCCCGCTTCGCCGCCGAGATGTCGAACCAGTGCGCCGTGGACATCTCGCGCACCACGAAGCGCGTCAGCCGCGGCTCGCGTTCGCTGCCGGTCACGCGCGCGAAAGCCTCGAAACCCCACGCGAGCGCCATCGCCACCGGCATGGGCACGCTGCGTGTCACCGGCGGCAGGCCGGCGGCGGCGAGCATCCGGTTCACCATGTCCCACATCTCAACCGGCTCGCCGTTCGAGATGAAGTAGGCTCTGCCCGCGCACGCCGAGCCGGGCGTGAGCGCGTCCGCCGCCAGCAGGTGCGCGTCCGCCGCGTTGTCGATGAACACGGTGTCCACGAGCTTGCGCTGCGAGCCGATGCGGCGGAGTTGCCCGGCTTTCGCCCGGGCGATGAGGCGAGGGAGCAAATGGTTGTCGCCCGGCCCCCAGATGAGATGCGGACGCAGCGCCACGGTGGCCAGCGTCGGCGAGTTCGCTGCGAGCACACGCTGCTCGGCGAGCGCCTTGGTGTGCGGATAGTGAGCCTCAAAGTGCGCGGGATAAGCGACCGATTCGTCCACACCCTCCATGTCTTTCCCGTTGAAGACGACGCTCGGCGAGCTGGTGTGGATCAGCTTGCGAACCCCGTGCTGGCGGCACGCGGCGATGACGTTCTCCGTGCCCAGAACGTTGGCCCGGTGATATTCCTCGCAGGGCCCCCAGACGCCGGCCTTCGCGGCGACGTGGAAGACGGTATCGCAACCGGCGGCTGCGCCTGCAACCGCACCGGCTTCCCCGACATCGCCGCGCACCTGCTCAACGCCCAGCTCGCGCAGCGCCGGGTAATCCTGTCGTGAGAGGCTGCGCACCTTCGCGCCGCGCTGCCGAAGCGCCCGCACGATGGCAAGTCCCAGAAAGCCGCCGCCGCCGGTGACGAGCGCGTTCATGTGAGTCCGGGGGGAACGGGCCACCGGCCCGTTGCGGCGGGCGACCCGCCCGCCGCTCGTGCTGCGCCGGGAACGCTCCAATTAACTCGAACATCGGCCGCGCCGAAACTCGGCGGCGAGTCGCCGCCGAGAACGGCCAAGTTGGCCGTTCCACCCGGAACCGCACGCGGCGTCGCTGCCGACTCGGCTCCGCATGAGTGGTGGTTCGCGCTCATGCCAGTTGTTCCTCTGTCCACACGGCGAGTTTTTCTCGGAAGATTTTTGCGTTGTGCCGGATGTCCACGGGGAAGGCGGGATGAAACAGCACGGTGCGAATCGCCTGCGTATGCGGGAACTTCGCGGCGAGCGCCAGCAGCTCCTCGCGCAGCTTCGCCTCGGGCTGGGCACGCGCATCGGCTTCCAACTCGATGCAAACCACAGGGTCCAAGTCGCCACCGCGCGGCACGCCCACCAGCGCAGAGCGGAAGACTCCGGGGTGCGTGTTGAAGATGGCTTCACAGGGAATCGTGAAGTGTGTGCCGGTCTTGGTGACGACGCGGTGCGACTTGCGCCCGCAAAACCAGATGCGCCCGCGCTCGTCGAGATAGCCCACGTCACCCATGCGGTGGAAGAATTTGCCGTCGCCCGTCGGAATCTTCGCGCGTGCGGTGGCAGTGGGGCGGTTGAAATAGCTCCGCGTCGCGTGCGGAGCTTGCACGGCGATTTCCCCAATCTCACCGTTCGGGAGTTCCGAGTCATCGCTCCACGCGGGGATGGGTTCATCGGTGATGCGGATGATTTTCACCGTGAGGCCGGGCACGGGGCGGCCGACGCAGACGCCCTTGCCGAGTTCGGTCTGAGCGCACGTTTCGGCGAGGATTTCATCGCTGCCGATGCTGGCCACAGGCAGGCACTCGGTTGCGCCGTAGGGCGTGAACACTTGCGCGCCGGGCGGGAGCATCGCAGCGAAACGCGCGAGCGCCTTCGCCGGCACGGGCGCGCCGGCGGAGATGGCGCGGCGCAACGTGGGCAGTTTCGCGCCGCGTGTCTCACCGTGGCGACCGAGCCGGTTGATGACCGCCGGTGAGCCGAACATGTTCGTCACGCCGAAGCGCTCGATGGCGGTGATGATTTTCTCCGGGTCAACCTGCGCGGGGCGGGTGAAGTCCATCTCGGGCAGCACCTCGGTCATGCCCAGCGCCGGGCCGAACAGCGCGAACAGCGGAAAGGTGGGCAGGTCAACCTCGCCCGGCTGGATGCCGTAGAGCGCGCGGATGTGCTCGACTTGCGCGGTGAAAATCTCGTGGGTATAGACCACGCCCTTCGGCGGCCCGGTGCTGCCGCTGGTGAACAGGATGGCGGCGGTCTCGTCCGTCACGAGCACGTCGTTGGGTGTCCACCCTTCAGGGTGTTCGGTGCGTTCATTGCCGCCTGAAGGCGGGACACCAAGCGAGCGAACCTGCTCCAGCGTGTGGCCGCCCCAGAACCAGCGGGTTCCCACCGTGACAGGAATCGAAACCGACGGGGCCCAGCCCAACAGCACGCGCGCAGCCTGCGCCTTGGAAATCCCGATGAAGGCCTGCGGTTCCGCCTCCGCGAGACAGTTGGCGAAATTGCCCAAGCCGATGCCGGGGTCAATCAGCACGGGCACCGCACCGAGCTTGAACAGCGCAAACGTCAGCGCGAAGAAGTCGAGGCTCGGCGGCACGAGCAGCGCGGTGCGGGTGCCACGTCGGATGCCGATGCGCTCGAAGCCGCGCGCCATCTGGCTGCTCACGGTGTCGAGTTCGCGAAATGTGTATTGAGTGTAGCGGACACCCTGCGCGTCGCGGCGAGCGGGGAACAGCACGGCGGGACGATCCGGCTGCCGCTCCGCCATCACGGCGAGATGCGAGGCGATGTTGGCTGTGACCGTGGCAGACACGTTCACTCCTTGCCTGGATGCCGCGCGAAGAACTGTTTCACCAGCGCGAGGATTTCGTCCGGATTGTCTTCGAGCACGAGGTGTCCGGCATCGGGGAAGCGGTGGACTTCCGCCTCCGGCAGGATGCGCTGCCATTCGGCGAGAAAGTGTTTGTCGAAGACCCAGTCCTGCTCGCCCCAGCAAATCAACGTGGGCGTATTGCTGAACAGGGCGAGTTTCGCCTGCACTTCGCTGACCGTTGCAAAGGTCGGGTGCTCCGGCGTGAGCGGGATGTCCTGGACGAAGCGGAGCTGCGCGAGGCGGCTGGCCTTGGCGGTGTGCGGTGCAAGATAGGCGTCGCGCTCGACTTGCGAGAATTCGCGCGTGCGCACGCCCCAGCGCGTGACGAGGCGGACGAAAAGGCCGGTCTTGCGGACGAGCAGTGCGTCGAGCGGGGTGTTGCGGCAGACCCAGAGCGACGGTGGGAGTTTCTTGGTCGTCGGCAGGTGGAAGGCGGCGGTGTTCAGCAGCACGAGGCGCGCGATGCGTTCCGGGTGACGCGTGGCGTAGGTCATGCCGATCATCCCGCCCCAATCGTGCATGACGAGGGTGAACTTTGGCGGCAGCTTGAGATGCTCGATGAGCGTCTCAAGGTCGCGCACGCGGCGTTCCAGCGTGAACTCGTAGTGTGCGTCGTCTGGCTTGTCCGAGAGGCCGCAGCCGACGTGGTCTGGCGCGATGGCGCGGCACTGGCCGCGCAAACCCAGCACGAGCCTGCGGTAGTAGAAAGACCACGTCGGGTTGCCGTGCAGCATCACGACCGCCTCGCCGCTGCCCTCGTCGAGGTAGTGCATGGCGATGCCGTCACGGTCAAGGAAGTGGCCGACAAATGGGTAGTGTTCGCGGCGGAAGTTCACGATTGAGTATGTAGGAGACGACGTGAGGAGTCTCTGACTTCTCCGCAGAAGCAGGTGAGCCTCCTCACGTCGTCTCCTACGAAGACAGGGCGCGCCTTCACCACTCCACCCCCATCATCAAACAGGTTAGGCCGCTGCCGATGCCCAGAAAGGCGGTGCGTTGACCGGGTTTCAATACGCCACGTTCATCGGCGATGGCGGCAGTCACGGGCAGCGCGGCGGTGCCCATGTTGCCGAGGAAGCGGAACGTCGTGTAGTCCTTTTCGCGCGGCACACCGATGGATTTTAGAATCGCATCCTGATGTCCGCTACCGACCTGATGGCAGATCACGCGATCCACGCCCGCCGGCGTCCAGTTCATCGAGTTGAGAAACGCCTCCCAAGTCTTTTGGCCCAGAGCGACGCCGTTCTTCAGCACCGCGACGGAATCCGTCACCATGAACTGCTCGTGCAAGCCGGCAGCGTTTGGCTTGATGCCCCAGCGGCAGAGCTGATGAAACTCCGGCGCGACTTCCGACACCGCGCCAAGCAGGCGATGCCCGCGCACATCGGGAAACGAGCCGTCTGTCAGCAGCACCGCGACCGCGCCCGAGCCGCCGGTGAACGTCGCGAGTGCCGGCGCAAACTCGTCCATGCCGCCGGTGCCGTTGAGCATTTTCGCCAGGGCAATCTCGTTGATCTCCCGCGCGCTCTCGCACGAGACGACGAGGCCGGCGCGGATTTGGCCGAGCTCAATGCGGTTCGCGACCTCAATCATCCCGTTGAGCACACCGAGGCAGGCGTTGCTCAAGTCATACACGAACGCACCGCCGCGCAAGCCGATGCCGTCCGCGACCGCACAGGCGGTGGCTGGCTCGAAGTTTTCGCGACAGACGCCGCAGTAGAGCAGCATCCCGAGGTCGCTCGCGCCGAAGCCGGCCTTGGCCAACGCCTTCTTCGCGGCGGCGGTCGCGCCTTGCGAGAGGGGCGTGCTCGGCTGCCACCAGCGGCGTTCGCTGATGCCGGTCCACGCCTCAAGCTGGCCGGGTTGGATGCCGAGCCGCGCGAACGCCGGTGCCAGTTTCTCCTCCAGTTCCGCCGTTGTCACTACGACCGGCCCCAACTCGTAGCCGAGTGAGGAGATAAAGACGCGTTGGTATTTCGGCATCATGCTCAAACGTCCTTCACCCCGCGCACGACGAAGTTCTTCATGCCGTAAATCACGCGCCCGTCCACGCACAGGAAACCCTCGCCCGTCAGCGTGCGCGTCGCGTCGTCCACGGCAGTCACGACGGCCTCGACCGTCACCAGCGCGTCGCGCGGGATGACCTGGCCGCGATAGGTCCACTCGTGCTTCGTGTTCATCGCGACGGCTTCCCAGCGCAGCGTCGGCGCGTGGCCCCAGCGCTCGACGGCGGCGAACTTGAGCAGTTGCAGAAACGACTCCAAGCCCAGCGAGCCGGGCACAACCGGGTCCTGGTAGAAGTGCGCTTGGAAAAACCACTCGTCCGCGACGACGCGCTTGGTGCCGCGAATGAACCCGAGCCGCTGCGGCCCGCCATCGGCGATGAACACGGGGATTTCATCCACCATGCGCAGCATCGTGTCGGCGAACGGCGCGGTGGTCGGGTAGGCGAGCGACTTTGCGCGCGCGAGTTCAGCGGGCGTGGGTTCGTAGAGCTTCGCGCCTTTGATGCCTTCCTGCTTCTCCAGCGCCGCCTTCGGGAAGAAGCCGAAGTAGGTGTCGCCGCGATAAATCTTCTGCGCGCCCGCGCTCACCTCGAAGTCGAACCACTGGATAATCATCCCCGCCGAGCTGGAGAGCCGCGTGTTCTTGATGCGCGTGGTGAGCGTGCCGACGCCGGGCCGCACGGGTGCGAACTGCGTGCCGCTGCCGCCGAGGTTGCGGTAGGAAAGATCGTCGCCGCTCGTGAGCGCAGAGCCGAGGTAGGCGGAGAGCCAACCGCAGGGCTGCAACGCGATTTCCAGCAGCACGGCGAACGGCATGTCGCCCTGGCGGTTCGCGGCGAAATACCACTCGCCCGGCGGCACGTCGTAATCCGCCGTGACCTCACCGCCCGCGATCATCTTGAACGCCTCGCACCCGCGAATCTCCGTGACGCGGTCGAGGAACTGATACGGCGCACGCGGCAGCCGCGCGATGCGACGCGGTGCACCCGCATCGAAAATGCGGTAAGGCTCGCCGAAGGCCTCGGAAGGATTGCCGCTGGAGAACGCGCGGATGCGCTCCGGGCCGTAGAGCGCGGGCTTGCATAGTGGGGCAGCTGTCTCGGCTGCCTCACGTCCTGCGACCGTCTCGGTCGCAGCGTGTTCAGCCGGGACGGCTGAACGACTCACCGGCAGGCGGGACGCCTGCCCCACTACCGCCCACAATCTCCGCAGCCCCTCCCGCGTCACGCCCGTGTAGCGCAGGCTCATGTTGCTGATTTCCACGATGGCCTTCCCATCCGCATACATCAGCGCGTCCGCGATGACATACGGCTCCGGTTCGTAGCCGATTTCCCGAATCTCGATCTCGTAAGTCACCAGCTTCGTCGTCTCCAGCACCTGGCCGCGGCACTTGAGCTGGCCCACGACGCCCGGCACCGGCTCCAGCGCCACGCCCGACCGCGCCTCGACCACCCAGCCCAGCCGCAGCAGATGCACGCGCAACGTGTGCAGGCAGCACTCATACATCAGCGTGCCCGGCATCACGCGGTCGTCCACGAAGTGGCAGGTGATGAACCAGTCATCGGGATGGATGTCCGCCTCGCCGCGAATCAGTCCGAGGCCGAACCGCCCGCCGTTCGGCTCCAGCCGCTCGATGCGATGCACCAGCCGCATCCGCCCGCCCGGCAACGTGACGGGCTTCGCCAGCTTCAGCCCGGCGAACTTCTCCCCGAAGCACGCGACCAAATCGCCTTCGCGCAACGCGTCGAGTTGCTCCGCCGAATACGACTCGACGGCCATCGGCACGAAGTCTTCCCAATCGGCCGGACGCTTGCCGGGCTGCGGCTTGAGTTGCAGCGCGGTGCGCACGACGCCTTTGCCCGCCGCCAAATCCTGTTGCGAGAAAAAGCCCGCGCAGCCCTCGCTCATCGTCAGCAGCGGCTGGCCGTTGACGGTGGACTCGAAGTTGAACTTGAACAGCCACACACCGCTTTGCTGGAAGAAACGTTCGATGCGGATGTCGTAGCGAATCGTCTCGCCCGGCCCCGGCAGGCTGCGATGGAAGCAAACCTTTGCATCGAGCAGCCGATACATCGCCAGCCCGCGCGTCTCGAAATCAATGCCGAGGAAGCCGGAGAGAAACAGGTCCGCCTGGCCCGCCTCGACCGCGATGCACGTCGGGATGCGTCCGCAATCGAGATACCAGGCCCCCGCGTGAATATCGTGCTCGGTCACGACGCGCCCGTGCGTCATCGAGCGCGGCTCGCCTTCGATGGCCGTGATGCGGTCCACGAGCTGCAGCGGCGCGTCTGGCAGGCGCACGCGCGTGGGGAAGGAATCCACCCCGGCAAACGTCGCGCCGAGCGCATTGCCAATTTTTCCGACGGCGAACTCGAAGCACTGCTCGCGCGTGAGCGAGCGGGGGACAGCGGCGGGTGGCTGAGGAGCGCCGAGCATCGCTCGGCCTGAATCACTGTCGGGTCCATTCGTGCCGAGCGATGCTCGGCGCTCCGTTACGTTTGCTCCCTCGCCCCCACCGGGGGAGAGGGCTGGGGTGAGGGGGCCGCGCGTGAACTGTGCCAGCGATGCCCCGCTCGCCGCCCGCGCCACCAAATCCAACTGCGTCTGCACCGCCTCTGACAGCGTCTTGAACACGCCTTCCGAGAAAGCGAGGTAAGCCTCGTGCGCCTGCAACGTCGTCGCCTGCGCCTGCGCCATCGCGGTGAGCAACTCGGCTTCAAACGGGTCAGCACCAAAGTTGTCAGCACCCGCGCGCCTCGGCTGCGGCTCCGTGACTCTGCTGGGTGGAACGGGCCACCGGCCCGTTCCGTCGGGCGACCCGCCCGACGGAATGGCGACACGCGACCGAGTTTCAAGCGAGCTGACTTCCGCACGAACGCTCTCCGTCGTTCCGCGCATCGGGTCGCTGCGCAGCATAGGCGAGTCGCCGGTGCCACCCAAACGAGACTTCGGCAGCGCCGGCACCACGATGGGCGCGCCCGTGATGGGGATGATGACTTTCTTCCCTTCCGGCTCTGGCGCCACCTCCTCGTCCACCGCGCCATATAGCAGCCCCAAGTTCACCGGCACACCCTCCGCCCACAGCGCGCCGACCACACGCAGCACGTCGAGCAACGGCTCCTTCGCCGACACGCAGAGCGAACGGGCAAAATGCGGTTGCCCTTCCAAAATCTGCCCAATCATCCGCGAGCACGATGCGCCCGGCCCCATCTCGATGAAGTAGCGCACGCCGTCCGCATAAGCCGCCCGAACCACGCGCGGGAAATCAATCGTGGCGCTGGCCTGTGCGACGATGGCGTCCGCCGCTGTCTCGCGGTCCGGCACGTAGCTGCGACCCCAGCCGCCGCTGTAGAAGGTCACGCCCGCCGGGGCCGTCGTCGGGAAGCGATGCAGCTCGCGATACGGCTCCAGCACCGGTTTGATCAAATCGCAGTGAACCGTGCTCACGCCATCCAGCGCGAAGAAATGGCAGCCGAGCTTCGCAACGAGCGCGCGCACCTGCTCCGCGTCGCCGCCGATGACGCACTCGCCGGGCGTATTGACGATGAGGATGTAAGTGCGCGCCAGTCCGGCCATCGCAGCGCGGACTTCTTCGGCGGGCCGGTCCACCAGGCCCGCGAGCCAGGCGACGCTTTGCTTGCCGCGCAGCTTCCACGCGCGACGCAGCGCGGCGGGCTCGCCGGTCAGGTCTTTGGTGAACAGCGTCGAGGCTGTGACCCGCGCGAGCATGTCATCGCGCGCGGTCCAAGCCCGCAGGGCGAAGAGGCTGGTGCTCTCGCCGAGGCTGTAGCCGATGGCCGCGTCGGGCTTGAGTCCCAGTGAAACAGCGATGTCACTGACGAAGGCACCGAGCGCTACTTGGCCGCAGATGGAGGCGCGCTGGTCGGTGACCGGCGCCGCCGAGTTCCAGAACTGCGCGGCGAACATCTGACTGGCAAGTTGGTCATTTTCGCGGTCCTGGGCACGGAGGACATCCGGGAACAGCAGGCCCAACTCACGGCCCATGTCAGCGAAGTGATTGCCCGCACCGGGGAAGACGAAGGCGACTTTGCCAGCGACGCGCTGCGCGGGCGGCGTGAAGAACAGGCGGTCGCGATCACGATGGTCGGAGAGCTCGATCTTGGAACTGCGGGCGGCCTGCACGGCGGCGTCTAGCAGCCGCGCGAACTGCGCGCGGTCTTGTGCGACGAAGGCGAGACGATGGAGCGGAGCTGGCGTGGGCGCGGCAGCGTCTTGGAGTGCGGCAGTCCCCTGCCGCTTTTCCATCGCGGACGAAAGCGCCAGAGGGCTGGCGCAGTCCAAGACCTCGCGGAACCAGCGGCAGGCCAGCAAATCCAGCGACACGTTCGGCATGGTGGCGGCAAGCTGGTGGAGCGAGTCGAGTTGAGCGAGCAGTCCGGCGGTGTCGGCGGCGGCGAAGGTGAAGAGGGATTCCACCCGCTTGGTAGCAGCCGACGTGAGGAGGCTCTCACTGGATTGCCGATTGCCGATTGGCGATTGCCGATTCATCGAGAGACTCCTCACGTCGTCTCCTACAGATTCATGTGCTTCGAGCACCACGCTCATCGCATTGCCATCCACGCTGGTCGCGGTGATGGCGGCGCGGCGCGGACCGTCGGCGCGGTTGCGAAGCCAGTGTTGCGGGGCGGCGCGGTGGCTGGCCGGAAGAGTTTCGGTGTGCAGCGCGAGGGCGGCTTTCGTCAAGTCCACGAGGCCGGAGGCGGCACCGGTGTGGCCGACCTCGGCGGTGGCGCTGGGGATTGAAGTGGCGTTGGTAAAGCCGGCTTCGGCGCAGGCGCGGGCGGTGGCGAGCTTTGTGGCGGAGCGCGGCCTTGAGGCCGCAGAAACGTCCAGAGCAGCGAGGCGCTCGGTATAATCCGTGACTGTCTCTTGAGTCGTTGCTTTCTGCGGCGTGAACGCCGCGCTCCCGGCGCCGAGGCCACGAATCACCGCATAGATTCGGTCGCCGTCGCGCTGCGCGTCTTCGAGGCGTTTCAAGACCACCGCTACAGCACCTTCGCCGGGAATGGCATCCTTGCTCAACGCGGTTTCGGCGAGGCGGGTGCGGAGGTCGCCGGTGAGTTCCACGCCGCCGGCGAGCGCGAGGTCGAGTTCGCCGCGTTGCAGGGCGCGCACGGCGATTTCCAACGCGCTCAGGCCACTGGTGTCTTCGCTGCACACGGTGTAGCTCTGGCCGCCGATGCGGAATTCCTTCGCGATGCGACTGGCGTTGGTGCCGGCGAGCGCGCCCATCGTGCGGTCGGCGTTGAGCGGCGGGTTGGCGGCCTCGACGACGCGGGCGGCCCAGGCGGCTTGGTCTTGTTCCGAAACGTCGGTGGGCAGGCGATTGGCCCAGTCACTGGCGCGGTCGAGCATGGACCAGCGGAAATGGAAGTCGGTCGTGCGGAGGTCGAGGCCGAGGCCGATGAAGACACCGGTGCGTGTGGGGTTCGGGTCGGTCACGCGCGCGTCGGCGAGGGCGTCGCGGGCGACTTCGAGCATGAGGGCTTGCTGGGGGAGCAGCTCGGCGAGTTCGCGCGGCGGAATGCGGTAGCGGCTGACGGGGATGGCGAGGT
>Ga0172379_10007238_pt1 | contig 14475 bp, 13 predicted proteins | sample GrowelOW334metaG_FD_119756 | JGI IMG/M metagenome (GOLD analysis project Ga0172379, IMG submission 119756) | Groundwater microbial communities from an aquifer near a municipal landfill in Southern Ontario, Canada - Groundwater well OW334 metaG | ecosystem: Environmental > Aquatic > Deep... | reverse complement strand
GAGCTTCCCACGAATAATAAAAAACCCGCTACAAGCGGGTTTTTTATTGGCGGCTGGAGGAACAACATCCCGCCTCAAGCGCTCGGAAAGCCTCAGACGCGAACGGGGAACAGCGCGTCTTGCGTCGCCGGAGCGTCCAGTCGCTGCGAGACGCTGAATCCATAAGTTTAGATTCCGAACCTTTGGTACAAATCCATGCGATTCTGGCAGGTGCAGTAATGTCCAGTGCCGAAATGATTCAGGTTGTCGCACGATAGTCCCTGCGGACTCCTTACGAATAGCACGCCTCGACTCCCACCGGTAAAAAACTCGCTGACGCACAAGGGAGACGGCAACCCTTCTCGGGAATCGCGCGGACAGGAACAGGCCTGGATCGCACTCAACCTCTCAGTCCCGTTGTCGCCCATATACGTTCTCGTCTCCCACGCGCAAACCGAAACATTGCACGTTGGAGCGAAGAAATGTAATACCGTCTCAATAGTATTTCTCTACTATCGGTAATTAGGTACATACCAGATCCCTTAGCTCCGCCCGGACATCCGCACCTCGCGCTGGGGATAAGGAATCACGATGCCGGTGAGCTGGAATTCATGCCAGATTTCCCGATTGATGTCCGAGCGGAGTTGCAGCGTACCTTCCTGGGGATCCGCGATCCAGAAGCCGAGTTCGAGATTGATGCCGGAATCGGCGAAGGCCGCCAGAAACGCCATCGGTTCGGGATTGGCCAGCACCCGCGGCTGGGCCTTGGCCGCATCCAGCAGGATCCGCATGGCCCGCTCGATGTCGCTGCCATAGGCGATCTGCACCTGCAATGCAATCCTGACATGCGGGTCCGTGTAGGATTCGTTGAGCACCACGGAATTGACCAGAATCTCGTTGGGGATGATCGCTTCCACGCCGGTCAGCCCCTTCAACACCGTGTAACGCGTCGTGATCTGCGTCACCTGGCCGCGCTCGGCGCCGACACTGATGAAGTTGCCGATGCGGATCGAGCGGTCGAGCAGGATGACGAAACCCGAAACATAGCTGCTGGCAATCTTTTGCAGGCCAAAACCGATGCCGACGCCCAGCGCGCCGCCGAAGACCGACAGGGTGGTGAGGTCGATGCCGACCAGGGGCAGGCCGATCAGCACCGCCAGCAGCAGCAAGCCGGCCTTGGCGAGCCGGGTAAACACCACCCGCAGGTTCTGGTCTATTCCCTCGGCGCGCAGCAACCGCGCCTCCACCAGGCCATTGATCCAGAGTGCCGCGAACAAGGCCGCCAGCAACGTGACCACGCCTTGCGCCACTTGCCACAGGTTGAGCCTCTGCTTGCCGACGGCGAACCCCACGCCTTCCAGCATATCGATCAGATCCGGCAACAGCCCGGTGATATGGAGGGCTACGATGCTCCATACCGACAGGGCGAAAAACCGCTCGAATGCGGCGAGCCAGCCGGAATTCCCGAAGCTGTGGCGCAGCACGTAGAACACCGCGCGGATGGCCGCCAACGACGCCAGCAGCGGCACCGCCAGGGAGAGCAGATTGACTTTGAGGGAATGCCGCAGCAACTCCCGCGCCAGCAACACCAGCAACAGCGCCAGCAGGGGAAATGTCAGGCGCTTCAACCCGCCCTGGCTGAGACGCCACGCCTGCTGCTGGCTGATCGCCCGGCGCCGTACCAGGTCGCTGGCGATAAATGCAACCGCCAGGCACACCAGCAGGACGCCGATTTGCCACAGCGCGTCGGGCAGTTGGAGATAACGCCAGAAATCGCCTATGAGATTCGAGATGTCGTCTAGCATGATGGCTCCCAACGATCCCGCGGGTAACACGATCCCACCGGCGTCTTCATCTCGCCCGCTCCAATACGGCGGCATAGAAACCGTCCGTGCCATGCAGGTGCGGCAACAGGCGCAGGTCCTGGCCTTGTTCGCCATAGGCGCAGGCGTCGATCATGATGCCTTGCTGTGCCAGGACGTCACCGGCGCCAAGCCGATGATAGCCGGGATGCCTGACCAGGAAAGCATCGACCACCAGCTCGTTTTCCTCGGCCAGGATGCTACAGGTCGCATACACCAGCCGCCCGCCCGGCTTCACCAGACGCGCAGCGCCGGCCAGGATGTCGCCTTGCTTGCGCGTCAGCTCCTCGACACCCTGCGGCGTCTGGCGCCATTTCAGGTCGGGATTGCGGCGCAGCGTTCCGAGGCCGCTGCATGGGGCATCGACCAGCACCCGATCGATCTTGCCGGCCAGGCGCTTGACGCGGATATCGTTCTCGCTGCTGATGCACACCGGATGCATGTTGGAAAGGCCGCTGCGCGCCACGCGCGGCTTGAGTTTCGCCAGGCGCTTGTCGGACACGTCGAATGCGTAGAGGCGGCCGGTCGAGCGCATCAGAGCACCGAGCAGCAAGGTCTTGCCGCCGGCGCCGGCGCAAAAATCCACCACCATCTCGCCGCGTTTCGGCGCCAGCAGGTAGCCGAGCAACTGGCTACCCTCGTCCTGCACCTCGATGGCGCCTTCCAGATACAGCGGGTGCTTTTGCAGGGCCGGCTTGGCCTTCAGGCGTATGCCCAGCGGCGCATAACGGCAGGCCTCCGCCGCGATGCCCTCGGCGGCGAGGCGTGCCAGCACCTCCTCACGCTTGGCCTTGATCGAATTCACGCGCAGGTCCAGCGGCGCGGCCTGGTTCAGCCCGCGCGCCAGTTCCAGCAACTCCGACGCGGACAAACGCTGCTGCAACTTTTCGACCAACCAATCGGGCAGATCGGCCTGGTCGGCCAGGTTCATTTCCGGCTCTGGTCGCGATTTGAATTCCAGCAGCCAGTCCCTTTCCGCGGCGGAAACCAGGTCCGCCAATTGACGCTGGCCGACGCCGCTGAAGCGCAGCAGCGAGGCCAGCAGCAGCCAGCGCGCGCTTTTCGCCGGCGCCACCAGCTTCTCCAGTTGGCGTTTGCGGCGCAGGACGGCATAGCAAGTCTCGGCAACGAAACCGCGTTCGCGCCCGCCCAAGTCCCGATGTTCGCGAAAATACGCCGAAAGCACCGCATCGGCCGGCTGGGTGAAATCCAGCAGCCGCTGCAATGCCTCGCCGGCGTGATCGATCATGGCGGGGGTAATGCGGGTGGCGGTTGATTTGATCATGGTTTCGGCAGACTTCATTCGGGAATCCTATCGCTATCGCGCTATCGTTTACCGCCCAGGCTGGGCATGCCGTCAAATTCGATATCTTCGGCGATCTGGTCGAAGCTCTCGCCCTGGCGGTCGGTATAGCGGATCTTCACCGGCAGGCCGGAGAGGTCGAGCCCCGACCAGATGTCGATGGCCTCGACACCGGCGGCGGTGCGCAAATGCAACGTACGCAACTCGCCTTGCGGGGTTGGGACCATCTCTTCGCGGAGTACTTCAAATACGTAACGCTCGAACTTCCTGCCCGTCGCCACCATTACTTCGTTCAAATCGCGCGACATCCACGGATACTTGGCACTGAGCTGGTAAAACATGCTGAGCATATCCTGGGCTCCCGGCTTGAATGCCACTTCACGCGGGCTGCCGGCACTGAGCTTCAGCATCATCGGGGTCCAGTCGAAACTGGCGGCGTCCCCGGCGACGCCGTTCTTCGCCGTACGGAACTCGCGCGGACGCAGACCGTCTTCGCCGATTTCACCGACGCTGCTCTGGGTCACCTGCACCGGCTTGAACAATGCGGCGAGTCCGGTGGTCTCCGTCACATTGTCCAGGGTATAGGATTTGCCGTCATGGCTCCAGCGGTGCAGCGATTGGCCGATCACGAATCCCTGATCGCCGCGGGTGATGGCGAATCGGATGTGCCCGTGGCGCGGCCATGGTGACTCCGGCAGAGCAGTGACCCCGGGTTCCGGGCTTGCGGGCGTGAGTTCGGCGGCCTCCGGCAGCTCCGCCGGGGCCTGGGGTAGCGGGATTGCGGCGGCCGGCCGCTCCATCTCTTGCTCTACGGGTAGAGAGTCTGTCGCGGCAGTCGCTATCGGCGCAGCTTTCCGCCTGCCCTTCACCGGCGCGGGCCGGGCGGCCGGTACCGGCGTCTTGGAGACGGCGCCGCCCGACAGATGCGCTTCAATCTGCTGCGGTGGTTCAACGTCCACCAGGTCGTCCAGCGTCGGCAACAGCCAGCCCGGCGCAACCAGCATCGTCAGGTGCAGCAGCAACGAAAACACCAGCGCCGCCATCAGGCGTTGTTGGCGCGAAGAAGTCATTGCACCAGCGGCGCGACCAGAAAGGCATCCGAAGGTCTTTCGCCATCGATCCGCACCCGGCCATCGGCATCCAGCCTCAGACGGCCTTCCAGGAACCAGCGCAGCGCCCGCGGATAGATCACATGCTCCTGCGCCAACACCCGCACCGCCAGCGTTTCCGCGGTATCGGCGGCGTGCACCGCAACGGCGGCCTGGATCACGATCGGCCCGGAGTCGAGCGACGGCGTGACGAAATGCACGGTGCAGCCGTGGACCCTGACCCCCGCGGCGAGCGCCTGGGCATGGGTGCGCAAACCCGGAAAAGCCGGCAACAAGGACGGATGGATGTTGATCATCCGTCCCGCGAAACGGTGCACGAACGCGTCGCCGAGAACCCGCATGAATCCCGCCAGAACCAGCAGATCGGGCCGGTGAGTTTCGATCGCTTCGGCCAGTGCCGCATCGAAGTCGGCACGCGCCGCAAAGTCGCGGTGATCGACCACCGCCGTCGCCACGCCGCGCTCGCGGGCATAAGCCAGGCCGGCCGCCTCCGGCCGGTTGCTGATCACGGCAAGTCGGCATTCCGGCAGGCCGGCATCAAGCAGCGCCTGCATATTGCTGCCGCGGCCGGAAATTAATATGACTATGGATTTCATCGGGAGAAGTTCAGGTTGGCATGCGGCACCGCCGACGCCGTTGCTCATCGCAACAGGCTGTGCGCGGCTCGAATCATAGCGCAAAGCCGCGCCCTGCCGCTAATCGACTGATTCGAAGCGGATCGAGGGAGACGGCACAACTGATAAGATGCTGAAAAATCCGGGGAGCCCAACTTGAGCCTGATTAGCGACTTCGGTCACGGAATTTACGCCATCGACTCCGGCTTCGGCCGGCCCATGCTCGATGCCGTGCATCTGCTCATCGAAGGCGAACGCGCGGCGCTGATCGACAGCGCCGTCAGCAGCGGCGTGCCGCGCGTCATGGCGGCGCTCGAAGCCCTGGGCTTGGCGCCCGAGCAGGTCGGTTTCGTAATTCTCACCCACATCCACCTCGATCACGCCGGCGGCGCCGGCGCGCTGATGGGACTATTGCCGCAGGCCAAGCTGGTGGTCCATCCCCGCGGCGCCCGCCACATGGCCGATCCGGCCAAGCTGCTGGCCGGTACCGTGGCCGTTTATGGCGAGGAGGCAACCAAGCAAATGTACGGCGACCTACTGCCGATACCGCGGGAACGCATCGTCGAAACACAACACGGACAGACCATCCGGCTCGGCGGCCGCGAACTGCTGCTGCTCGATACGCCGGGCCACGCCCGTCATCACCTCTGCATCCGCGACAGCCGCTCCGGGCATATCTTCGCCGGCGACACCTTCGGCATGTCCTACCGCGAACTCGACCGCGGTGGCCGCCAGTTCGTTTTCCCCACCACCAGCCCGGTGCAGTTCGACCCGCCGGCGTTGCACCGCTCCATCGACATGCTGACGGAATATCGTCCGGAAGCCATCTACGTCACCCACTACAGCCGGGTGACCGACATCCCGCGCCTGGCCGCCGACCTGCATCGGCTGATCGACGCCCACGCCGAGTTGGCGATGACGCTCAGCGCCGCCGGCGATTCCCGCCATGAACGACTCAAGCTCGGACTGACCGAACTGGTGCTGCGGGAAGCCGCTCAGCAAGGCTGGGCAGTGCAAGGCGACGCGCTATTGCAGTTGATGTCGCTGGATATCGAGCTCAACGCCCAGGGACTGGGTTCGTGGCTCGATTCCCAATCCACCTGACCGCCCCCAGAGCATCTCGTCCGCAAGGACACGCCCCCCCTCTGAGTCCGAATAACCGCAACCCGCGCTTGCATTTCCGCGGGGCACCTGTATAGTTGCATTAATACACCGACTCACCATGATATTCGATATCGCCCCCACCTCCCCGACGCCGATCTATCGCCAGATCGCCGAACAGCTGCGCCGCCTCGTCGCCGGCGGCCAGATGCGTCCGGGCGACGACCTGCCCTCGGTGCGCGCCGTGGCGCTGCATCACGCGATCAACCCGATGACGGTCAGTAAGGCCTATAGCCTGCTCGAAGCCGAAGGCTTGCTGGAGCGGCGTCGCGGCATGGGCATGGTGATCGCCGACAGCGCGCCCAAGTCCGGCCTCAAGCAACGCCGGGAACTGCTGCGCCCGGCGCTGGAGGCTGCCGCCCAGGCGGCACGACAGCTTGAGATCAGCGATAACGAAGCGCAGGCGCTGTTCCAGGCCTGCCTCGACGATACCCCCAAGGGAGGAAACGATGACAAGTCCCGATCCTGACGGCGTACTCGCCACGACCCGGCCCTCGTCGAACGACCACCGGCGCATGCACCAGCACTGGGAACTCATCCGCGTGCTGTATTTGCGGGCACGTATCGGCTGGATCGCCCTGGGTCTGTTCTGGCTGCTGTCTTTCCTGGTCACGATGATCAATTTTGATCCGGCCAGGCCGGCCGCAGCGACCTTCCTGTGGGTCTACTTCAGTGCAGTCGCGCTGGGCATGTCCGGGGCGGCGCTCGGCGCGGAAACCTACCATCCTGCGCTACGGTCGCTGTGGCGGCGGCTGCCGGGAGCGCTACCGCTCGTCCGGACCGGCGTGCTGCTGGTGGGCTGCGGCCTGTGGGGAATGTCCGCCCTGGGCGGCGCAATCCTGGCGCTGTGGGCGGGATCGCTCGCCCCCTTGACCGGCACGCTGGGCGCCGCCTCGGCGGGGCTGGGCGTCGGCTTCGGATTGTTGCAGAACACGGCGCCTCGCATCGCGTGGAGTCTGGCATGGCTGGCCATCGCAGTGATATCCGGTTTTGCCGTCCAGTCGGGACTCGGCGCGGCGAAGCCTGACTTGCCGTACGTCTGGTCAGTCTTCCAGTATCTACTGATGCCGGTGTGGCCTGCCGTGTGGTTCGCCTATCGGCCGGACCTGACAGCGACGCCATCAATGCCGTCGCTCTGGTTCAAACTCCTGCGCTTCTTCGAGCACATCTTCCCCGCTCCGCCGCTGCCACCGGGCCGCGCCGATCCCGGTCCGCTGATGAGCACGCGCCTACTCAACACATCGATGCCGAAAGTATTCATTGCGGGATTTTTTCTCGTCTGCGGCTGGCTTCTGCGTGACCTGCCGTTCCTCTTCTTGACTGCGCTGCTCATCCTGTATGTCCCCATGTTCCAACAATTGGCAGACCTACAGTGGCTTTCGCCGCGTTTGATGAGCTTGCCGAATGGCCTGTTTCGGGCGCGGATCGCCGACACGCTGTTTCGGCTGTACTGGCGAGGACGTATCCGTACCACTGCCGCCTACGGCTTGATATGGCTTGCCGGGTTGTGGCTCTTCGGGACACTGACAGCAGCCCAAGCACTGGCGCTGATGGCAATAACCGTCAGCGCAGCCATACTCTCCGCTGCATGGACCATCGCCCTCCAGCCGCTGCTCGGCAGCCAGGCAATGCTGGGCATCTTGTCCCCGCTGCTCACGGCGCTCACCGTATCCGGCAGCTTGCTCGCGGCCCAGGCGGCTGGCTGGCACGAGCAACTCAACGGCGTTGCCGCCGCGCTCTGGGCGTTAGCCGAATTCGCCCTCGCGTACAGCATGGCCTGGGGCCTGGTCAGATTGTCGCGCGGTCGCTGGGCTCGCTACGACCTCCAGCATCTCGTCAACTACTTCGCCAAGTTGCGCCCGGCGCGGCAACACTGGAACTCTATTCTCAACAAGGAGCATTCATGAATCAGGCATATCCCGACAGCGTGCTCGCCACCACCCACCTGAGCCTGCGTTACGATGAGCGCAGCGTGCTCGACGACATTTCGCTGGCGATTCCGCGCGGCGCGGTGGTCGGTCTGGTCGGGCGCAATGGCGCCGGCAAGTCGACGCTGCTGCGCTGCCTGATGGGAATTTCGGTGCCCTTCCAAGGAAGTGCGCAAGTACTCGATTGTCCCTCGCTGGCATTGAGCGACGCGGTGCGCGAGCGCCTGGGCTACGTCGGGCAGACGCCCGACCTGCTTGACTGGCTGAGCGTGTGGGATCACGTGCGCTATATCGGCGGCTTCTATCCGCGTTGGAACGAGACCCATGCGCGCGACTTGCTGATTCGGTTCGGCCTGCCCGAAGGCATGCGCGTCAGCAGCCTGTCGGTGGGCGACCAGCAGAAGCTCGCCATCGTGTTGGCGCTGGCCCACGACCCCGACGTGCTGATCATGGACGAACCGGTGGCCAGCCTCGACCCGCTGATGCGCCGAGACTTCATGCGTTCGCTGTTCGAGGGACGTGGCGAGCGGCAGGAACGCAGCGTGCTGCTGTCGAGCCACCTGCTGAGCGACCTGGAGCGCGTGGTGAGCCATGTGATCTTCCTGCGCGACGGGCGAGTGCAGTGGTTCGGCGAACGCGACGCGGCGGCCGAGTGCCTGCGCGTCGTGCAGGCAACGCAACCTCTGCCTGCACAAGGCGGGCTGCTGGTGCAACATCAGGTCGATGGGGCCTGGCGCGCGGTGGTCGATACGCGCCAAGTAACGACTGAGGCACTCGCACCGGACTCGGTCGCGATGAACCTCGACGATTTGTTCGTGGAACTGAATTCATGAACATCGCCGCGAACACAGCATCGAGCGACGGCAAACGGCGCATGCGTCAGCGCTGGGAACTCATCCGCGTGCTGTATTTCCAAGCGCGTATTGGCTGGATGGCAGTGGGACTCTTGCTCGCGCTCTTTGCGTTGATGATGGTGGAAGCGACGAGATTCGCTTCCGACCCGGCCAGGTCGGCCGGGTTGACGTTTATGTTGATATATTTTGGCGCTATCGTGTCTGTCATGTCCGGCGCGCTGCTCGGCGTCGGAGCAAGCCACCCGGCCCTGCTGTCGTTGTGGAGGCGGTTACCCCGAGCGCTGCCGCTCGCACGAAGCAGCGTGCTGCTGGCGGGCTGCGGGCTGTGGGGCGTGGCAGCATTGGGTGGCGCTATCCTGGCGCTGTTGGCGGGATCGCTTGCTCCCTTGAGCGGCGCGCTGGGCAGTGCCTCGGCAGGACTGGGCATCGGGTTTTTGTTGGTACAGAACTCCCGTCATAGAATCGCGTGGTCATTGAGATGGCTGATCATCGCAGCCATAACCGGCTTTGCCATCTTGTCGGGGTCAGGTGTGGCAAAACCAAACTGGGTGCACCTCTGGGCCGCCCTCCAGTATCTGCTGATACCGGTGTGGCCAGCCGTGTGGTTTGCCTACCAGCGGGACCTGGATGCCCCGGTAGCGACTCCCAAACGTGGCTTCAAACTCCTACAGTTCGTTGAACGCATGATCCCCGACCGGTCGCTACCACGGGATCGCGCCGATCTCCGCCTGCTGATGAGCGCACCACACCGGATTAACATGGCGTTGGGACAGGCACCCATTGTGGGACTAAGTCTCTTATACGGCTGGATCTCCCGTGATATTCCGTTCCTGTTTTTGACCGCAGTGCTTGTGATGTCAACTCCATCAACCCATCAATCGTCAGTTGGCGCTCGGTGGCTTTCGCCGCGCTCGCTGAGCTTGCCGGGCGGATTGGATCGCGCGCGGATGGCCAAACTCCTATTCCGGTTGGATTGGCGGGGACGTATTCCCACCGGTGCCATGTATTGCTTGATATGGCTTGCTGGTCTATTGCTATTCCGCCAGTTGACAGCGGCGCAAGTATTGATATTACTGGCAACGGCCGCGAGCGCCGCTGTTCTTTCCGCAGCGTGGACCATTGCGATCCTGCCGCTGGCGCGTAGCTCGATAACGCTGTACTCAATCTTTAGCTTTCTGCCGATGATTCTCGCCGTATCGAGCATCGCACTCATAGCCTGGGCGGCTGGCTGGCACGAGCAACTTAACGGCCTTGCCGCCACGCTCTGGGCGGTAGCCGAATTCACTCTTGCGTACATCCTCGCCCTGGGGCTGGTCCGGATATCGCGCGGTGGCTGGGCGCGTTACGACCTACAGCATCTGACCAAATTCTCCGCCGAGATACGCCGCTTACCCCAAAACATGTTTTCGTATCTACAACAGGAGCGCTCATGAATCACGTCGAAACCGTACTCGCCGCGCACATTTCGGGGGCCGTCGTCGAACTCAAGATCAATATCTAATTCTTGACAAGCATTTCCCGCTTGATGCAGCCCGCGTGGGATGACGAAGATCGTGTCGCCTCGCTAATCGGGGAGAGTCGTACCGCGAGACGAGTCCGCGCTGAACCAGCCTCCCAGCCTTCCATAACAAACTGCGCCAGCCTTATCCCGCTAGAATCCACACATCACCGCATCCACGCAAGGAGTGTCGCCATGAAACTACTGGATCGCATTACCACTGATCCGGCCGTCATGGGCGGAAAACCCTGCATACGCGGGCAACGCGTCACCGTGGGCACGCTCACCGGGTTGGTCGCCAGCGGCAAGACCGTGGAACAGATTCTCACCTTATACCCCTATGTGGAAGCGGACGACATCACTCAAGCGCTGCGCTATGCCGCATGGCGCGCGGAAGAAATCGAGCTGCCGCTGGCCCCTGCGTGATGTTGCGTTTGCTCATCGACATGAACCTCTCGCCCTCATGGGTGGAAGTTCTGCGCAAGGCGAGTTTCGACGCGAGAATGTTATCGGCGATGCCGCAGCCAGCCAATCAGCGCCGGCAGCAGTGATATTGCGACGATGACGACGATCATCAGCGAGAGATTGTTCTTGATGAAGGGCAGGTTGCCGAACCAGTAGCCGGCCAGGGTCAGTGAACCTATCCACAGCGCGCCGCCGAAGAAATCGTAGGCAAAGAAACGTGGATAGGTCATGCGCGCCACGCCGGCCACGAAAGGCGCGAAGGTGCGCGCCAGCGGCAGGAAACGGGCGATGATGACGGTCTTGCCGCCGTGCCTTTCATAGAAGGCATGGGTCTTGTCCAGCGCCGTCTTGTTGAAGAAACGCGACTGCTCCCAGCGGAAAGCGCGCGGCCCGATGGCGTGGCCGACCCAGTAGTTGGTGTTGTCGCCGATCACGGCGGCTGCAAACAGCACCGCACATAGCGTGACAATATCCATACCGCCGGTCGCCGCGACCGCGCCGGCCACGAACAGCAGCGAATCGCCCGGCAGGAACGGGGTCACCACCAGCCCGGTCTCGCAAAATATGATGGCGAACAGGATGGCATAGACCCAGGTCCCATACTACTGCACCAGCAGCGCCAGATGCTGGTCGAGATGCAGGATGAGGTCGAGAAACTGGGCCAGTAATTCCATGGTCGATGTCGCGTGGCAAAGGCCGGCATTCTACCGGATGCAAGGAGCGGGACGGCTATAATCACGCCATGTCCGAACGAATGGTTGCGCCGCGCATCCGCCCCCTGCCCGACCTCCTGATCAGCCAGATCGCCGCCGGCGAGGTAGTGGAACGGCCGGCATCGGTGCTCAAGGAACTGGTCGAGAACAGCCTCGACGCCGGGGCTCGGCAGATCGACGTACAACTCAGTGATGGCGGCGTGAAAATGATCCGCATCGTCGACGACGGCGGGGGCATCGCCCGCGACGATCTGCCGCTGGCGTTGGCGCGCCATGCCACCAGCAAGATCGCCAGCCTGGAAGACCTGGAACATGTGGGCAGCTACGGTTTTCGCGGTGAGGCGTTGGCGTCGATCGCGGCGGTGGCGCGAGTCACCCTGACCAGCCGGCTCGCGGGTCCTGCCGGGAGCGGACACGCCTGGCGCATCGCCAACGACCTGGCGCTAACGCCGGCCGCCCTGGAGGCCGGCACGACGATCGAGGTCGCCGATCTGTATTACAACACCCCGGCGCGGCGCAAGTTCCTCAAGTCAGACGCCACCGAATACGCCCATTGCGACGAGGTGCTGCGGCGCATGGCGCTGGCGCGGCCGGATGTCGCCTTCAGCCTGGCCCACAACGGCAGCCTCAAACATCGCCTGACCGCCGCCGATCTGCCGCGCCGGGCCCGTCAATTGCTCGGCGAGGAATTTTTCGCCCAGGCGCGCACGCTTCAGACTGAGGCCGGCGACCTGCGCCTGACCGGCTACGCCGCCCTGCCCGCCTATTCTCGGGCCGGCCGCGACGAGCAATATTTCTTCGTCAATGGCCGCTTCGTGCGCGACAAGCTGCTGGCCCACGCCGCCCGCCAGGCCTATGCCGACATCCTGCACGGCAGCCGCCATCCGGCCTATGTGCTGTTCCTCGAACTCGATCCCTATGGCGTCGATGTGAATGTGCACCCAGCCAAGACCGAGGTGCGCTTCCGCGAATCGCGCGGCGTGCACCAGTTCGTGTTTCATGCCCTGCAACGAATCCTGGCGGCGCCGCCAGGACAGGCGTCGATACAGGTCGAGGAGCCCCGGAGCCCGGCATACGCAAGCACTGCATGGACAACGCCGCGCCAGACTTCTTTCGGCATTCCCCAAGGGAACTTCCTCCGGGGCGTACCCCAGCGGGGCGTCGCGGAACCGGCGACGGCGGCTTACCTGAACATGGCCCGCAGCGCCTTCGACGGCGCGCATCCCACGCTCGCCGAAGCATCCGGCAATGGCACATCCTTGGCGGGAGCCCAGGAGGAAATGCCCCTGGGGTACGCCGTCGCGCAATTGCACGGCATCTTCATCCTTGCGCAGAATGCCGCCGGCATGGTCGTGGTGGACATGCATGCCGCCCACGAACGCATCCTCTATGAAAAGCTCAAGCAGGCGCTGGACGAAAGGCCCGCGACCCAGCAATTGCTGATTCCGGCGGTGTTCGCCGCCAGCGCGGTGGAAATGGCCACTGCCGAGGAGCATGCGGCCGTCCTCGAGCAACTCGGCTTCGAAGTATCTGCGGCGGGTCCGCAGCAACTGACGGTGCGCTCGGTTCCGGCGTTGCTGGGACAGGCTGCCGTCGTCGATCTGGTACGCGCCCTGCTGGCCGACCTCAAGGATTTCCCGGCCAGCCAGGTGATCGAGGCCCGCCGCAACGAACTCCTCGCCACCATGGCCTGCCACGGCGCGGTGCGCGCCCACCGCAGCCTGAGCCTGCCGGAAATGAATGCCCTGTTGCGCGCCATGGAAACCACCGAACGGGCCGACCAGTGCAACCATGGACGGCCGACTTGGGCGCAACTTTCACTGGCGGATATGGATCGATTGTTTCTGCGTGGCCGATAGCAAAGTCTTGCCGCCGGCAATTTTTCTCCTCGGGCCAACCGCGAGCGGCAAGAGCGCACTGGCGTTCGAACTGGCCGATCGATTCCCTGTCGACATCGTCAGCGTCGATTCGGCGCAAGTGTTCCGCGACATGAACATCGGCACCGCCAAGCCGGACGAGGAAACGCTGGCGCGCTTCCCCCACCGCCTGATCGATCTGATCACGCCCGAGGAGCGTTATTCGGCGGCGCGCTTTCGTGCCGATGCGCTGCGCGAAATGGTCGAGATCACGGCACGCGGGCGGGTGCCGCTGCTGGTCGGCGGCACCATGCTCTACTTCAAGGCGCTGCGCGAGGGTCTGGCCGATCTGCCGCAGGCCGATGCCGCAATGCGCGCCGAGATTGACGCGGCCGCGGCCGCACATGGCTGGCTGGCGCTGCACGCCGAACTGGCGCGGCTCGATCCGGCCACGGCGGCGCGCCTCAAGCCCAGCGACGCGCAGCGCATCCAGCGCGCGCTGGAAGTGGTGCGCCTCAGCGGCAAGCCGCTCGACACCTTGTTCGCGGCCCAGCGCACCGCACCCCTGCCCTACCGCGTGCTGGCGCTGGCGCTGCTGCCCCAGGATCGCGCGTTGCTGCACCAGCGCATCGCCGCGCGTTATGCCGACATGCTCGGCGCCGACCTGGTCGAGGAAGTCGTCGGACTGCGCCGGAAATACCAGCTCGATGCCGACTTGCCCTCGATGCGCTGCGTCGGTTATCGCCAGGTATGGGAGATGCTGGAGGGACGGCTGCCGCCCGCCGAACTGCTCGATCGCGGCGTGTTCGCCACGCGCCAGTTCGCCAAGCGCCAGTTGACCTGGTTGCGCGGCATGAGCGGCATCGAGTTCGTCGACCCGTTTGAAAGCGGCCTCGACCAACGGGGTTTGCAACGGGTGAGGGAATTTCTCGAAGCTCCGTGAAGCGTGGTTGAAGGCCGAATACAGCTTCAGGATCTTCCCGGCCCCAAACAAGAAGCCGCCCGAGGGCGTCTAAACCAGCAGCGCGCCGGCGACCCCCACGGCCAGCAGCAGCCCGCAGATGGGCAGGGTGATCCGGCGCAGTTCGGGCGAGCCGAGGCCGATGGCCATGCCGCTCTTGACGAGCGTGTTG
>Ga0172379_10007237_pt1 | contig 14477 bp, 12 predicted proteins | sample GrowelOW334metaG_FD_119756 | JGI IMG/M metagenome (GOLD analysis project Ga0172379, IMG submission 119756) | Groundwater microbial communities from an aquifer near a municipal landfill in Southern Ontario, Canada - Groundwater well OW334 metaG | ecosystem: Environmental > Aquatic > Deep... | reverse complement strand
CAAGTGGTCGCGGTCACGTGGGCGGGCAAAACGCGCTACGGCGTGATCTCGAAATTCACGCCGACCTGGCAGAACGAGAACGATGTCGAGTGGGAAATGTCGTTCGTGTGGTACGGGCGCGAGGGCGAGGTGCCGCCGCCCGTGTTCGCGCAGCAGGCGGGCATGGCGCCCGCGGCGAACCAGATGGTTTCGGACGTGATCGCGCTCGCGCGGTCTGCCGTCGCGGGCTCCCCCGTGGCCGCGATTGCGAGCTTCGGCGCGGACCTCGCGAGCGGCGTGGCCGGCGCTTCAGCGCTCTCGTTCCAGTTCCAGCAGCTCGCGCAGCAGACTGTGACAGCCGTCATCTCGCCGCACGTCGGCGCCGCGCGCGGCTTCTCCGTCGCAGTCGGCATCGTGAATAGCTGGCGAGGCTTTGCGCAGTTGCTCGCGCAGTCCATTCCCGCCGCCATCATCGACCCGCTGGCGCAGTACCGCGCGAGCATCAAGGCCGGCGCTGCGAGCGCGGCGACGCCACCGCAAGGCCTCGCAAATCCTTCGGGCGCTGTGCCATCGGGCACGACGCCGGTCGTGAGCGTGGACGGCACGCAGCAGGCCGTGAGCGCATCGCCCGCGGCGGCTCTCGCGAGCGCGGCGGTGTGGCGCGCGCAACTGCGCCAGAACTACCGTGCGCTTGCAGTCACCGCCGCAATGCAGGCCTCGGTGCTGCAGCAGCAGGTCCAGACGCAGGTGCTGGCCGTGCACCGGGCCCGGGCCAACGAGGACTTGCACCGCATCTCGACGCGCTACTACGCGACGCCGCACGAGTGGCGCAGGATCTACGCGTTCAACGGCTTGAATTCGCTCGTGCTGACCGCGGGCCAGATCGTCTTGATTCCGAAAGTCACAGGCGCCGGCGGCGCGGACAGCATCGCGAACCAGACGCAACCGGCGGGCGTGTAGCATGCCGAGCTTCGACGCCAACCGCCTCTCCGTCGCCGTCGCGCCGCGCGCGTACTATCCGAGTTGTGTGGTCAACCTCACGATCCGTTTCGATTCCGCGCAGTTCGTGACCGCTGAAAAAGACGCGATGACGACGCGCGAGTTCGTGGCCGCTGCGAACGCGCCGAAGAAGCTGCTCCAGGTGATCGGCACAGGCCCCATCGGGCACCAGAGCGAGCAAGACGGCAACACGTACCTGCTGCAAATCCTGCCGAACAAGTGCGATCTCACGCTCGAAGGCCACCGCAAGGCGGGCAAATTCGACATCGTCATCCCGTACCGGGATCTGCCCGTCGACCCGCGCATGATCGCCGCCATCGGTGTCGACGTGCACCTCGGCACGGTGGATCCGTTGGCGTTCTCGAACGGCATGGACGGCGCGCCCGCGGCGGGACAAACCCGCACGAGCGTGCTCAACACGTTCGACGAGGCCGGCAACCAGCGGCTCGACACGCTTGCGTTCGTGGGCGATGCGGACAGCATCGACGTTGACCACGGCGCCAAGGACTCGACGTTGCACATCGAGGGCCGTGACCTACGCGGCGCGCTCTTGGACTCGCCGTTGCCGCCTGACCAGATGGCGAAGATCAACACGAACCAGCAGATCCACCACCTCGTGGCCGACATCATCTCGGGCCACCCGCTGCTGTGCGGCGTCGTCGTGGACACGTCTGCGCTGCCGTCGACGCTGGGCGGCAAGGTGGCAGCCGACGCCGTCAAGGCTGCGCTGGCGGCGGACCCGAAGCACAAGCACGCGGGGCTCGTCATCGCGTGCAACCGCGCCGAGTGGCCGAACGGCAAGATCCTCTCGCCGGCACTCGCGAAGGACCGGAGCCGCGCGCGCAAGGGCGCCAAGGGCGACAAGGCGGGCGCGACGCAGTCGCCCGGCGGCGACGCGCAGAAGACGTCGTTCTGGGACCTGATCGTCCAGTACTGCTTCCTCGTCGGCGCGATTCCGAGCTTCTACGGCCGCGTGCTGTGGATCCGGCCGACGCAGAGCATCTACGACGCGACGGGCGGCAAGCGCAATCCGAACCCGCGCAGCCCGTTCGCGGGCCAGATGGATCGCGTTGTCGCGCAGGGCGAACCGGGCGAGCCGCTGACGTTGCAGATCCGGCGCATGGTCTTCGGCCGCAACGTCGAGGGCTTCAAGATGGCACGGAAGCTACGCGGCAAGATGCCGGGCACGATCCGCGTCGTGAGCCACGACCCGATGGCGGGCGAGCGCGGGCTCATGAAGGTCCAGCAGGAAGACTACACGGCTGAAGAGTACGCGAAAGAAAACGGGTTCTATGTGCCGCCGAAGAAGGGGCAGAAGAAGGGCGGCAAGGCGTCGAAGAAGAGCGCGTCGGGCAAGAGCGACGAGAAGGAAGTCAAGGTCATCGTGGTCAAGGGTGGCATCAAAAACCACGATCAGCTCAAGCAAATCGCGCGCAGCATCTTCTACGAAGCGCGGCGCGGCGACTTGACCGGGTCGATCCAGACCAAGGACCTCGCGAGCTTCGGCGGTGACGCGACGGATCCGGACCTTCTGCGCATGCGGCCGGGCGATCCGATTGAGCTGGAGATGGACGTGCGCGAGCTGGCGAAGCGCAGCCCGCTCGTGGCCGAGTTGTGCGCGCACGGGCAGCGCTCGCCGGCAGAAGAAATCGCGGCGATCCTGCCACGGTGCAACGGCAACGTGGCGCTGGCCACGGCGATTGTGGGGTCGGCGCGCGGCTATGTCACGCACATCCAAAACAAATTCTACGTGAACAACGTGCAGTTCAACTTCGAGGCGACGTCCGGCGTCAAGGTTTCGTTTGACTTCGAGAACTTCGTGGACGCGAGGGCGGCGACGAAGTCCGTGGCCGACGCTGAAGGCGGTGCGGAAGGCGGTGCGGAGAACGCCGTCGAGCGGGTGTACACGTGAGCACCGGACGCAGCACCAGCCACGTGCGCCAGAGCCTTTCGGCTTCGGCGCTGGCCGAGCTTGCGAGCCGGCCGGGCATTGACCCGCGCGTGTGGGTCTCGTCTGCCGTCGTCACGAGCGAGATCTACAACGATCCCGAGTACGGGCCGATGGTGGACATCACGCTCGTACCGAGCATGCTCGAAGAGACGGCGATCCTGTGCTCTGCGTACGTCGGCGCGGGCTGGGGGCTGTACCTGCCCGTCGAGCTTGAAGACGAGGTCGTGGTGATGGCGCCCGGGGGCGACCCGAACAACGGCTATCGGATCATCGGCCGGAACTGGAACGGCGCCGAGCCGCCGCCGGCAGCGTTCGCAGCGCACCCGCACGACGCGATCTTGTGGGTGCGGCAAGACCAGTCGCTGCGGCTGAATGTCTCGGGATCCGGAGACATCGTGCTGAACAGCGGCACGCATCGCGTGGCACGCGCGGGCGATCCGGTGAACTGCGGCGGGCTGTCAGTGTCGTGTGCCGCTGCGGTTCCGCCTCCGGGCGTCGTGATTACAGTCACCTACACACCGCCGACGGGCACGCCGTGGACGCAGGTCCTCACGCTGGTGGGCGCGCTGACGGGAGCGGTGGTGTCCACCGGCAGCGGGCTCTCGGGCGTGATCAGCGACGGCGCGCCGCACGTGCTAGCCTAGTAGGTGCCTGCTTCCCAGTGATCAGCATCGCTTGCTGCGTCAAACGCGCGGCCCCACGTGCGATTTGCCAACGCGAGGTGATCGAACGCGAGATGCGCGGTGGCTTCCATAGCGTCGAGCGCGCGGCGGTGTGCGCGCAGTGCTGCGTTGAACCTGTCTTTCATTTGCTTGGGCGACAGCGCTTCCAGGTAGAACAACTCGGCGTCGAGTGTATTTCCGAGCCGCTCGACGGATGGCGCCTTGATCCGGTCTATCAAGCTCAGCGCAGCTTCCAGCACTTCGTATGCACTATCTCGGCGTTCGTGCAGGACGTCGAGCCTTTGTTGTGTTTGCGCATCCATTTGCTACCTCCAGGTTTGCAGTTCGGATCGCGCGACCTAGCAGCGATTCCAGAAGAAGAACTCGCACATGAACCGCAGGTCTGCGATCGACCCGCACTTGTCCACGTAGCGAGGTTTATCGTCGGGCCTGCGGCGCATGCGCAGGCGTCCGGACAACTCGGGCGTGGACGGCATGTCTCGCGTGTCGACGTGCGGCAGCGGCTCTATGTGGCGCGTGTCCGGGTGTGCTTGGTGGCACCCGTAGTGGCGCACCGGGCCGGCGAGCGTGCGCACCCACGGGTGCGAACCGTCGGTGGTCATGTTGACGAGCGCAAAGGTCGGAATGCTCGGGTCAACTGGCCTGTCGCAAAGCGCGCAGACCGCTGCGTGCTCCAGCGTTTTTGTGTATGTCCAATCTTGTCGCGTCATTGTTTCCTCCGTTCACACCGCAAGCGCCAGTTGCGGTTCGTACGCCGGGTGCGGCTTGACGGCGCCGCAGGCCTGGCAGTTGAGGGCGCCGCTTTCGCGGCACCAGTACGCGCGGCCACCGCGCGGGATGCGCGAGCAGCAGGAAGCGCAGCGTCCGCCGCGCTTGAGGCCCTGGACGTAGACCCAGAGAGACAGCCTGCGTTCGGGCGGTTGGCGTGCCGCGCGCTCGACGCGGGCGGCGAGGGTGTCGAAAAGCTGGGCGTTCATGGCGATCCTCCCGTGCGCTGGAGCGCGCCAACATCGCGCTGAAGCGCGCCATTCATTTGGCGCTTGAGCCAGCGCCGGTGGCAAGGCGGGCACCGAAGTGGCGCCGCCATGTACGATGCGCCCGGCGTCCACATGCGCTTCGCCGGGCAGTCGAGACAGCCGATCTCGCGCGGGACCCGCCTCTCGCGTGCGGGCGGGCCCTCGTTGAAGGGGGCGTCGTCAGCGCGCTTCATGTCTTCGATCCGGAGGGCAACATGATCGTTCCGGGCGGCAACTGGATCACCACGGGCTGCATGAGCAGCAGCTTGCCGATGCGCTCGACCATTTCGGCGTTACTCGTTGCGAGCGCGCGGATGGCGGCGAGCAGCGATTCGCGCTCACTTCGGCCGGCGCGAATCATCGAAATCATTTGGAATACAACCGGGTTCGATTGGTAGAGGCCAAGCCCGATCTCTTCAGCCAGCGCGTACGCGCGATCGTCTCGTTCCATCGCGTTTGCGCGCGCTTTTTGCTCCGCGGTGCGCATGTCCATGGCTTTTCTCCTCGGTTCGTGTGTGCCCGGCGCCCTTGCGAGCGCCGGGCGGTTGCGTTGCTACTCGGCGTCGGGCTCGGCGCAGCTGCTGATCCGCCAATCGCTCCAGTCCTCGTCGCCGTTGCCAGCCGCGCGGCAGGCGCCAGCGAGGGTCTCGGCTTCGGCGTCGCTCATGCAGACACCGAGGTCCATGCTGCCGCCGCCGGTCCGCTCGTACCAGTAGTGGCGCGGCTTCGGCGCGGGCTCGCGGTCCGCGCAGAGCGCGGTGAAAGCGTCGGGCTCGGGCTCAGTGGCGGGCGCGTCGGGCTCGGGCGTGGCCGCGGGCACCGCGCTCGCGGCGTCGTGAGCTGCCAGGTACGCGCGGTACTTGAGGCGGTTCCACTCGTCGGTGTCGTGCTCGTCGGGCTCGTCCGCGGCTTCGAGCACTTCGACGTACGCGCAAATGAAGGCGTCGCACTCGGCCTTCGTGGGCTCGCCCGTCTCGTCGTCTTCGCAAGCGTGGCGGTAGGTGGCGAGGGCGTCTGCGGTCATGGTGTCAATCAGGTCGCTGTCCATTGTCGTTCTCCGGTTCGGGTGTCTCTGGGGAGGTTCGTTTGCCCTCCCCACGTTCAAGAAAATAGCCGAACGCGGGCATGCTGTCAACGCTCCGTGCGTTATTTTCGGCGCAAACCATGACATAGATCAGGGTTCCGCGGGGCCCGCAAAACGCCTGCGGGGCGGGCCGAGAACCCGCGCTTTCGCGAACCGCTGCGCTGGGTTGCACACGCACAACCGCGCGTGTGCGGCGTTCACACCGACGCGCCAGGATGCCCCAGGACGCCCGCAAATCGCGCAAACGGGTTACCATGCCAGGGTGAAACTTGATCCACGTCACGTTTTTAGCCCGCCCCAAAACGAAAAGCGCGTGTTTTCGCGTAGTTGCGCGCGTGTGCCGTAAAGAAATGGTGCGTGATTCTGCGGTGAACGCGCACGGACGAACGTCTACCGCGTCCGTGACGCAGGGAGAAATGCCCGGCTTGCCCGCGGACCGTGCCACGGCGTAGACTGACCCAGCCGGGCGACCCGGCGCAAAGGCACACATGGCGGGATGGGGCACTGGAGCGTGGGGAATCGGGCCGTGGGGCGGCGTTGGCCCCGGGCTCAGCGGCCTGCACGTCATGAACGCCGTGGCTGTCGCCACGAACTGCGTGCGCGTCACCGTCTCCGCCCTGCCCAAAGCCTCGAGCGCCACCGCCGTCGGCGACGCACTGAACCCGGCTACGTGGTCGGTCTTCGAGGTCGTCTCGGGCACCGTTCACACCGTGCTCTCGTCATCGCAGTTCTCGCCGCTTGAATTCGATCTCCAGGTCCTTGAGCCGTTCGCCGCGTACCCGACCGTCCACCGCACGGCCACATCGACGCTGCTCTCGCTCGCGGGCGGGCTCGTGGCCGCGCCGAAGTCCGCGGACTTTCTCGGCGTCGTGGCGCACAAGGCCAACGCAACGCCGAACCCGCTGGTCGATCTCAAGAACCGCCCCACCGCCACGTCCGGCGGCACCGGCGGCACGCTCGTCGTCACCGACGGCGGCGACTACGCGGCAATCGAGAACCCGGAGCTGGTGCGCAAGCTCATCTACCGCCGGCTCGGCACGCCGCGCGGCGCGTTCTTTCATCTGCCGAATTACGGACTTGCCGCGACGCTCAAGAAGAACTACACCGTCAGCGACCTCGTGGCCATGCGCCAGGACTGCATCACGCAGGCCGAGCTCGAAGACGAGGTGGACAGCGCCGACGCCACGGTCTCGCTCTCGCAATCCGGCATTCTCGACCTGCAACTCGCAGCCGATCTCAAGCCCTGGGCAGGTGGCGGTTCCGTCGCGGTCTCAGCCATTTCCGGGATGGAGTTGTAGACCATGCCAGACAGCCCGTCCTTCCCGACCCTATTCTCCGTCGCGCGCAACGAGGTCATGCTGCGGCCCGGCCGGCTCAAGCGCCAGATCGTCGAGCGCGAGGGCACCGACGCGAACATCCTCGTAGCCGCGGGCGTGGCCGTCGGCGACGCTGTGGCAGCTCAGCAAGCCGCGTCCATCGCGAACCTGTACCTCGACAGCGCCACTGGCGACGATCTGCACAAGCTCGGCTACGACCGGTACGGGGTCGTTTTCAAGGGCGCATGCCCGGCCGTCGGCGACGAGACGTTCACGTCCGTGCTGGCGAGCCCCGCCGCGTGGACGATCCCGAGCGGCACGACGCTGTCGACAGCCGACGGTACGCAGTACCTCACGAGCGCTGCCGTCGTCTGGCCGCTCGGCTCGTTTGGTCCGATCACCGTCCCGATCCGATCCGTTCTCGCGGGCGTGGACCAGATGGTGGACGCGCTGACGCTCACGAACCTCGTCGGATCGATTGCGGGCGCGCCGGCCGGATTCGTGTTCACGCAGACCAACCTGCTCGCCACGAGCGGCGGCGCAGACGACGAGAAAGACGACAGCTACCGCAACCGCTGCCGCAAGGCGCGCGCGCCGAAAGGCCTGCTCTCGGCAATCGAGCAAGGTGGGCTGTCAGTGTCCGGCGTCGATACCGCGACAGCGTTCGAGTCCGTCAACGGGCTCGGCAAGCCGGCCGGACGCGTGGACCTCGTCGTCGCCGACGCGTTCACCGAGGCGCTGGCGAACCTCGCGCAGAGCTCGCCCACGTACGCGGCCAAGAGCCAGGCGCTGGCGAACCTCGTTGACGCCGCGCTCGTCGAATGGCGCGGCGCGGGATGCGAGGTCACGGTCACTGTCGCCGCCGTCGTGCTCCAGCCCGTCAAGATCTCGCTCACGTATCTCGCAGGCGCGGACACCACCGCGGCGAACCTCGAAGCGCGCAGCCGCATCGTGAGCTACACGAACGGGCTCGCTCCGGGCGAGACATGGCAGTACGGCGACGCAGTCAACAGCTTGAAGGGCATGTCCGGAATCTTCTGGACGGGCAACGAGGTGCACGACCCGGCCGGTGACGTCGTGTGCGGCGAACTGCAGGTGATTCGCACGAGCATGGAACTCGTCGTGGTCTTGAACGCGTAGGAGGCAGCGCAGGTGGCAACGGTTCCGATGACGCAGGCCGACTTTTTGGCCATGTTCGAGCGGCTTCTGCCGCCGAGCTACTTGCAGCCGCTGCGAGACGTCGGGCCCGGCTATGAGCTGCTCCAGGCCTACGCGAAGCTCGGCGAGCGCTTGAGCCAGGCAGTCAAACGCGACGAGGACGACCAGTTCATCCTGACCGCGGGCGACGCCGGCTTTGCGAGCGTACGCCTTCGAATCTCGCGCACCGCGGCAGTCACGCCTGCAGTCATCATCAAGAAGGGCTCGGTGGTCGCGACGACGGAGACGGATCCGAACGTGGGCTGGGCAGACGACGCGGACGCGGGCGTCTTTTACGACCGGCGCCAGGGCGGGCTGCGCTACGTGCTGGACGGCGACGTCGAGTTCGCGCCTGGCGATTCTGCCAATCCATCGTTTTTCAAAGGCAAAGCCTGGCACCTGACGACGAACCCGATCACGGCCACGGCCGTTGACGCGGACTGGACCTACAACCTGCCCGGTCCGTTCGTGGACCACGAAGGCAACACAATCGAGGGCGACATCTGCAAGCTGGCCGTGCCGCTGCTTGCCGACCCGGCTGCGCCCGACGTGCTGTGCTGGATCGACAGCGTCTGGACCGTCAAGCAGGACTCAGCAGCCACGGGCGGCCGGCCCGCGGCGCTGAACGCACTCGGCACCGACATGGACATCCGCCGGCTCGACGGCGAGACCGCCGCTCAGTACCGCGTGCGCCTGCGCCAGATTCCCGACGTGATCACGCCCTGCGCGATCGTGCGCCTGCTCGACCTCATGATGGCGCCGTGGGGCGGCAGCGCGAAGCTCGTCGAGCCGTGGAGCAAGCATTTCCACGGCGCATGGGACGGTCCGAGCATAGACATCCCAGACCCGTCGGATCCGTTGCACCCGCTATACGTGGCTGGCTTGTTCGTGTGGGACGACACGCGGACTGTCTCGCCCGACCCGAGCACGCAAGACCCCGCGTTCTTCGGCCGCTGGCTTGACGAGTCCACCGAGAAGATGTGCATCGTTATCACCGTTCCGCCGCTCGGCGCAGTGACTGCGTACGGCGGCGTGTGGGACGAGCCCGCCGCTTCTGCCGCAGCAGCGGTGACACCGGGCGGAACCGGAGCGCGCGCGCTGGCCGTCTGGGATGTGCCTGAGTTCATGTTCGGAACGCTCGGTCCGTCGTGGGCGTGGGATGGTCCTGACACGGGCGCTGCCGCGGTGTACAAAGGGATCTACGATGCTGTCTGCGCTGCCAAGATGGCAGGCATCAACTGCATCGAGTGGCTGCGAGGCCAGTAGGAGATCGACGTGAGTAACAAGCCTTTCGACCGCCAGATGATTTACGGCCTCGAACTACCCAAGACGGGGGACATCAACGGCAATTTGACCGAGTCTGATGCGACGCTGCGAGAGGTGCTGCGACTCTGGAATCGTTACAGCAGTTCGACCATTGTGCCCGGCGGCACGGATTCTGTCGGCTTCTTGGGTGAGTCGTTCTATTGCACGGGCGTCGACGCGACCACCGCGCGTTTGCGTCGAGGGCTTGGATTCGTCTCCGCCGCAGCAGACGTGCCGCCGGTCATTGCCACGCCCGTTGTTGGCGTGGCGCTCAATGCCGTCGGCGACATTTCGCCGAACAAGCCGATGGTCCTCCCGCTCGATCAAGACATTCCGATGACTGCGCCACCGGCAGGGCCCGGCCCCGGCGGCAACGAGCGGTTCGATTTGATCGAAGTCCGCTATGAGCGGGCGTTCACTGACACGCTCGCCGAACTGGTGATGGACACCGGAACGGGCGTCTACGGCGCACAGAACCTGGACAAAACACTTACATTTGACCTGACAGGCTTGACGGGGACGGTGGCGACGCCCGCTCCGTCAACGACAGCGATCGGTGTCGTCGTCGGCGTCGAGTCGCTCATGACGTGGACCGGTGCACCTGGCACGATCTTGACCAGCATCCCGGTGATCCCTCCCACGACAGCCGGATACGTTCGCGTCGCGGCGGTTCGACGGTATGCGGGTCAAGGCGTCATTACCGCAGGCGATATCGTGGACTTACGTCCGATCGTCGCACCAAACGGCCTGCTTTCGGTTGGCGTGAGCGCGACGATCCCTCACGCGGCAGTTGCGCCGTCGGGACTGACAGCGATGGTGCCGCCAGGGTTCCGCTGCTGCGTGCGGCGCGACACTGACAGTTCGTGCACGATCTTCTTCTTCATTGGAGATGCCGCGATGTGGCGGGGCGTCGGCGTCCCGAGCATGGCGTTCACCGGCGCAGACATCACGACGCCGAACTCGGTCAACTCACCGGTCTCCGGCGTCTTCACGATCACTGGCGCGCTTCAGGATGCGATCGCAACAGGCGTCCCCTGGACGCCGAACATGGCCGTCGGGATCGGACAGCCGGTGATGATGTTTTTCGTGGCGGTCGCGCCAGCGCTGGCGAACGACTGGATCGTGCGGTTGATCGCGCAACTGCAGCGCATTTCGTAGGAGCCCACCATGCCCGCCGCCGTCATCGAGATCAACGCCGTCGCCGGGTCCAACACGGACCTGACGCTCGGCAACATCGTGCAGCTCTCCAACGCGGATGCCGGCGGCGAGGTGTCGTACCTCTGGGCGATGCTGGACCGGCCGGCGGGCTCTGCTGCCGTGCTGTCGGCGACGAACATTGAAAACCCGACGTTCACGCCGGACGTCGAGGGCACGTACCTGCTGCGTCTGACCGTCAACGCGACGCTCGCATCCGAGTGCAGCGACCAGAAGGTGGCAGCGGTCCGGCAGCTCAAATCCCGCGAGCGCATCCCGAGCTCGGGCGAGACCGTCGAGACTTCGCTCTTGCGGGGCTGGGCGGTGGACGTCAACGAGTCACTTGGCGATCTAGATCGCCAAGTATCTGATTCCGGCTGCGTGCACGGCAACGCGGGCGCTGCGCTGAACCGCGGCGACGTGGTGTACGTGGCGACAACGCACGCGCTCTTGAGCGGCGAGGTCGTGCCCGAGTTCCGTGTGGCGCACGCCAACGTGGCCGCCGAGGTGGCGGGATGGCTCGGCGTCGTCGAAGGCACGCCCGAAGGCGTGGCCGCCGTCGGCATCAACACAATCGCGCGCGTGCGCGGCTTCGGGCACTATCCGTGGGCGGCAGCGGGCGCGCCTGCGGTGTACGCACCTGTCTACGTGGACGACGCCGGCGCGATCTCGCTCGCTACCGGAACGATCACGCGCGTTCTCGGCTACGTCGCGAGCGTGGCCGGCGGCGCCTACCGGATTTGGATGGACCCCGCTCGCGCGGGAGCCGGAGCGGGAGAGCGCTTCCTGTTGAACGGTGCGCCCATCGGCGTGCTTCCGCTTGCGACGGACGTGACCGCCATGTCCGCCGTTCTCGCGTTCGCGCGGACCGACGCCGGCGGCGGCGCGAAAGACGTGCTGACGCTGCGGCGCCACCTGGCTGCGGGCGCCATCGGCATCGGCGCTTCGCTGCGCTTCGAAGCGTCGGACTCGGGCGGCACCGACGTACTGGCCGGGCACTTCCAGTGCCAACTGACCGACGTGACGCCGGGCGCGACGTGGTCTGCGCTGCACGGGTGGCTGCAGACCGGCGCAGCTGGCAACAACGAGGTCGTGACCTTCTCGCCTGTGGACAACGCGACGCCGATCGTCGGCAGCAAGATCACGAGCTATGACGGCGTCAACACGTCGATCATGTGGTCTCTCGGCATCAAGCACTGGCTCGCTGCCGGCGGCAACGGCGCGGTTGGCATGGGCGCGGGGCTGAACTTCTGGGCGCCGAACAGCACTGCCAACGTAGCGGGGCCGGCTTGCGCCGGCATCGCTGGGCTTTGGGAGAGCCCGACGAACGCCAACGAAATGGGCGCGCTCGTCGGCTACTACACGAACGCAGGGCACACCGTCGAAGGCCTGCGGCTCAATAGCCTCGGGCAGTTGTCGGTGGCGGGGCTTCTCTACACCGCGCCGATCTCGACCGAGAAGCTCTTGCTCGTGCCGTTTGAATTGGCGGCAACCGCCGTTGCGCCCGGACTTGCGATCCGCCGTGTCGTGCAAGACGTTGGCGGCGTCGGCGCAGCCAACACCGGCAGCGACATCCGATTCTACGCGCCGGACGACGCCGCTGCCGCGCGGCTCGGCGGCTCCATCACAAGCAAGTGGGTCTCGGCCGTTGCCGCGCTGCCGACTGGCCGCATGGACTTCGCGCTCGGGCAAGCGGGCGTTGCGATCAACGCGTGGACGCTCACGCCGACGCAGCACAGCGGCATCGTGCTCGACGCCAACAACGCCGCGCCCATTGACGTGCTTCAGCTCGCGCACATTTGTGGGATCGCCGGCGCCAACGGCATCGGATCTGGCATTGAGTTTGCGACGGTGGACAACGCCATCGCGTTGACAGCCGCTGCGCGGATCCGTGGCATCCTGACCGACGTAACGCATGGCGGCGGAGCCGTCAGCCAAAAGGGCGCGCTGATCCTCTCGGTCAAAGCGGCAGGCGCTGCCGCTCCGGCAGATTTCGCGAGGCTCACCGACTTGGGCGAGTTCCTGATCGGCGCAACGGCACCGGTCGGAGCAGAGAAACTGCGAGTCGTGGGTGATGCGTACATTTTCGGCAAACTCACGGTGTTGGGAGGAATCGACCCCGTCTATCTGGACCTCACAGGCGACGCCGGCTCGCTCGCCGTGTTGGCGGCGGCGAATCACGCGAAACTCGTCTACGACCCGGGCGCTGTTCAGCGGCTGAAGCTCTCGGTCAACGGCGGCGCGTTCGCCGTCGTGCCGATGCCGGGCGACGCGGACACGGTCCTTGCGCACGCGGCATACGGCGGCGTCGTGGCCGGCAGCGTGAACTCGGCTATCAACGCACTGGCCGGAGGCGTGCGGAGGCCACTCCCGGACCAGGCCGCCATCGCGCTGGACCCCACAGTTGCGCGCGAGTTCTACGTGCTCATGGATCACGCGCTCGCGACTCGCGCGATCACAGTGGCCGATGGCGTGGACGGCCAGCAACTCTACGTCGAGACGCAGCAGGATGCGACAGGCGGAGCGCTTCTGACCTGGGTCAACGTGACATGGCTCGGCGGCCACACGCCCTACGTGAGCCCCACTGCCCGGAAAGTTGACCGATTCTGGCTCACGTATTCCAGCGACGAGGACACCTGGTACGGCCGATATGCGTTCGGCGACGATGCAGCGCGCACACTCACGTGGGTAGACGCCAGCATGACGCCCGCATGCGGCGGCGGCGGTGATCTCCTGTTCCTCATCACATGCCCGGAAGCAGACGGCAAAACTGCGACGATCAACGCGCCAACGCAGTGCTACAAGCAGCAGCGCTTGAGCTTCAAGTTCCTTCAGGGAACTGACGCGCCCAACGGCGGCGACACGCTCAGCGCGTGGAACGCATGCTTCAAGTGGGGCGGCGCCGCACTGCCCCTCCAACTCGGCGCGAACAGCGTCACGGTCTATGATGCCATCGTCATGGACTGCGACGCGAACGGACTGGCGACGTTCGTGGCAATCAACGGCATGCAGGTCACGCCGTAGGAGGCCGGATGCTCGGGATGCAGCGAGAAGCCCAGCGAAACGCCCTGAACGGTGCTGGCGCGCCGGCGATCTGGTTCGACGCACAACGCTTGGCCGGCGCATCCGGAGACGCCATCGCCGCGCACACCGACCGCGTCGGGCGCGCGTGGGCACAGGCTACAGCAGGACAGCGGTGCACCGTGCAGCGCGGCGTTGCTACCGTCGGCACGGCGATGCGCGGCGCCGGAGCGCAGAACCTCTACACGTCCGCGACCGTCGATTTGACCGCAACGAAAGCGCTTACCCTGGCCTGGTGCTCACAAAATGTCGGTGGCACCGATCAGATCCTCGTGGAGATCGGCCCAAACGGCGGGACGACCAACGGCGGGTTGATGTGGTTTCGAGAAATAGCGAAGTCTGCGAACATGCGGATCTGCGGAAACGTCGGAATGGACGGAAAGAACACGGCGGTTTTCGCCGACGCGAGTTGGCACACATGGGTCCTGCGGGTGGACATGAATTTGGCTGCGGACGAGATCATCGCGCTCTACAAGGACGGCGTCTCGCAGGCACTTACAGCACTGTTCGCGGCCAACAACACGTCAACATTTCAGAATCTCACGATCTACCTAATGAGCCGGGTCGGCGGCGTCGCGGGCTGGGTCGGAGATCTGACCGAGATGGTACTCTGGCCGCGGGACCTCGGTGCCGCAGTCGTGCCCGCGCTCAGCGCGGAGTTGAAAGCCGCGT
>Ga0172379_10007236_pt1 | contig 14480 bp, 10 predicted proteins | sample GrowelOW334metaG_FD_119756 | JGI IMG/M metagenome (GOLD analysis project Ga0172379, IMG submission 119756) | Groundwater microbial communities from an aquifer near a municipal landfill in Southern Ontario, Canada - Groundwater well OW334 metaG | ecosystem: Environmental > Aquatic > Deep... | reverse complement strand
GCCAACGCTATCGGTGTTTCTTCTCTAGCCACAATTCACGAACATCTTCAAGCTTTAGAAAAGAAAGGCATCATTCGTAAATTTGATGGAGCGATCCGCGGAATTGAGGTGGTCGACAGACCAAGCGTTGAGTTGGCCTCACTCGAGCTTCCGATTCTTGGTTATATTGCCGCCGGACGTCCTATCGAGCCCTTGACGGATCCAAATGCCACCATGAGAGTCTCTTCATCAATGGTCTCCGGAAAAAAGCGGGCTTTTGTGCTTCAAGTAAAAGGAGACTCAATGATTGAAGAAGGCATTTTTGATCACGATTACGTTTTGATCGAAGAATGCGAGATTGGAGCGGTTAAGGATGGAGATATCGTGGTAGCTCTTCTGGAAAATGGACTGGCGACATTAAAACGCTTTTTTCGCGAAAGGACCCGTGTCCGATTGGAGCCGGCCAATTCATCGATGTCCCCTATTTTTGCTATTAACGTCAAAGTACAGGGTAAGTGTGTGGGAGTAATCAGGAAATACGTGTAAAAACTCAAAAAATCAAAAATTCTAAATAATGAAGCTTACTGTAGTTGGTTTACCGATAGGGAATGTGGAAGATATTTCGGCACGGGCATTGAAAGTATTGTCGGAGACAAAATTTATTGTTTGTGAAGATACAAGGATGTTTAGTAATCTGTGGAGCAAATTGATGACTTTGGGTAAGGTAGATAAATTGAACGCCAAATTAAAGTTTGTAAATGACTTTAACGAATACAGAGTGCTCCCCTCTTTACTTGCGGAAATGGAAGCTCTGGACGAAGCCGTTTTGGTGAGTGATGCGGGAATGCCTCTTATTTCCGATCCGGGATATAAATTGGTTCATGAGGGTTTGAAGTTGGGTTGGGAGGTAACGGTCGTGCCGGGGCCAACGGCAGAAAGTGCCGCCTTAGCTATCTCCGGGTTACCAACAGATAAGTTTATATTTTTGGGTTTTCTACCCAAGAAAGAAGGAAAAAGAAAAGAGATGCTATTTAATACAAAGAAGATGTCCGAGCTAATGAAATTCTCGATGGTGATTTATGAATCACCGATGAGGTTGGAAAAAATCCTTAAGGAAATGGAGGAGATTTTTGGTGGTGACTTAGCGATATGTATATCGCTTGATCTAACGAAAATGTCGGAGAAGATTTACCGTGGCACAATTGAGGAAATACGGAAGACATTATCGGAAAAGAAATTTAAAGGTGAGGCTACATTGGTGATATCTCTGGCGTAATTAATTATTTTCGTTTAGAAGGTTTTTGCCATTCATTTCCGGTGGTTGAGGAAGATCCAGAAGGGATAAAATTGATGGTGCGATATCTCCCAGCTTGCCCGGCTGGAGATCAAAATGGTAATCCTGAGGATGATAAAGAATAAATGGTACCGGAAGGCCCGAGTGTTCCGTATCGATGGCTCCGGTTTTCAAATTAATCATTTCTTCCGCATTTCCATGATCGGCTGTAATAAGCAGATAAGCTCCGGTTTCTTTTGACAAAGCAATCAAGGAATTTAAGGCATTGTCGGATGCCTTGATGGCTTCGATCGTTTTTTCAATTTTGCCTGTGTGGGCAACCATATCCGGACAGGCAATATTGATGACGGCGAAATCAAAAGGTATTTTTTTGTAATAGGCAGAGAATTCGGCCAGTAATTTGGGTGTCGACATTTCCGGTCTTAGGTCGTAGGTGGCAATCTTTGGTGAATCGACAAATAGTCTGGCTTCACCGGGAAAAACAGTTTCGCTTTGGCCATTAAAATAATAAGTAACCATGGCTATCTTTTCGGTTTCGGCCGCCCTAAGCTGAGACATCTTATTTTGAGATATTATTTGTCCCAAGGTATTAGTTAGAATGGCGGTAGGAAACATGACCGGATTGTTGAAAGCGTGTCCATATTTTGTCATGGTAACAAATCTTAAATTGGGAAGATTGGCTTTTAAAAATAACTCGGTTAGTTGCCTGGGGCGATCTGTCCGGAAATTGAAAAAGACAACCGCATCGCCGGCTTTGATTCTTGATAGCTGAGGATTGTCTCCGATAGAAACCGGAGAAATAAATTCGTCAAAAATGTTCTTAGAATAATTGGTTTCCAAAACACTTTCAACATCATTCCCCTGCTTCCGTGATTTTCCAATCAAGCAGTTGTAAGCCTCTTCGGTTCTTTCCCACCGTTTATCTCTGTCCATGGCATAATAACGTCCGAGTAGGGAGGCAATTTTACCGACCCCCAAGCTTCTCATTTTTTCCTCGACAGTTTTGACTTGTTCCAGTCCGTTATCGGGAGGGCTATCCCGCCCGTCGGTAATCAGGTGTAAAAACACCTCTTTGATGTTATGGTTTTTGGCAAAAATTAATAACGAATAGAGGTGTTCGTTAAAGGCGTGTACCCCTGAGGCTCCCACCATGCCCAGTAAGTGAAGTCTGGAACTAAAAGTATTAAGATGCTTGACGGTATCCAGTAAGGCCCGGTTCGTAAAGAAACTCCCGTCCGCAATGGCCATGTTAATTTGAGCCAGATCTTGATAGACAACCCTTCCGGCTCCGATATTGAGGTGTCCGGTTTCACTATTACCGTCCATTCCTTCAGGAAGACCGACTGCCGGCCCCGAGGCCAGTAACTGGGTATTCGGAAAATTTTCGCGTAGATAGTTATACGTTTGGGGATTAGCTAAAGAAACGGCATTACCGGGTGAATCGGGAGCTATTCCCCAGCCATCGAGAACACAGAGAATTACCCTTTTGCTCATGATTTTGACTGAAGACTTTGAAGATACTCTTGAATAAAAAGTATCCGGTTATATTTTGCTACCCGCTCTCCCCTACCCGGTGCCCCAAATTTTACAAAATCTGCGCCGACTCCAACGGCAAAATCCGCCAAAAAGTCTTCATCCGTATCACCGGAACGATGGGACACAATGACGGAAAATTCACTTTTCCGGGCTAGTTTAATAACAGACACGGTTTCGGAAATGGTGCCTATTTGATTCGGCTTTATTAGGACAGTGTTACAGGCATTTTTTTTCACCGCTTCTTCGACTCTTGATTTGTTGGTTACCAATAAATCATCACCTACAACCATCAACTGTTTTCCGACCGCCGAGGTAAATATCTCCCAGTCATCCCAAGCATCTTGATCAAAAGGATCTTCGATAGAAAGAATGTTGTATTTTCGTACCAAATCTACCAGAAAATCACTAAACTGTTCACCGGATAAGGTTTCCTTGACATCACTTATCTGGTATTTTCCGTTTTTATAGAAAGAACTGGCAGCGACGTCTAGCCCCAGATAAACGTCTTCATTAAGTTTGTATTTACTGGATTCAATCGTCTCAACCAGTAGTTCGATGGCATCGGTGTTTGAAAATAAATTTGGGGCATAGCCACCCTCATCACCGACGGAATGAATAGCTTTTTTATCAACCAATACTTTTTTTAATACATGATAAAGGTCGCTGCCCATTTCCAAGGCTTCGGAAAAATTTTTGCGGCTGGAGGGAATGACGTGATACTCCTGAAAATCCAGATTTCCGGCTCCATGTTTTCCGCCATTAATCATGTTGAAAATGGGCGTGGGTAAATGCAAAGCAGATGGCTGTGCCAGTCCGTACTTTTGAGAGGTATATTGAAAGGTAGGCATTTCCGCACAGGCGGCGCCCAACTCAAAACAGGCTTGTGAGACGGATAAAATTGCGTTGGCACCTAGTTTTGATTTGTTAGGAGTACCATCCAGATTCAATAGAATTTGATCAATATCGTTTTGTTTGAGTGGATCCTGGTCAATAATATATTTACTGATTATCTGATTGACGTTGGCACAGGCTTTTAGGACTCCCATGCCGCCAAACCGGGCCTTGTCTTCATCGCGTAATTCGTTGGCCTCCAACCTGCCGGTTGAGGCACCGCTGGGAATCGAGGCAACGGCTCCATGGTTGGTGTCCGACCAGATAGTGGTTTCTATGGTTGGGTTTCCTCTGGAGTCCAGAATCTCTCTGGCATAAACCGATTTAATTTTTGACATACTATTTCAATAAACGTTTTTCTATTTGAGCAATGACTCTCCGGGTGTTATCAACAGCGTCCGGGCTTACAGAAACCGAAGTAATACCCCAGCTAACTAATTTTTCCACCAAATCAGGATATTGACTGGCCGCTTGTCCGCAAAGTGAGCTGGTAATATGATGTTTGGCGGCAGTTTTGATGACGTGTTCCAAGGCCCAGGTAACGGCAGGATTTCTTTCGTCAAATTCCGGGGCAACCGTTTCGTTGTCTCTATCGGTTCCCAGTATAAGCATGGTTAGATCGTTGCTCCCGATAGAAATACCGTCGATACCGACCTGAATAAAATCCTCCAACAAAATAACGTTTGAAGGAATTTCTACCATCATCCAAAGTTTAAAAGTATTTGATCTGGCCAGACCTGATGCCGAAATAATTCTTTTTACTTTCACCAATTCGTCAACTGTCCGAACAAAGGGAACCATAAGGTTTAAGTTTTTGTAGCCCATTTTGTTTCGTACGGTTTTGATGGCTTCCAGCTCCAGGTTAAAGACGGTTTCGTCGTTTATATATCTATACGCTCCCCGATAGCCAAGCATCGGGTTTGGCTCGTTTGGTTCATAGGCCGATCCACCAACTAAATTCCGATATTCGTTGGTTTTGAAGTCGGAGGCTCGGTATACTACCGGACGGTCACCAAAACTATCGGTAAATTTGGCCAGATTGTCTGCCAATTGTTGAATAAATAACTTAGAATTTCCGTCGTGAATCATTTTTTTCGGATGAACTCCAATTTGAGCCATCATAAATTCGGCTCTCAGAAGACCGACTCCATCCGAATTTCCCTGTGCGACAACCGGAGCAAGGTCCGGTTCGCCAAGATTGACGTAAACATGGGTGGCTGTTTTGGGAAACTCTTCTTCCTTAAATTCCTTAACCGCGATATCTTTCGATTTTTCCGGTACACCATGGTAAACAAGTCCCGTGGAGCCGTTGACGGTTACTATTTGATCGTTCTTTAGAATTTTAGTGGCTATCTTCGCACCCACTACCGCCGGTATTCCCAGTTCGCGTGACACAATGGCCGCGTGAGATGTTTGGCCACCTTTGTCGGTAATAATGGCTGATGCCCGTTTCATGGCCGGTACAAAGTCCGGAGAGGTCATTTCCGTTACCAGAATGTCGCCCTCCTTAACTTTATTAATCTCCGAGGCCGATTTTATTTTTATGACGCGTCCGACGCCAATTCCAAAAGAGGCAGGTTCTCCTTGAATCAGTTGTTTAAGTTTTTGAACCTGTTCTTCGGAAATTTTTTGTTTACCTTTCGCCATATCCAGTGTAGTAATGGGTCTTGCCTGAACCATAAAAATTTTCCCGTCTTCAACAGCAAATTCACAGTCTTGAGGAAAGAAGTAATGCTGGTGAACCTTGATGGCTAATTTGGCTACTTCCAAAACCTGGTCATCGGTTAGTTTCCGGGCATTAATTTTTTCTTTGGGAACTTTTACTCTTTTGACACCACTGGGAAATTGTCGGACTTCCATGATGGTTTGAGGAACGGTTTGTCTTGAATGAATAGTTAAACTGTCCTTGTTGACGATATAGTGATCGGGATTGACCACGCCTTGAACCATGTAATCGCCAAGACCCCAGACAGTTTCAACAACTACCTGATTTTTGTTTCGGTTAACCGGATTAACCGAAAAAACCACTCCGGAGACTTCGGATTGAACCATAAGTTGCACCGGTACCGCCAGTAAGACCTTGAAGTGATCAAAACCTTTGGTGGCACGGTAAAAAATTGCCCGCGCTCCCCAGAGCGAGGCCCATGCTTTGCGGATGGATTGAATAAGATTTGATTCTCCTTTGATATCCAGAAATGATTCCTGTTGTCCGGCAAATGAGGCATCCGGTAAATCTTCGGCGGTGGCGGAAGATCTTACGGCCACAAAGGGGTTTTTGTCTTTTTGTTTCAAGGTCGCGTAATCGTGAAATATTTCATCGACCAGATCTGAAGGAATATTGGCGGTATTAATTAATCTTTGAATTTTTATCGATGACTTTTGAAGTTCTTTTTGGTTATTAACGTCAGTTTCTCTAATTATTTCTTTGATAACCGGCTGGAGACCGTTGTGATCGATGACATATTCATAGGCCTGAGCGGTAACCACAAAACCATTGGGAACAGGGATACCAAAACTGTACATCTCTCCAAGATTGGCGCCTTTGCCACCAACCAAAGGAATATCTTCTTTTCTAATTTGACTGAAAGGTAATACCAGGGCAGGCTTGGTGGACATTAATAGATTTCTTTCTTTAAATAATCAACCCACGGATTTGAGGCAGGGTTTACTTTATTAACAATACTTAAATAATAACTAAACATGATCAAAAAGACCAGCGACTCAAACACCTGCAGGACGGGTTCGTTTGCTTCGGGTTTGATGACGGTCACCCGGTATTTTTGCTTTGAAAGAATGTCTTTGGTAATCATGACCCGCTTTTTGATGGCCTCCGGAAAAAGATTTGAGTTTAGGATCAGAAAATGGACGTTATCTTTGAGTGAGGTAGGAAAAGTGAGGCCGTCCAAAAAATGATGGTTGAGGTTGGGAAAATTCATAATATTACAAAACGTTTTGGCTGTTTCGTTTATGTAACTTTGAAATACCATACCTATTCCGCTTAAATGATTGGCAGACAAAAAGATGATGCCGGTCTCCTTATGTTTTAGGGCTAATGACTTGGCGGGATTATCGGAGGTGTCTTTTTGAGGATTAGTGGCATCCACCATCCTTTCAATAGTTTCGGAAATATCTTTCTGGCTAAAGTGGCGTTTGGCTTCCGGATTGATTCTGAGAAGAAGACTGACTGTAGCTCCCAACGAGAGGCCGATTCCGGCTCTTGGAGAGGAAGAAGGATTGATTTTTGTATCTAATTCAATTATCGGCAGGTGATTTTCTTCCGAAAATTTCTTTAATTTTCCACCGGTGGTAATAGACACGGAGTGGCACCCCCTCATAATAGAGTCTTGAGCGCAAGAGATAATTTCCTCGGTATTCCCCGAATAACTGGATAAAATGACCAAAGTATCCTTCCCGGCATAGGCGGGCAAGCGATAATTGGCAACAATCTCAAAAGGGATTGACAATAAAAATGGTGCGAGAGACAGAGCTATTTGTGCAGATAGATTGCTACCACCCATACCGGTGAACACGATATTTTTTATTTTTCCGGTATCAAAATTTAGATTTACAAACTCGGCTGAATGCCATCCGGAATCAAATTGGCGGCCGATTTTTGACAATGATCCATACCAATCTTCTGGATCGATTTGATGGTATATTTTTGGATTATCGAGTATTTGCATTTATTTTAAGGCGTACGCATTGGTGGAATCACGCCAGTCGATTTGAGAATAATTAATGAGAATTTTGTAAAGCTTTTCCTTAGTATCATTGTAAATCTTTTTGTCGGTTCCTTCAAACCTAATGGTAATGTATGGACCATTTTGGGAGGCTCTCACAACCAACATAGCCCGATCCGTATCCAGTCTTAGCCCATCAATCTCGGTCAGTTTGGCTTCCGGCCAGGAGATAAACAAATCATGTCTAATTTTATTTTCGACCAAATCAAATTTTTCTTCATCGGGAACACCCAGCTTGATTTCCGGACTACTGATATGGTTTTCGATAGAGGCACAGGCTTCGGAAAGTGTTTCTTGGTGTTTTTCCAAAAATGCCAGTAGGCGGAGACAGGCATAGGCGGCATCGTCATGACCAAAAAAATTGTCCATAAAGAAAATATGACCCGACAGCTCTCCCCCGAGCATGGCACCGGTTTCCCGAATTTTTGATTTTATGAAAGAATGGCCGGTTTTCCACATAAGAGGATTGCCGTTCATTTTTTTGATGGTGTCAAAAACAGATTGGGAACATAAGTTGTTAAATATTATGGTTGATCCGGGAAGGTATTCCAGTATGTCGATAGCAAAAATGGCGGTAATGATATCCATCCAGTGTATCTTTCCCAGCTCATCAACCACGGCCATCCGGTCTCCGTCCGCATCGAAGGAGAAACCCAGATCCGCTTTCTCTCTCACTACTTTCTTTGATAAATTTTCCAGCACTTGAATGTCGGTAGGATCCGTACCGTTAGGAAAATTACTTTGAAGTTTACGGTTTAGGTGAATGACTTTGCAGCCAAAGGTCCGGAATATTTTTGGATAAAACACGCCCGAGGTATTGTTGAGGGTATCGATGACAATTTTCCATCTTTTCTTCTTTCTAAAATACGACAAGACGTGCTTGAGATAAGACGGAAAAATATTTTTGGAAATATTTTTACCATAGCCCACGGAAAATCTCCCACTATCGGTAATTCTTTTGATCTCTTGAATATCTTTCAAAACCAAGGTCTCGGAATATCCCTTTCCCAGTTTGAGTCCATTAAATGCCTTTGTGTTATGAGAAGCCGTGATCATGGCACAGGCTTTGGTCAAGAAAAAGTATGAAGAGTAGTAGACGATTTGACTTAAGGATAAGCCGAGGTCAACCGTGTTGATACCTCCGTCGTTAAGACCTTTGATAAAGTGTTTGGCATAGCTTTTACTACCGGCCCGGTTGTCTCGTCCAACAGGACAGAGTTTTATTTTTCTTTCGGCCAAAAATGTAGCATAAGCTCTGCCTAAACAGTAATACACTTCGTTATTCAAATCTATATCTACCAGTCCACGAATATCGTAACCGCGAAAAATATACGGATTTAACTGCATTAATTCAGTATACCAATTGGAGATTAGGAAGTAACCCGATTTTGCCTTGAGCTAAGATATTTAACCAGCTCAACCCACATGATAGTAATAATTGAGGCAATGCCGGCATAAAGCCAATAATTGATAGTCATTTTTTCCGTACCCAGTATTTGATTGACTTCCGTATTGTAGATTCCCAAAAACAACAGAATAAAGCCATAGACGACCGCGCCGAGAAGATATTTATTATCCAACAGGTTCATATGGAAAAGAGACCTCTTTAAGTCTTTATAAGAGAATATATATGTCAGATCGATAACTCCAATAATCGAAAACACGATGGTTTGAGCCAGCTGTAGGTTTTGTCCATTGTATATGTGTACAAAGGACAACAAAGCAACGACTCCGGCAGTCATGCTAATGGCAATAATTAGAAATATCATCGATATATCCAATATATTTTCCTTAATTAATTTTCGTGGTTTTTCATTCATGATACCCGTTTCTTTTGGCTCGAAACCCAAGACGATGTCGGGCGGTCCGTCGCATATCAGATGTACCCAAAGAATTTGAACGATGGTTATTGGAGTGGGTACGTTTAAGATTAAAGCTCCCATAATTAAGATAATCTCCGCGAAGGAATTTGAAAGTACGTAGGCGACGACCTTTTTAATATTGGAAAAAATAATCCGGCCCTCTTCGACAGCGGACACAATAGTTTTAAAATCACTGTCTAATAGTATTAAGTCCGACGCAGATTTGGCAACATCGGTGGCGGAGCCAACGGCAATACCAATATCGGCTTTTTTCAAAGCCGGAGCGTCGTTTACTCCATCTCCGGTCATAGCGACGACTTCTCCATTTGCCTGAAGAGATTCAATGATTTTCAATTTTTGAATGGGAGCTATTCTGGCAAAGAGGGTAATACCCTTGATTCTGTCTTTTAGTTCATGGGCAGTTAATTTTTCCAGTTCGTCTCCTTCAATATAGCCATTTTCGGGAATTGATAAACCTACCTCTTTGGCGACTCTCATGGCTGTCTGAAGATAGTCCCCCGTTACAATTTTTATGTCAATGCCGGCCGATTTTGCCTTGGCAATTGATTCAAAAACGCTTTTTCTAACAGGATCTTTGACCCCGATAAGCCCAGTCCACGCAAAGCCCGTCTTGCTTTTGCGGTCACCGTTTTTTTCCGCTACTCCCACAACCCGAAGTCCCGATTTGGCCCAATTATCAAATTCCGTTAATATTACCTGTTTTTGTTTATTTCCCATCGAACAAAAACTTAGGATTACTTCCGGTGCCCCGATGGCATAAGAGGCAGTTTTGTTATTGACACTGGCTATAGTAATAGCGTATTTTTTATCACTTTCAAATGTTTCTTCGTGCAAAATAGTGGCTTTGTCGACAAATATTTGTGGATCATGCCCCATTTCTTTTTTTAAATACTTCCAGATGGCAATCTCGATACTGGTTCTTTGAGTGTTTAAGAGGGCTAGGCCTTTGATGGCTTCTTTGTGATTTTTGAAACTGGTTTTGACTACTTTCATTACCCCTTCGGTTAGCGTACCCGTTTTATCGGTACAGATAACCGAGGTCGCACCAAGGGTTTCAATTGAAAGTAATTTTTTTACCAGACCGTTTTTCTTTAGAATTCTTCTAACTCCGATGGAAAGAATGACCGTTACCGCAATGGGTAATCCTTCCGGAATGGCAGCCACAGAAAGAATTATGGCATACCTTAGCATTACCCAAAGATCGTGTTGATAGGCCAAACCAATAAGAAAGATTGCAAGGGAGATTGTGATGATAATTAAGACTAGAGTTTTGGAAAAATGCTCCAGTTTGATTTGAAGGGGGGTAGAGGTATCTTCAATTTTTTGTAAGCTTTTACCAATTTTGCCTATTTCTGTATGGCTTGCGGTATGTTCAACTATCATAGTGCCTCTTCCGGCAGTTACGATTGTGCCCATAAATAATTGACAACTGTCTTTTTTGGTACATTTTTCAACCGGCTCTTCTTCACCGGTTAGGATGGCTTCGTTAACCAAAATATCGGTACCTTCTACCAGATGTCCATCGGCAGGGATGTTATCCCCGGAGCCAATAATGACAATATCTCCGGGTACCAGCTCGGAAACCTCGACAACCATTTTGATCCCGTCTCGGATGACAGTAGCGGTAGGTTTGATGATTTTCTTCAAAGAAGAGAGGGTTTTTTGGGCACTATATTCTTGAAAAAATCCCATGGTTATATTGAGAAGGATGACAAAGCCAATCAGTAAGACATCCAAATACTCTTTAAAAAAGAGGGAAATAATCATGACGCCAATTAAGATATAGATTAGCGGGCTTTTGAATTGAGACATCAGAACAGATAGAACAGAGAAGTCCTTTTCTTCCGGAAGTGAATTTGGGCCGTGTTGATTTAGAAGTCCGGCCACTTCGTGTGATGATAAACCACTAAATTTCATAGTTATGTTTCTGTCATAACTATATCCAATATTTTGAGTTTATTCCACAAATGTTAGAGCGACACCGGTTTTTCCGGCCCGTCCGGTCCGTCCAATACGGTGGGTATAGTCATCAAAGGTGGCCGGTTCGTCGTAGTTGATGACGTGAGAAATATCCTTGACATCAATACCTCTGGCAGCCACGTCGGTGGCAATGAGAATATTAATCTGGTTAGACTTGAATCTTCTAAGCACATTTTCTCTTTGATTTTGTCTTTTATCACCATGAATTGCGTCTGCAGGGAAACCGGCTTTTTGTAAAGTGATGGATATCTTTTCGACTCCATGTTTGGTTCGGCCAAAAACCAACACTTTCTTAAACTCTTCTTTTCGAAGCAGATCGGTCAAGACCTCCATTTTATTTCCATGTGTACGGATCATATTTTGGTCTACATTGTGACTGGTGGGTCCGTTTTTGACGGATATCTTGATGGGGTTACTTAGAAAACGCTGGGCAATACCTTCAACTTTTGGGTCAAGGGTAGCCGAAAAAAGCATGGTTTGTCTTTCCGTAGGTAAGAAAGACATTAACTCCGTAATTTCTTTGACAAAACCCATATCGAGCATGCGGTCAACTTCGTCAAGAACAACTGTACGGGTGTTTTGAAGATTAAGGGCTCGACGATCATATAAATCGCGTAGTCTGCCCGGTGTGCCAATGTAGACGTGAGGACGACGCCGGAGATCATCAAGCTGCCGTCTGATGTCCGACCCGCCAATCAAAACACAGGTAAAAACGGGCAAATTGGTGGCTAGAACGCGAATTTCGTCGCGAATCTGAACTGCCAGTTCACGAGTGGGTGCCACAATTAAACAGGTTTCGTTTGGATTCGCCAGTAATTTCTGAATGATGGGTAAGGCGAAAGTAGCGGTTTTGCCGGTGCCGGTATCGGCAAGACCGATAACATCTTTACCTGCCAGCGCGTGTTCGAGGGCTTTATCTTGAATTTGAGTGGGAATAACCATTCCTTTGGAAGCCAAGTTAATATGTACTTGAGGATGTAGATTAAAGTCGGTAAAGGCGTGAGCTATTACGCTTTCGGCTTCGGAATTGGGGGTCGCGGCACAGACAAAATACCTTGGATCAAGGGATTTGGGCATAAAACGGTTACCTCCGCCACGACGGAAGCTGTTACCGGCCGGACGAAAGCCACGACTAGCGGGCCTACGGCCATAAGAGGGACGTGATTGATACATATTTGTTGGGGAATTCCCCGATTGTCCTCCGGAAATAAAAGCTAGACAATCGAGATCGAGTCTACCTCAGAGCTAACAGCTCTACCTAAGAACAATTATGGGTTATTATACCATAAAAATCCCCCGTTTATCACGGGGGAATTATAAAGATCACTCAGGCTCGGTCGGAAAGGTCCCTCGCTCAGACCAATCGGGGTCCGTTTCGTCAAATAAAGCCCGCTCCTGCTCCAAACGACCCTTATGGGCATTTTGTTCTATGAGTTTGGCAGCTTCGGTGACTTCAAATTTGAGATAGTAATTTCCGGTTGTAAGAATATCACTATTGTCAAAGCCGGTGATCGTCGTTCCGTCATTACATATTGCCCGATATTCTTCAACAATCCAAACAATGGCAACGGTTTCCATCAAAACGGCCGGGTAGCCTTCGCCTTTTAGAATGATAATTTCATCTCCGGGTCTTAACTTGCTTATGCGAGAGCTTACTTCGTTTGGCAAATACTGTCCTGCACTACCCATGTCACCTCCTAATATATGTGAGCGTACGGTCAGATGTTATCAGATTTGAAGCAGAAAGTGAATCATAAGCTGGTCTAATGGGAGCGTTGAGGAGCCGGTTTTTACTTTTTTATCGATTTCATAGAGGCTATGGTGAAGCTCTAACAGATGTAATAGCTCAAAATAGTTTGCCTGAGCCAGAATTAATCTTTTGGGATACGGAGATAGTTTTAGATAAGAAGGTCCGGATTTGGCTTGGATAAGAAGACGGAATTGTCTAACAATCATGGTATAGATATATTCAGGCTCATGATTGAGTACCAGAAGCCTGTTCCAGCCGGCAATCAGGTTTTTGTTGTTTCCCGGCCTGATCATGTCCAGAAACTTAAAAATGACGACATTAATGTTAAAACTCTCTATTTTGGCTTTGGGAAATACTTTTAAAACGGAATCGGAAATTTTTTTGGTTTCAAAAACTATAATCTCCGCCGAGTTCTCCTGAGAAAGTACATCAGTTATGGCAACCTTCTGTTTTCCCTTGTTTCCTCCCAGTAGATTCTTGATAATGAGATTTTGTTTGTGACCAAATAAATTGGTCGGTTGGGTAGCTTGCCTTAAGTCGGTTACGTTTAAGTCGCTTGCGTCTTTTATTATAAAATCGTCGTGGCTGTTTTTAAGCGTATTAATTATTTCGGATAACCTCCGATACGAGCTGACAGTGTCGTCTCCATGAATAATTAACATCAATTTAGTATACCGAGTATCGTTTTAATATTTTCATAAAGCCGGCCGATTAACTTGTAAGGGTCGTCTTCTATTCCCAATACTTGAGGCGTGGGTGTAGGCTCATTGTTTTTCACCGTACTTAACGCAAAATCACTTGAATAGAATACCGGTTCTCCGTTTGTAGCCAACAAGGAAATCGTTTGAGAAAATTCTTTTTCGGTGTGGTTGGGTTTAAAAAAAGAAAACTGTTTAAAAGGCCCGTCTTGAGCATCCAGCAAAAAAGGGGTCACGGCGACCACGTTTGGATCGGACCAAATGTGTTCAAAGGCATATTGATAATAGTAAGACAACTGAGATTCGGAGAGATATTTGTCCGACCAGCCAGTTTCGGTAATAAAGACCGGTAAGGTTTTATCCGTGAATTTGGAAAGATGCTTTAGGTCATAACGAAAGGAGTCGATCTTGTTACTGCCCGATACGTCCGGCCGGGTTGAAAAATCGGGATTAGGATAAGCGTGTGACGTCCACCCATCGATTTTGTTAAAAATATCCGGTTGTCTCCGGTACATACGGGTAATGAATTGATCCCATCGGATAGCGCCATTTCCGGTTATGGCTGCGTTATCCAAACCCGCAGAGAGAATAAAGAAATCAGGTGATCTCTCCTTAAAAATATTAATGGAATTTGCCAAAATATCGGCATATTTTTCGGCATCCGCCAGCCCTCCATATTCATCGGACCGGTTTACTTCGTTGAAAATGATGACGTAACGATTTAGGATG
>Ga0172379_10007235_pt1 | contig 14480 bp, 13 predicted proteins | sample GrowelOW334metaG_FD_119756 | JGI IMG/M metagenome (GOLD analysis project Ga0172379, IMG submission 119756) | Groundwater microbial communities from an aquifer near a municipal landfill in Southern Ontario, Canada - Groundwater well OW334 metaG | ecosystem: Environmental > Aquatic > Deep... | reverse complement strand
TGCGGCTGCAGCCCAAAGCTTCGAGAAGGCCTTCGGCGACAAGATCGTCGACAATTCCATTTACAGGGAGAAGGTGCTATCAAGAAAGATGCAGGTCATCCCGCTTTTGGAAGAGGCCTTGAAAAAATGAACCTTACCAGCCATATCAATTATCGGTGCTAACCTGGTAGGTGCATAAGGAATCAGCCATACTGACAACAAATACAAAGTTGCACATAGGTTGATCGGATCAGGTCAATGAATACGGGGGGAAAGTCGCAACCTTCGGAGATTGATTTTTCTGATAATCGAAGGTATCGCTATCTTCCTATTACTAAGCAATAAGCCTTCTAAACGAATTACGTATATTGTCATAGGGATGAGACTGGACTCCCGGACTAATATCGGAAGGCCCTTAAATGCAATATAACTGTCTCATTTTTACCATCCCATCTCAGTCCAAATACAAGGATCCCAACGGTGCAAACCATTACAAAAAGAGGTGACTTTTGCCAACAGGAACGACGAATTAAAAAAACTTGACAATAGTTAGATGTCTAACTATAATTAAGATATGAAAAAGGATAAGCTCATCTTTTTAATCGGCCGGATACAATACAAAGCCGGCAAGCTTCTCACGCATGAACTGAAGGCGCATCATATCATGGGGCTTGCCCCCTCTCATGGCGAGATTCTTGGCTCCCTGATGATGCGGGGACCGCTGTCTATGTCGGAGATCGCGAGGATTATCGACAAAGAAAAGTCCACTATCACGGTATTGGTAAACAAGCTGATCAAAATGGGTTACGTGGAAAAGACGAAGCACGGCACCGATAACCGGATCAGTCTCGTTGCTTTGTCCATGAAGGGTGAAGCCTTACGACCGGCTTTTAAGATCATTTCGAATAAGTTAAAAACAAAAGCCTACAAAGATATCTCTGATGAAGAAAAGGAAACTATGTTTCGCCTGCTGACGAAACTCAACGACAATTTTTAATTTTTTTTGCATATATGGTTCGATGTCTAACTATAAAAGGAGGTAATTTATGGAAGAATTGATTAAAGTAACAAAGCAGGATGGGATCGCAGAGGTGGCCCTAAACCGTCCCGAGGCTTTCAATGCCTTCAACCTGGAAGTGATCAGCAGTCTCACGAAACAGCTCACGCGTCTGGCGACAGATCATACGGTAAAAGGACTCGTCCTCACCGGGAAGGGGAAGGCTTTCTGTGCTGGTGGTGACTTGAGATGGGCTCTGCAGTTTTCGGATACCTACGCTTCCTCGTTTCATACCTTGGCCTCACAATTCAACTGCACCGTCACGGAAATAAGACGGATGAAAAAACCCATTATAGCGGCAATAAACGGTGCAGCAGCTGGCGGGGGATTTTCATTGGCTCTGGCCTGCGATTTTCGAGTAATGGAAAAGTCCGCAGTGATGAGACAGGCCTACACATCGAGCGGATTGTGCATTGACGGCGGGGGATCCTTCATTTTGCCACGGATTGTCGGGATGGCGCGCGCGATGGAGATCATGGCCTTTGATCGACCAATCACCGCCGCGCAGGCATTGGACTGGGGGCTGGCAACAAAGGTTGTTGAAGATGGAAAAGCCCCGGAAGAGGCCGGCAACATGCTCAAGGAATTGATAAAAGGGTCAATGCATTCCTTCGGCTGGTCCAAGAAACTGATCACCGATTCCTTCAGCAACACCTTTGAGTTCCAAATCGAGATGGAAAGAGATGGACTAGCTGATTGCGCCGAACATCCCGACGGTCAGGAGGGACTGAAGGCCTTTGCAGAGAAGCGCAAGCCGCAATTCAGAGCGTAGCACTTCAAAGCGTGCAAAACTTTTTACGAAGCCATCAACTATCGATTAATATGGATAGGAATATTATGAAAATAAACTGATATACCCTCGTCTTATAAACGTGGGCATATCAGTTGTAGATGGCGTCAGCGTTTAGCATATGCCATATTTTCCGTAAACAGCCGCATTCCCTTCAAATACAAAGCGAGAAACAGAATTACCGGCCAGATCAATGAATACGGGTGGAAAGTCGCAAATATTTGACGGCAAAATTTTCATCCAGATTGCCTTTCCGCTCCTTAGTCAAGCATCCAGCAATTTTGGCGGACATACTTCCTTTCAAACGCAAATCCTTATTTGACTGTAATTAACAAATCGTCAAACTTGAAGAATATGCCGGATTTCGATTGAAAATATACTGAAACAGCTACCATACAATCCATTCTATGCGTACATATTATTTATATTTCAAAAAGGTCCCTTGGGCTTTTGGTGAGAATTTCATTACCTCTATGTCCAATCAATACCATATCTTCCAGCTTCACAACCCCGGCAGCTTCATCCATCATGTGCATATCTAAAGCGATAACATAGTGCTCACCAACTTCGGTATGGTCATACTCTGAAGGAATGGGAGGCTCATTCAGCTCCAAGCCGATCCCATGACCAATAAGACGGGACTTTTTCCCTTTGCCAAAATTTTGAAACTGATCCAATCTCCCTAGTTCTTTCGCCTTCTCAATGGCAGAGCTATAAATTTCACTGCACTTCATATTCGGATTGATATGACTTATAAGGTAGTCAGCTATGGTTCTCAGATCGTTATACATGGATTTTACCTCTTCGGATGCCTTGCCGAGACAATACGTTCTTGTCTGATCCGCATGATACCCCTCAACCAGCGTGGGGATATCGACAATGACAGGCTCCCCTCGTGATATCCTCCGTAGTGAAGGTCCGGCGGGTACGGATGAACTTAGTCCCACACCGGTAATGGTATATACGACACCGCTGATCCTGAAGAGGTTGGCACCCGAGGAGATCGGGCCCCGGCTCATGAAAAAATCAGGTTGCCGGATGAAAAAAATTCCTTCATGTCCAGCAAGGCGATGGGCATTTTCCACAGCAGCGGCAAGTTCAAGCTCCGTAACGCCCTCCTTCAGGGTTGAGAGAACCGCTTCATGTCCCCGATGAATTGCGTCACAGGATTTCCTGATTTTTTCTATTTCAGAGGCGTTTTTCGTTTTTCTCTGTTCCAGAACAACAGGCGAGATGTTTATGAAATCATAGCCCGGAAAGGTCTTCTTTATTTCCTGAAATTGTTCTGCTGTTAAAATATCCAGCTCTGTGCCGATCGTTTTGCTTCCTGCTTCCGGACCGGAGAAAATCTCTTTGAATATATTTGCCAGACGGCGTTCCTCTTTTACTTTTTCTTTGTTGATAAAGACATCGTTTAAAGCGAAATCAATTCCACTTCTGACGAATAAGAAATAATCATCAGGTAAGATAACGAGGTATGATGGCTGTGCTGTTCCTGCGTAGTACAATATGTCTCGGGAATAGCAGAGTAAAACACAACATAAATCAAGGTCTCCCATTTTATCTTGCACGATTTTAATACGGTCTTCTCCGTTCATAAGCGACACCTCCTATTCGATAAGAACCCAAGTAAACCTACCTTTGATTAGATAATACTTTTTCGTGTATTGTAACAAACAGCTTGATACGCTAACCGGGAGATTAAATATTATCAGCAATGTTAATATCCCGGGAAAGCACGATTCCTCCTGAAATTGATTCTCTATAAAAGTTAACAAACTTATAGAATGGGTTTGATTTGCTCATGGGTCGGGTGGGTTTTCACTAAATGAGGATAGGGAGTTGGGTGAAAAGTCAGCATTTGCAGAGGATATTACTGTTGCGCCTTCCGATGCCAGATATCTAGAATTCTGATGGCTTTACCTGCAGGCAGTGGGTGCAGTCCCCGTTCGTATTTGGAGAGGGTCTGCCTCGTTACACTTAGTGCCTTGGCCAGCTCTGCCTGACGCAAGTAGTTATCAGCCCTGAATTGCCTGATAATCGTTTGATTAGCAATCAGATCCTCTACAGTTTTCGGAATATTAGAAGAGGGATACTCCTGACGGTGTTTTCTCCTCCGAATCATCCGTTTCTGCCCAAACGGTAATTTAGCTCTTTTTTTGACATCAGCTACATACCAGAGGTCTTCCGATAATTTCACGGTGAGCGACGCATTAAGCCAGTCGTTAAAGTATCCCCTGCTACGCGCCATTGGCTCTAAGACTGGAATAGTTTCTATCACACCTAAGTCTTCGAGGCGCTGATGGGCTTCGATAAACGCATCAACCGTCTGTCCGGGGTGCCTCCAGTTTATGTCTTCGCCGCAAAAATTTAGAATAGTCCTCGGTGTGGCACTGGGCAGCATTCCTTTTTTTTCGGCAATAGTACCAACTATTATCCAGTATGTTCCCAGCTTTTTCGTAAAGGCATCATGATAAGGGCTCAGGTGTAACAGAGACTTGCAATAATATCCGATCCAAAACAGTCCCTTGGGGTCGAGGAAATGTGACAGCGCCTGGCCGCAACGAAAGCGAAAAGATATCCACTTCTCTCTTCCACGCTTATATTCTATATCTAATACGTCTATGAGCCTATCCGGTCGTTCCTTCCCGAAGGTAACTTCCCCTCCGGTTTTATAATCTCTCCAGGACATGGTGAGCCGCATGTCGGCAAGTCGCAATACCTCCCGTTTAAAGTCTTCATAAAGATTCTGCCTGCTGCCATGCCGCACATGAACGCCACGTAATTGAGCAATGTCATCAAGACTGATACTGGCGATTCCTCTCTTCGGATCCTGTAGTTCTCCAATACGCGACATGAGAATCAAGAATACATCTGCAGTCTCAACCGATAAATTATGTACTGCATGTCTCAGGGTCCCAGAATAAATGAAATTAAGGCGAGGTGTATAGTATAGTGCTATGGAATGATGAAAGCGAGTCCCGAAATCGGGTGGTGGTGCAAAAAAGAACATTATATGCCCAGCTTTTGTTTCGTATTTGTAAAATGGGCGACCATATAAGTCAGACGACTCCCACATTCTTTTTGGACCTCCTGCATAAATAGCTCGTAACGCAGAATGTATCAAAGGACTTATTGGAATGAATAGTCTGTTGCTTTCATGATCTAATTTCCTGTTAGGTATCTTATTGATTTCAGAATGAGGTGGGAAATCACGATCATGTCTTCTGAATGTCTTAATCATTTTTATCACTATAAGACGTTAAAAAAAATCATGTCTTCATTAAGGGCGAAGTGAAGCAATCTTATGACATATTTAAAAAAGGCGCTTTTCAGATATTGCGCATTCATCAAATAGAAAGCAGCCTAGATCGTGAGCTATTTATTTTGCAGTATACAGTAAAACAGAAGGCATTATCAATAGTAACCTGGATCAGGATACTCGCCGTAGACCTCGCGGTATATATCGCAAATCTCTTGGATGGTTGTAAGGTTTTTCACCGCCTCAATACAGTCGGGCATCACATTCTTACCCTTCTCACAGGCATTTTTTAGATTCTCGAGGCATTTTTTCACGGCTTTATTGTTCCGTTTCTTTCGAACGGTGTTCAGACATTTTATCTTCTCGACTTCCAGAGTATCTTCTACTTCAACAGGCGTAATGGATACTTTCTCGGTTGAAGCATATTTGTTCACCCCGATCATAATCTTTTCACAGGAGTCTATCTGCCTTTGAAATTTGTATGCCGCGTCAGCAATCTCTAGTTGCGGGAAACCCTCTTCAATAGCGACGGCCATGCCGCCCATCCTGTCGATCCTGTGGATATAGTCCCACGCCTGTTGTTCCAATTCGTTTGTGAGTGCTTCCACAAAATAGGAACCGGCAAGCGGATCGATTGTATTGGCCACCCCGGTTTCCTCTGCGAGGATCTGCTGGGTCCGGAGGGCGAGTTGCAAGTCATGATCGGAGGGAAGGCTGAGAACCTCATACAACGAGTTTGTATGGAGAGACTGGGTTCCTCCAAGGATAGCCGCAAGAGCTTCCAGTGCAGTTCGGACGAGATTGTTGTAAGGCTGCTGGGCAGTGAGAGAGCAACCTGCCGTCTGCGTATGAAAGCGCATCCACCAAGATCGAGGCTTCCTTGCCTTGAAGCGGTCACGCATAATCCTTGCCCACATCCTTCTTGCTGCTCGAAGCTTCGCAATTTCTTCAAAGAAGTCTATTTGGGAGTTGAAGAAGAAGGAAAGTCTCGATGCAAATGAATCAACTTCGAGTCCCTTTCTTCGGATTACAGCATTAACATATTCTATTCCGTCGCTCAGGGTAAAGGCAAGCTCATGAACAGCTGTAGAACCTGCTTCTCTGATGTGGTATCCGCTGATGGAAATAGTGTTCCATTTCGGGACATACTTAACACCAAATTCCACAGCATCGCAGACAAGTTTCAAGGATGGTTCGAGGGGACACATCAAGGTCTTCTGTGCAATAAATTCCTTGAGCAGGTCGTTCTGAATGGTTCCGGATAACTTGGTCAGCGGGATACCTTTCAAATCAGCAACAGCGCAATACATAGCCCAGATGACTGTTGCAGGCGGATTGATTGTCATAGAGGTTGTCACCCTGTCCATGGGAATTCCATCGAGAAGAACTAAAAAATCTTCCAAGGAATCAACGGCAACACCACATTTTCCGCATTCTCCGCGGGCTTTCGGCGAGTCCGTATCATAGCCCATGAGGGTTGGAAAATCGAAAGGAATGCTGAGACCCGTTTGTCCCTCCTCGAGAAATTTATGCCATCGCCTGTTGGTTTCCTCGGCGGTGCCCATTCCTGACAACATCCTGTATGTCCAGTATTTTCCACGGTAGCCTGTCTCTTGGTTCCCGCGGAGGAATGGAAACTGCCCCGGGTAGCCAATATCACGGACAAAGTCTATGTCTTTTGTATCCTCAGGAGTATAAAGCCTCTTGATCTCTAAACCGGAAATGGTCGTCCAATGAGATTTCTTGTTTTTGTTCCGGGCAACACTCCTGCGAACCTCGTCTTCCCACTTTTTTTTGAGTCTGCTTGATTGATCCAGCAATTCTTTTGCGAAGTACATAGTTAATCATCCCACGTCTCAAAAAATTCTTTCGATTTCATAAGCCATCTCAGTCTTTCCTTTGTCACCATAAAAGCAGGTGGTATTCGGAAGAACTTGCTTTGTTCTATACGTCAATTCATGTATTTCTCCGGGCGTGGGAACACGCCAGGGCAGACTCTGGATGGGCAGATAGGCATCTATTCTGAGGGGGATGGATTGGCCCACGGACGCGATGAAAGCGGCGATCCGCAAAATTTCTTCCTCATCGACATAGCCTGGAATGAAAACGGTTTCAGCATGAAGCAAGACAGACTTGGATGAGGCAATCTCAGTAAAGTTCCGCAAGATAACCCTGTTGTCGACTCCTGTATAGTCCCGGTGCAAGGCTGGCGTGATAGCTTTGATACTGAAAATAACTTGATTCAGCATTGCAAGCGGTGGAAATTTCCTGCCGTTGGTGAGAAGCGTAAAGGAACAATTTTTCAACTGTTTCAAAGAAACCAGAATCCGGGTCAGAAGAGGGTCACATATGGGTTCGGCGCCCATAAGGACGATCTGTTTTAATGAAAGCGGATCTAGAAGGTGTACGAGTTTCTGTAATGTCAGAAAACGAGCGGGTCGTTCGCTTATGTATGCGGGATCATAGATGCGCAAGCGGGTTTCGGGAAGATGGCAGTCAAAAGCCTCCTTTTTTAGAAGGCAGAGCTGGCAGCTCAAATTGCATCCCCAGAAGAAAAGGCAACATACACCATATTCCTGGGAGAAGGTTATATGGTAGATATTTGTCCGCGGCGAATTGTTTTCTATCATGGTACAGTCTTAATAATGGCTATCCCCTTTAATATGGTATCGCCTATTGAAAGAATAATAACGCACATGCGGGGAAAAGGCGATTAATTTTTTTAAATAGCGCATTTAGACTCCGTCAATATAGCACCGGACAAGAATGTCGTTTGTTACAACAGCCAGGCACTTGTTGCAGCTTGTACATAAAGCGGCATCCATTTTTTTCAGAATAGCTTCTACATTAGTCATCTCATGATCAGAAGAAGGACCTAAAGGGGTCTGTCAAATGACATCACACGTTGTTTACAGCCCCGCATTACCTAATTGAGATGCGATCTTACCCCCAGACCGACACACGGAACTGACTAATATTTTTAACTTGTGATCATTGGGCAATGCGACTGGTTATGATGGTTTCACGTCCTCTGCGAACCAACAACTGGCCGACACTCTTGATATTTTCTTGGCTATATAACGTAAATTCGTCACGATAATATTCCCTGAAGATCTCTCCAGCCAGGTCGTCGCCCTTCTTTTCTTCATCCATGACTCTGGACAACATATCGAATGCTGCCTGTCGAGAGAATCTGAAAGCATTTTTTGCAGCGAATCCTATTAATGGTCCCTGATGACCGAATCCCAAAATATGCGGGTTTAGCGATTCCATGTAATCGATGGTGTTTATATAGTCTGAGAAATCAGTAAGGAAAAGGGGTAGGAATTCCTGTCCCGGAAAGTGAAAACCGAGAGAATCTGAAAGCATCAAGGTTTTCATAGCTGGTATATGGATAGCGATGTTTCCAGGCGAATGCCCTCCGACCTTTACACACCGTAATGAAATTCCCCCAAGGTCAATGTCATGCCTTTCTCTCACGGCGATGTGATCATCCGGAAATTCAAATGTCGCGATGGGTGGACGGCCGGGCCTAAAGCCCAATACAGATAACCTGTTTGACATGAAGCGGTCTTCTTTCAGCATGGCCTCTTGTGCTTTTGGATGCATCATAAATGCCTTTGCTCCCTCACCCGCAACGACTACGGCATCCGGGTATCTTTCCCGCAACGCTTCCAGGCCAGTGACATGATCGGCGTGTGGATGGGTTATGATTAAATAAGTTGGAGCGATATCCAGTGCCTCAAGCTGCTGTATGACTCTGTCTGCAATTGCCGAAACACCCATCTCTATTAGAGCTGTGGCATTTCTGCCCTTGACGAGATACATATTAAAATAATAATTTCCCAACATCCAGAGATCTTCAGTTAGTGGTAACAGAGAACTGCGCGACATTTTTCTTTCCATAGTTTTCATGATTTCCTCCAACATAGACTAATCGCTTGTCACTTTGACGTATTTGCTCGCTACCCCTTCGGCGAGTGTGAAGGGGTCTGTCTCCTTCTTAAGCAATTTTTCAATCATTTGATCCATTTCGCCATCAATTGTAAGCTTATCGAATATTGGATCGAGGATGCATGACTGGAGAGCGTCATTAAGTTCAGTAAGTGATCTGCGGCGGAGACGGTCACTGATCATATTGTTTTCGATAAGATGCTGGTAGTGTTTTATGATGGTAGTGGACAATTCATCAATGCCTTTGTAGAATGCCACCGGTTCGAAGGCATTATCGACAGTCAGGATAGGGGGTCGCCACTGATTTCGGATCATTGGAGACATGTCTATCATGGCCATCAATTCCCGCTGAAGTTTATTTGTGCCAGCACGATCCGCTTTGTTGATAACATAGATGTCAGCAATCTCCATTATGCCAGCCTTGAGGGCCTGGATCTCGTCTCCCATTCCAGGCACAAGGACAAGCACCACGGTATGGGTATAATACATGACTTGCACTTCTTGCTGTCCCGCTCCCACGGTTTCCACCATAATCAGCTCCTTACCCATGGCATCAAGGACATGGATCGCATCGCCGACGGCCTTCGAGAGTCCTCCCAGGGCACTGCGAGTGGCCAGGCTCCTCACAAATACGGCCGAATCCTCAGCGTGCCGCTGCATACGAATTCTATCGCCCAGAATTGCACCGCCAGTGAAGGGACTGGTTGGATCAACAGCAAGGACTCCTACGGTCTTATTTTTTCGGCGATACCATTCAATAAGGCCATCCACCAGCGTGCTCTTCCCCGCGCCCGGAGACCCGGTAATCCCTACGATATGGGCATTGCCAGTATGATGGAAAATGCTCTTAATGACAGGCCTAGCTTCAGGAATATTGTCCTCGATATTCCTGATAAGCCGAGAGGCGGTCCGGACATCTCCCGCCCTGATCTTTTTTACCCTTTCCATGATTTCACCCCTCTTTCATGATGAGGCACAACCCTTGGCGGATCCTTCATAATCTTGCCTTAATATTGTTGTTTATATACTTAACAATCGATTCCAGCGTTGCGCCGGGGACAAAAATAGCCTTGATACTGGCGTCATAAAGCAACGGAAAATCCTTTTTCGGAATGATGCCACCACCGAGGGTGAAGAACATCTGAAAACATTTCGGGCCATCTTACAAAATGGTTAATTCCATAAAAGGTGTCGTTATAGTTATTAAGAATGTTTCATATTCCGGAAAGTTAGGTAGATTCTGGAAAAAAGAAATATTGATGGTTAACATACATCCAAGATAGGTGATAAATTACTAGGAGGACAGGTGATTTGTTAGTAAATATTGTTATGTGGAAGATTAATGTTAAATTATTAATCTTAACCGAGAGCTATATAATACTTTCTATATTATATAGGTTTAAGGACCATAATAGGAGAAAACCTCTTCCGGGTTGAAAAATTCATGGTTTGCGAAATGTGCTTTGTCTCCGCTTTGGTCTCTTGTCTCCAAGATTATTTCAGCTTTCCTCATCGATGGATCCGGAATAGTTTCATTTTTTTTTACTAATTCAACTTCCATTTTCAATTTCCTCCTTTTGTCTCTTGATAATATTAACTTTGCAACCGTAAAGGACCACTTTTACCAGCTTCTACAAATAAAGGGTTAAGGAATCGGCTTTCCCGGCTCCTTAACCCTTTGAGGAATTAACCATCAATAATCGATTGTATCGCTACGGGATATTCGACCTTCTGAGGCAGGAAAATCAGCTCAGGATCAACGAATTCTCTTAGAACAAACAGTTCTTTATAGGTTGGACAATGTGTTTCACCTTTTACCATGGAAACATTGAGGTCAAATCCGCAATTTTCCTTGATTTGCTCAATCTTGACGCCCGGATGCTGTGTCTCAAGGTAAATGATCCCATCTTTATCGAAACGATAAACAGCCATGTTGGTAACAACGACCGAAGGACCACATGCCGCAAAAGGTGTATTTTTCCATACTTCTTTCTTAGGTTTCCATTCGTTCGTCTTAAAATCCCAGCACCACCAGCCGGGTGTTGTCGTATAATCGTTTTTCTCCACAAAACGTCTTTTCTCCTGGAGAATAATAAAAGCAGTTCTTTTTGCCATAGTTCCGATATCAGAGTTGCCACCGGATCCAGTAAAGCGATGGTTTGGCTTATAATAATCTCCTATTGAAGTGACATTGACACCTCCATATTTGTCGATGGCGGCACCGCCGAGGAATCCTAGGGTTACATACCCTTGCTGGAGGTAGTACCCGAAGGTGTCGACAAGTCCTCCCAGTACAGAACTCATGTTGGTGGCTCTGTGATCACAGATAGACATGGGAACATGCATGGTTTTCCCATCGCAGATACCCGATTCATAAATAAGTGTGGCGTGAGGTGCATTCAATAAGTTGGCTGTCATGATTCCAACCATGGGTAGACCCGTGCCGGCAAATACAATATCGTCGTTTCGCACTTCATGTGCAACTGCTATAGCCATTAACTCTGCCAGAATAAATTCTCCTGGCTTTGCTGGTTCATCCGGAATTCTGTCAATCAATCCCATCAATTCCTCTATTGTCTTTGTCATGTTCAATGCTCTCCTTTCTTTAATAACCGCTTCTTGCAACGGATAAAGGCATTTTCATTCTAGGTGCCAACTTTTTCCCTCTCATCATCCTGGTACTATAACCGGTGACACTGTCCACCCTGAGGTCAAGGAGTTTCTTAGCGCCAAGTTTTATGATAAAGTCTTCCCAGTTTTTCGGACTATAGACCCATTGATCGAGCCATTTCTTGAGATCGGTTTCGTTTCTCGATGCGACATCCATCTCGCGCATGAAAGGCGCATCATAATCGTAATAGTAAGGCACGGCACTTGGAAATGCGCCCCAGGGACATTCGATGACAGCATCAACTACAAAAAAGGGAATCTGATTGTTTTCGGGATACTTTCTCATTTCAGATTCGGGTATAATCTCTTCCGCTACAATGACAACTTTGTCACATGCGAAAGCAATTTCCTTATCAATTGTACTGACACCTCTCCATCGGGCTGTTCCTTTGCTGCCAACTTGGGGCACATGGATTATTGCAAGTTCGGGCCTCGCCGCCGGCAACAGGACGACGTCACCATCACCATAGAAAGGTTCTTCCATCTGGATAAATTTCTTCTTCGCAATCCTTGGGTCCATGCCGCTTCTCAAACCCGCACATCCAAGAGCATCATATTTGGGGTTATATAGGTCTGAGCCAAGCGGTGCGTAATAAGGGATAAAAGGAGCTCCAATGGCACCAGCAAGGAACCTCATAGCCATTGAGCCGTGGGAGTAATCTTCAAGGATTATTTTACCAGCCTTGTAAAGTCGCTCCATGTTTAGGTCCAGTTTACCCGCCATCTCGGCCCAGCCCATCCAGTCAGTTTCAAAGATTCTGATGGCACTGACAGCATTCAGAATCCATGTGCATTGACTTCCGTGGCGGTCAATGATATGAATGTCCTTAAAACCCTGTCTCGCAGTTTCCCAGGCGAAAGCCACCGGATTTCTATTAAACCCAGTGCACCCGCTGAAAGAACATACAATTCCGTTGTGCATGTACTTCTTGACTCCTTCCTCCAGGCTCAAGAACTCCACTTTTTTTGCATTTCCTCTTGTCCGTGGCATAACATCCTCCTTTTAGAATTTAACCGGGATTTCCAAAAGGCGGCTCCCGGAAGGCCTGAAAGGATTGATTGTGGAGAGAACAATGCCAACACCCGAAATCTCACCGGGATTCCCAAGGGGCGGCTCCCGAAAGGCCTGAAAGGGGTTTGGAGGTATATGGCGGTCAATATACAACAGGCTCAATATGTAATTTGAAGGTGATAAAATTATTAGAAAATGTTAATTTTCAGGAAAGCGAGGCAAGTCCCGTAACTAAGAGTCACTCGCAATTAACATACTTACGTCCTAGGTTGGATCTGATCGAAGGATGGGGATCATCTGGGAGATGCTTTAAATCTAGTCTTCACGCCCAGTGTCGTCGCGCTTACAAAAGTTTTGTAAGACTTGTATCAAATTCAACGTCTTACCGGGGGTATCGTGCACAAACTACGTTCATAATGGAAAACTGCTTGCCCTGTTATACCGAGTGCTCTTGCCATCTCAATTTGACGAATGCGGTGATCAGCTTTGCTTTTTTAATTAATGCTTGGTTTTCTCGTATTGCTGTATCGTCTCGTGAATGGTTTCAGGCCCTTTTCCTTTTTTCCCGTCTCTATTCTTCATGTCCTTTTTATTACTACTCCGGAAATTGAACATGTCAATTTTATGTGGTCAATCTCCGGCAGTACAAATGGCAATCATGGAATCTCGACAATGGGACTAGGTCACACTTTGTAGGTGTGTTCAATAACCAGCACATGTCTTTTGGGTTAAGCATTACGGGTTGTACTTTGCTACATAATCAAACCGACCTCCCTTGTTGACTTCAATAAACAATGGATAATCTTACGGCATAGTCAAGGCCATTGATAGGCAGATGTAATTCATTCAAAGCTCAGTTCAACTGGTTATCAGTCACTGTACAATTCTAACATATTGAAATTATTAAAATATTAACGATAAGGAAAGATTCTGCCGGAGGTGACGATGACGAATTCTTTACGATTGGCGGGAGGATCTGGATATTGTTGCGTGAGGTAAACAATTATTGTATAAAGTTGTCAACCTCAATAAGCAATCTTAGGGAATATGGCATGAAAGACGTAGCGCTAAGGGTTGTCGCAGAATGGCTGGATCGGAAGGCCATTCCCGCTATGATCGTGCGGGAGGCAGGGAAGATCAATCTTACTGAGGCTACGGAAATTATTGCCGTTGTCGACCCGGGAAGGGAGGTTGCTGGTGAGCAGTATTTTCGATAAGCTTTTGGTAAGGGGAAGACATGTCTGTCCGTCTTGGTTATGCTTCACCTTTGATAATCCGCTGCGCAAAATATTCCAAGATCCCGGCAAGATCGTTTCGCCGTACATCAGAACCGGCGCTACGGTTGTGGATATCGGTCCGGGGAAAGGTTATTTCACCATTCCTATGTGTCAATTGGTGGGAGGCGAGGGAAGGGTCATCGCCGTAGATATTCAGGAGCAGATGCTGAAATCCATACAGCGGCGGGCAGCCGCAGCAGGAGTAACCGGAAGCCTCACCACCCATCTGAGCATGCCCAATGACTTTGGTTTAGCTGTGCAGGCCGATTTTGTATTGGCGTTCTGGATGGTTCACGAAGTCCCGGAGTCCAGGCAGTTTTTCACGAATGTAAAAGAGATCATGAAGCCGGAAGCCGTTTTTTTGATTGCCGAACCTCTTTTCCATGTCACGAAAGGACGTTTTAATAATACCTTGAAAACTGCTCAGGACATGGGATTCAAAATAGCCGCTCGCCCGAAAATATCGTTTAGCCGCGCCG
>Ga0172379_10007234_pt1 | contig 14481 bp, 12 predicted proteins | sample GrowelOW334metaG_FD_119756 | JGI IMG/M metagenome (GOLD analysis project Ga0172379, IMG submission 119756) | Groundwater microbial communities from an aquifer near a municipal landfill in Southern Ontario, Canada - Groundwater well OW334 metaG | ecosystem: Environmental > Aquatic > Deep... | reverse complement strand
GTTCCCACCGCCACCATATCCAGAAACCATTTCAATTGATCTTGTTTATCAGGCAAAAAAGTCGCATAGAGAGCTTGAGCTACTTTGAAAACTGTTCCCACAGCACACAATCCTTTGAACGGATAACCGGAATCAATCATCTGCGCATTGATGATCGCTATCGCTTCTGGTGACACTTCCGGCACGTGATGATGATCGATAATGATCACCTCCATCCCAAGCTCATTGGCGTAATTCACCTCGGAAGCATTGGACATACCGCAATCCGTCGTGATCACGAGTGCCACACCCTCCTGTTTGAATATTTCCAAAGCATTCAAATGCAAGCCGTGTCCCTCCGTGTTTTTATCAGGAATATATATGGATACGGGAATATCAAGTGCCGTAAGAATCAATCGCATCAGCGTCGAAGATGTCACGCCATCAACGTCAAAATCACCAAATACACCGACACGCTCACCTACCTCCTTGGCTTTTCGAATACGTTCAACAACCGCAGACATCTGCACAAACAAAAACGGATCATGCAAATCCTTATCATAATCAGGCGCAAAAAATCGTTGCATAATCGTGGTATCCGTAATGCCTCGCGCATGCAACAAAGAGGTCGTCACCGGATGTAACGATCCACCGTCAATTATCTCATTGGTCGTCTCCGCATCGGATCGCATCTTCCATACAACCATAGGCACTTTTTACATATAAGGAACTAAACGCACACAAGTTTTGCTTCAAAAGTTCGGGAATGCACATCTTTGACGGATATTTTGAATGCCAATTTCTGACCGCCGTTTTCATCACAAAGAAAATCGGCATTCAAACCGAATTCTTCGGCGAATTTTTGGGCATCAAGCGCGCGAGGATCAAGTGCCAACAAATACTCGCTGGTTGATAATAACGCTTTGATCGTACGAACCACATCATTCACAGCCACCATACCTTGAACGATAAATTTTTTCACGCCAAGTTCTTTCGCGCGCTTTTCATCTTCCTCGCGACCAAGGTGAGAAAAGAAAACCACAGGAATGGACGCTGTCACGACATTTTTCTTCAATGTTTCCACAAGTGTGAATCCGTCCATCCGAGGCATAATAATTCCCGTAAAAATAATATCGGGATTTTTCTGATTGATTATTTCCAAACCTTCCAACCCATCTTTCGCGTCACGCACTTCGAATCCATCATTACGAAAAACCTCCGCATATAAACTGCGCAACTCGGCATCATCATCAATCACAACAATGCTAAATTTTTCATTCATACTTTTACCATAAAAATAACCCTCCTTCAGTATACAACAAAAAAAGCTTTGCAACAATAAAAACAGCACCAGTCACAAAAACCGACCTTGCGTATATTCACTCAATACCTCAATACTTACACGCCACCCGTCATTTCATTGTTACGCTATCTCACGCAGACGTTCTTTAATCTCTCGTGCGCCGTCCCGCTTTAAATTCTTACGTTTTTCTTTATCATGAACAATCTGGCTTTCGAGCTTATCCACAACGATATCTGTCGATCCTTCCGCTGTTTCCGTCGCTTCCTCGGCACGATAGAGATGATATGGAGTGCTCACCATTATTTCCACGCGAAACCGTCGCTGTTCATTGATACCGATTTCGATTTCGAACTTTGATACGGGATCCACAAGTTTTTCCACGCGTTCCAAACGTTTGAGTATATAGTCCCGCGCCAAAGCATTTACTTCAACCCCTTTGAACAAAAATCGCGTATTCATAGCGTTATGCTTAATGATTACCCTCCTTTTTTATTGTACGTTCTTGTGCTTAATAATATGACAGGATTATCACAGTAGTGACAAGTCGCAACCTATCACTACACGAAACGTATCAAACAAAGACAAACTCTCATCAAAATCCGACGAGCTGAGCCTCCTCCTTCAATTCAATACCCAATTGCGTGCGAACACGTTGCTTGATGATGCTGGAAAGAATCAAAATATCCTCCGCGGTGGCATTGCCAGTGTTGATAAGATAGTTCGGATGGATCTCGCTCACTTGCGCGCCACCAATCCTTTTCCCGCGAAGATCGACATGGTCAATAAGCCACCCGGCCGGAAGTTTTCCATCACGAGATCGAACTCCCGTATCCTGAAAAAATTCATCCTGTAATTTCGGGTCAAGTACGAACGGATTCATAAAAAATGATCCGGCACATAAAAGATTCTGCGGGTGTTTGGCTTCACGTTTAGCGATGGTTTCACGTGCGATACGAATAAGATCATCTGAACCCTCGGCGCGCATCAGAGTGATATCGACGGAAAGAATGAGCCATTGCGGATTGGTTTTGAAAAAACTCTGACGATACGCAAACGCGCACGTTTCTTTATCGAGTATATTCGTTTCCAAAGTCTTGATATTCAGACAAATCACTCGTGTTACCAATGATCCGATTTCTACCCCGAAAGCACCCGCATTACCCCTCACCGCACCACCGACACTTCCTGGAATACCCGCCAAAAGTTCCACACCGGACAAAGCATGCTTTCCGGCATAGGAGACCACTTCCGAAAGTTTCGCTCCAGCGCCTGTCGTGATAATCGTGCCATTCACCGTGATATCGTGATTCTCAAGTTTGATGATCAATCCATCAAATCCGTCATCAGAAAAAAGTATATTGCTCCCACCACCCAATACGAACAAACTCAAACGATGCTCTTTGACATATTGTAACGCTTCAAGTATATCTTGTTGCGACGAAACACTCACAAAGTATTTCGACGCACCACCAATATTAAAAGTGGTGAGAGGAGCCAATGGAATGTTTTCCTGTATGGTAATCATAATATTTCCAGTATACACCAATGTTTAAATGGAGGAAATTTATTTATTACTTTTGTGCCAAATTATGAGTTATTTCCCAAACATTTCCGGCACCGAGTGTAATGACGATATCATTATCACGTGTCTCGTTTTTCAGTTCAGTGATGACTTCCGTTATAGTGGCGATATGCGTCGCCTTGTCACGATGATAGGTATTGATAAGATCAACAATTTCCTGCGAAGATACACCACCTTGCTTCTCACGCGCACTTCCGTAAATATCCAAGATGTACACAATGTCGGCATCATCGAAACTCTGTGCAAATTCGGGAAGTAAAGCTTTCGTCCGAGTGAATGTATGCGGATGAAAAATCACCACCATCCGACGCGTCGGATACAAATCGCGAAAAGCCCGCAACGTTGCTTTGATTTCCTCCGGATGATGCGCATAATCATCATACAAAAGAGCACCTCTGTATTCACCGATATATTCGAATCGTCGTGCTGTTCCTGTAAAATTTTTCAGTCCTTCGCGAACTGTATCCATATCGAATTTCAGATAAGAACAAAGCGCAATGACCGCGGTTGCATTTAAGGCGTTGTGTTTTCCGGCAAGTTGCAAAGCAAACATGCCCAAAGATTCACCCTCATACATCACTTCAAAACTCTGCTTGAGCGATAAACTTTTTTCGGATGATGGAAGAAAATTCGTCGTCGAATCATAGTTTGTAATTTGAAAATCATTCCCCGATACAAATCCGTAACTGAGTTTTTGACAATGAGCGTCACGCGCGACATCGATCACGATCGCACTGTCACCGCACGAAACCAAGACACCGTGATGCGGTATCTTTTGTACAAATTCAGAAAAAACTTTTTTGTATGATGCAAGGTCAGGAAAGAAATCGGGATGATCGAAATCGAGACTCGTCAAAATCGCGCCGAATGGAAAATAGTATTGCAATTTATTTTGATATTCATCCGCTTCAAGCACAAAATATTTTCCATTTCCCGAAAGTGCATTTCCGTCCCATTGCAAAACTCTGCTCCCGACAATAGCCATCGGATCTTCGCCGAGAAATCGCAACACCTCCGCAAGCATCGCCGAAGTTGTTGTCTTGCCATGCGTCCCGCACACCGCCAATCCCATCTTTTCCTTCATTAATTCCCCAAGCGCTTCCGGATAACTCAAAATCGAAATGCCACCCTCCAGCGCCGTGCGAAGTTCGGTATTGGTTTCTGAATTGTACGACGTGGAATACACAATAAGATCGGCATCTTCGGGAATATTTTCCGGTGCAAAGTGTTCTATTGGAACAATACCCGCTTTTCGCAATACCTCATCCGTAAAAAATACTTCCGCCGTATCAGATCCTGTGACTCGCACGCCTTTTTTGGCAAACATTTCCGCAAGCGCGGTCATTCCTGCCCCCTTTATGCCGATACAATGCACTTTTTTGACAGATTGAAAATTCATAGACTTTTTACATCAAGCGAATCAGCTCATCCGCAATAACATCCGCCGCATCCGGATGATAAAACACCTTGATAGCCTGCGCCATATGTTCTCGTAAATTCTTGTCTTGCAACAGATCAGTAATTTTTCCCAGAAAAATATTCTCTCCAAGATTGCCATCTTCCAATACGACAGCACCTCCGACACGAGCGATTTCATAAGCATTCATACGCTGTTCATCATTGGCTGCCGATGATAACGGTATGAGAATTGAAGGCTTTCCGACGGCGGCAATTTCCGCGATAGCATTGGCACCGGCACGACTTATCACAAGATCAGCCACTGCCAATGCATGCATCAAATCCTCCATCTGTAAAAAATCTCTCGGAACATACCCTGCTGTATTCGCCTTGATACCGATTTCTTCCGCCATTTGTACAGTTTCATCATAATGAGCTCTGCCTGTCTGATGAATCACTTGCGATTGGGAAAGCAGTTTTGGAAGCAAAGTTACAATGGCTTTATCGATAATACGCGCACCAAGACTTCCGCCGATCACTAAAATCACAGGTTTTGTTTCATCCAAACCGAAACGTTTTCGCGCCTCGATCACATCACCTTTTATAATTTCGGAACGCACCGGATTACCGATAAGCGCCACCGAATCAGCCGGGAAGTATTTCATAGCGGATGGATAGGCCACCGCCACACGTTTGGCAAATTTTCCCAATATACGCGTCGACATTCCCGGTACAGCATCCGAATCCTGCGTCAAAATCGGGATGCGATACATCCACGCAGCTAAAACAACTGGCACCGCCACATGTCCACCTTTTGAAAACACAACATCCGGCATATACTGCAACAAATACCATAACGCCTGCACGAATCCGACCGGTATTTTGAAAAAATCAACAAAATTCTGTAGCGCAAAATAACGGCGCATTTTCCCCGTGAGAATAAATTTTACGGGAACAAAGGCTTCATCCATAGCATCCTGCTCGATTTTTCCTTTCGATCCGATATACAAAAAATCCGTATGCTCTCCAAGCTTATGGCGAAGACTGTTGGCAACCGCTACCAATGGCATCACATGCCCGCCCGATCCCCCGCCCGTCAATACTATTTTATACTGTTTTTCTTTTTCCATACTAAAAATTTGTAATGAAGTGTAATGAATAGAATGTGCCAAGTATATACTTTTTTCCTACTTCATAGTAACGTGACGTGAAATATTAAGCAATATACCCACTCCCGCCATCAAAAAAACGAGCGATGTTCCACCGTAACTGATAAACGGTAACGGTATGCCTGTCAACGGAATAAGTCCGGATATAGCCGCGATATTAATGAACGCTTGCGCGGTAATCCACATAACAATACCCACAGCGATCAGTTTTCCGAAATCGTCAGGTGCGTGCTTGGCTATGGAAAAACCACGCCATGCCAAACACACAAACAAAAGAAGTACGACCACCGCGCCAATAAATCCCCATTCTTCACTAAAAATGGCGAAGATGGAATCAGTAACCGGCTCGGGTAAATAATTGAATTTTTGCCGACTATGCCCCAACCCAAGCCCCAACAAACCGCCTGACCCGATAGCGAGCAGTGCTTGATTCACGTGATACCCCGCACCTTGCGGATCAAGATCAGGATTGAGAAACACAAGGAATCGTTGCAGTCGATACGGTGCCATTTTAATGAGAACGCCCAAAACGATCATACCTCCTACAATAAGTGCGCTCAAATGAGATATTCGCGCTCCTGCGACGAAAAATATAGTCATAGACACTAAAAAAATCACGCCGAGCGTTCCTGTATCGGGCTGTTTCATAACGAGAAAAGCGATGATACCGAATATCGCCAAAAATGGTACCAGTCCTTCGAACACATCACTTACCTTTTCCTTTCCTTTAACCGCAAACCAAGCCGCCAAATACAAAATAACCGCAAGTTTGGTCATTTCGGATGGCTGAAATTGAAGAGGTCCTATATGCACCCAGCGACTCGCGCCATAAATTTTCTCACCGATGCCAGGAATAAAAACCAGTATGAGAAAAATAATATTTATGATAAAAAATGGAACGACAAGTTTTCTCCATCGGTGATAATCGATTTTTTGAAAAAAATACAGCGCCACTAATCCCGGAAGTATACCATACAGTAATTGGCGTTTGAAAAAATAATAATCATCATTAAAACGCATCTCAGCATAAAATACACCCGCGCTCGCAATAGCCACCAAACCGATTGCTAACAATAGGAACACTGTAAACAAAAGTGTCGAATCAAACTTTTTATCACGTGTTTGCAATGTAGTAACGGCCATATATTTCTTTTTCTAAAGAGTCGCCAATTATTTTATTTTCTGTGAAGCATCAAGACGCCATGTCTCTATATCCTTATGATGCCCGGACAGTAACACATCCGGCACACGCCATCCATTGTATTCTTCCGGTTTCGTATACTGCGGATATTCCAATACACCCTCGTCAGTATGTGATTCATTGATCGCACTTTCCATATTGCCAAGCACCTCCGGAAGCAACCTCGTCACCGCATCCACGATAATCATCGCCGGTAATTCCCCACCGGTCAAAACAAAATCCCCAATCGACAGTTCTTCATCCGTCACATAGTCCGCCACCCGTTCATCTACTCCCTCATACCGACCGCACACCAAAATCAATCTCTCATATTTCGCCAGTCTTACTGCATCCGCCTGCACGAATCGTTTTCCTTTTGCGGACAAAAGAATTGTGCGCGCCCGCATTTCCTGCTCCCCTGCCTGAGGGGAGCTGTCGCGGTAATCCGTGACTGAGGGGTGGAAGTGCGATGCACCGGTTTTAATTTTTGTTATTGCCTTGTGAATCGGCTCTATTTTAAGCACCATTCCAGCACCACCTCCATACGGTGTGTCATCCACCTTTTTATGCTTATCCTCAGTATAATCTCTCAAATTATGCACCATAATATCAATCAAGCCCTTTTCTTGAGCACGCTTCAAAATCGACTCGTTAAAATACGAATCGCAAATATTCGGAAAAATAGTGATAATATCGAATTTCATATCACTCACTATACCATAAATGCGCCATCAATCAAAAAAGCCCTCGGATTTGACAAATGGTATTACCAAATGACAAAGTGTCCGAGGGACTAAGAGTTAAAGAGTCAAAAGACTCAGTGTTTAAAGGAACAGTTGCGGGATCACGAAACGAGGCTGAGACTCGGCATCCCACCCGTAGTCGTCCGAAAAGCGGTGGACATTCGCACCCAGACGACCACCCGAATACACGCCGACGTACGCCACGAACAGGTTATTTTCATTTGCCGGAAAATCGTCGTCTTTCTTGAAAAGAAAAAATGTTCCATAACCATCTTGCCGAAGCTTGTCTTTATGTTTTACACAGAAATCAATGATTTGATGTTGCGTGAAAACCATCTTGTCAAGAACAGGATAGTTAGTACCATAAATAGCCTTGAAAGTACCATCCTTGATGTGTTCGTACACCCTGACGGAGGTTGCGATTGTCGAGCAAGATGATTTGTCAAGACTCCAATTCACGAAGTCCGCATCGATCCCTCCTTCAAAAACATCTGTTGCTTGAGCAATCGTCCTTGTTCCGTCCGTTGGGTCAAGGAGAATCATTTCGTCAACATAGAGTTGGCGGAGGTATTCAGATAAAAGTTCTACCGTTTCGATTGGCAAGCTCACTCCTTCGCGAAGTGCTTTCGCCAAATGTTTTTTCCATACAACACCATTTTCACCGCCGATTTTGTTGACGATATCCAGTATTACACCAAGACGTTCTTGTGGAACGCCTACTAAAGCTCGTATAACAGATCCGAGCATATCTTTTTTAACATTAGACATGATCTATCTCCTTTTTGTAAAGGCACTATCAGCCTTTCACTTGATATTAAGTGAGTTTGCCATAGCGCGGAAATGCCCAATTTTTTTCTTTCGATTGAGAAATTCTGTGCTATGGCAAATATATGCTTTTTGTTGCATTTTATTGTTAAGAAACTAATGGCTTAGTATACATCTTTTGAAAAATTTGTCAATGAAACGAAGATTAATTTTTTATAAGTGTCGTCCCCGCGAAGGCGGGAATCCAGTGGTCACCGACATTTGATTTCTTCTAATCGAGTGCTTGTGGAACCTGGATTCCCGCCTTCGCGGGAATGACAACTAAGTAAGCTTCTTTATTATCCTTTAGCTACTCCTGAATAATTCCCAGTTCCTTAAACCACATCACGGATTGTGCGACGGGAGCAAAACTCAATCGATGAATCGGTGTTGGTCCATAAATTTTTAGTGCTTCCATATGCATTTTCGTTCCATAACCTTTGTGTTTTTTGAAGCCGTACTGCGGGTATTGCATGTCATATTCATTCATCATCCGATCGCGAGTCACCTTGGCAATAATGGATGCGGCGGCGATGGATTTGACAATCTTATCCCCACTCACTACCGTTTCCTGCGCCAAAGAAAGATTGGGAATTTTTTGATTCCCGTCAATGAGAAGAAGGATTCTACTATTGTCATAACGTAGCTTCCTCTGTAGATCCCCCACCGCCTCCTTCATCGCCAAGAAAGTCGCCTGCAAGATATTGACCCGATCGATTGTTTCAGGATAGATAATGCCCACACCGATATCGAAATGTTCAATGATGATCGTAAACATTTCCTCCCGTTTCTTTTCTGAAAGTGTTTTGGAATCACGAATAAACGCGAATTCTTTTTCCAACCCATTAGGAATTTGAAAATCATCCCGTTTGTAATGAGCAGCAACAGCCACCACCGGCCCAGCCAAAGGTCCTCTCCCTGCTTCATCCACACCCATAAGCAAAACATCCCCTTTCATTCGGCAATATTCCTTCTCAAAACTAAAGTCAGTCAAAGTATTCATACTCCGCAGTATAGCATATTTCGTTGTATAAGCGCCTTGTTTTTTTATACCTTCACCGCTATACTGGAGATATTCAAATCATCAAAACTCCCTTGCAAAACCCATGGAGCGATCCGGGCTATGAGGGGCGGATATCCTATGAACTTCACTCACCTTCACGTGCACTCGCACTATAGTCTTCTCACCGCTCCCGCGAAAATCGAGGATCTTTTGGCGCGCGCCAAAGAGCTTGGAATGACCTCGATCGCACTCACCGACAACAGCAATATGTACGGCGCCGTCGATATCTATGTCAAAGCTAAAGACTTCGGTATCAATGTTATTATCGGCGCGCAGGTCAATGTCTGCAAAGACCTCAACAGTAAAAATAACACTGCCGAGGATCGCCGTCGCTACGATTTGGTATTGCTCGCCAAAAACGAAACTGGCTACAAAAACCTGATGAAGATTATTTCGATCGCACAAATCGAGGGATTCTATTACAAGCCACGCGTCGACAAACAATTGCTCCGGAAGTACCATGAGGGACTCATTGCTCTTTCCGGATCAATAACAGGTGAAGTCCCTTCGCTCGTCATTATGGGCAATGACGCCCGCGCTCGTGACACCGCCCGCGAATACGAAGATATTTTCGGCAAGGATCATTTTTACCTCGAACTGCAATCCCATCCGGATTATGAAAATCAACTCCTTGCCAACGAAGGATTGATTCAAATTGCGCGGGAAACCGACATCCCGCTGGTCGCTACCAATGACGTCCATTACATCAACAAAGAAGATGCCGAGATTCAGGATATTCTTTTGTGCATCCAAAACAACTGGAAAGTAAGCGATGTCAATCGACTGAGTTTCACCCACCTCGATCTCTCAATGCGCTCTCCCGAAGAAATGATTACGGCTTTCAAAGACACGCCCGACGCCATCGAAAACACGCAGAAAATCGCCGATATGTGCCATGTCAAGATCAGACTCGGAGAAACGCAACTACCTCATTTCGAAGTGTCGGAAGGATTCAACTCCGAATCATATTTGCGTCACCTGTGCGAAATCGGACTCACCAAACGCTACGGCGAAGCGATCGGACCCAAACATCGTGAACGAATGGAATACGAGCTTGGCATCATCGAGAAAACAGGTTTCGCATCCTACTTCCTCATCGTGCAAGACTTCGTCAACTGGGCAAAAAATGCCGGCGTAATGGTAGGCCCCGGACGCGGATCCGCCGCCGGAAGTATCGTCGCCTATCTCACCGGTATCACCAACATCGACCCGATCGAATTCAATCTGCTCTTTGAAAGATTTCTCAATCCGGAGCGTATCTCGATGCCTGATGTCGATATGGACTTTGCCGATGACCGGCGCGACGACGTACTCAATTATGTCCGCGAGAAATACGGATCTGATCACGTGGCGCAAATCATCACGTTCGGAACGATGGCGGCGCGCGCCGCTATTCGCGATACGGGTCGTGCTTTGGGATACTCATACGCACTGTGCGATCAGGTTGCCAAACTCATCCCGATGTTTACCACCATGAAAGAAGCTCTCGAAGAAGCGGTGGACTTTAAAAAACTTTACGAATCCGATCCTGATGCACGCAAACTTATCGACGTCGCCAAAAATCTCGAAGGACTCGCCCGTCACGCTTCAATGCATGCCTGCGGTGTCGTGATTACCAAAGATCCCGTCACCGAATACACTCCGATTCAAAAAATCTCCGGTTCGCGCGAAGGTATCGTGACTCAATATGCATCTTCCACCAAATTCAGCGCCGTGGAAAAAATTGGCTTGCTCAAAATGGACTTCTTGGGACTCAAAAACCTTACCATAATGCAAAACACCATTCGCATCATCCGTGCGCTTGGCAAACTCGATGAACTTATCACATCCATAGAACTCGATCCAAAAACTGCATCCATTTCCGATATTATGGATCACCTGCCAATCGATGACACCAAAACATACGAATTGTTTCAGAAAGCTCACACGACGGGCGTCTTTCAGTTTGAAAGCAATGGAATGAAACGCTACCTGCGCCAACTCAAACCAACCATCCTCGAAGATATCATCGCTATGGTTGCTCTCTATCGTCCCGGACCGATGGATTGGATTCCTGATTTCATCGATGGCAAACACGGACGCAAAACTGTACAATACCTGCATCCGAAACTTGAGCCTATCTTAAGCAACACGTATGGTGTCGCTGTCTATCAAGAACAAGTGATGCAGATTGCTCGCGACTTGGCAGGCTTCACACTCGGCGAAGCGGATGTGTTGCGCAAAGCGATGGGTAAAAAAATTCTCGCGCTCATTCAGGAACAACGCATCAAATTTGTCGCGCGATGTGGCGATCAAGGCATCAGCAAAGAAATTGCCGAGGGAGTTTTCGCCTTTATCGAACCGTTCGCCGGTTATGGATTCAACCGATCTCACGCTGCTTGTTACGCCCTTATCGGCTATCAAACCGCTTATCTCAAAGCGCATTATCCGGCAGCTTTTATGGCAGCGCTTCTCACCTCCGATCAAGACACAACCGATCGCATCGCCATTGAAGTCAACGAATGCCGTGAAATGGGCATCGAAGTTCTGCCACCCGATGTGAATGAAAGTTTCGAAGAATTCGCCGTTGTTCCTGATACAAAGGGGCGCGATCGTATCCGCTTCGGACTCAATGCTATCAAAAACGTCGGCAAAGTCGCCGCCGAAGAAATTGTTAAAGAAAGAAAACGTGATGGAAAATATCGCTCTATCGCGGATTTTGTCGAACGTGTCCAAACCAAAGACCTCAACAAAAAATCCCTTGAAGCCCTCTCGAAAGTAGGAGCACTTGATGCTTTTGGCGAGCGCAATCAACTCCTCTCCAGTACCGACAAAATTCTCAAACATTCCAAAAATCTCCAAAAGATCAAAGAAACGCATACCGACAGCCTTTTTGGACATATGCCCATCGAAACTTCAGAACTTCGACTCGACAACGTTCCGCCAATCGACAAAAAACAAAAACTCAAATGGGAAAAAGAATTACTTGGTCTTTATGTCAGCGACCATCCCGTCAGCGACTTCAAAGAATACTTCAATCAATGCACCGTACCAATTCATGATTTAGAAAAAAAAGAAAGCGGTATCGTGGTCAAAGTGGGTGGCGTCATCAGCACCGTCCGCAAAACCTATACCAAGCGCCAACAAGAAATGTTTTTTGTCAGTCTTGAAGATTTGACCGGACGCGTCGAAGTCCTCGTCTTTCCGCGTGCCGTTGAAAAAACACTGGGGATGTGGATAGAAGACGAGCTCGTCATCGTATCGGGCAGGCTCTCCAATGAAGACGGCGTCCCAAAAATCATCGCCGAAAACGCCGAAAAAGTCGACCTCCAATCCGTCGAAACTTTCAAACGTATCCTCCTCACTCAAACCAAAAATAAACCTCCGATACAAACCGCACCAAATCAACGCCTTGTCATCACCCTCATTGATAGTGCCGTGAGCAAGCAACTTCTCGAAACTATATCCTCCACTCTTTCGCATCTCCCACAAGGCGTACACAAAGTTTATGTCCGAGTCCAAGGCGCCACCATCGAAACACCTCATTCCATCGAAGTAAACGAAGAAATAAAAAAACAACTCGCGGATATTTCCGGAGTCGCTGTCGTAGAGTAAATTTTCGGGTATTATAAAAGCCTACTTTGTTCATTGAACATTTCGGCTTTTAATTTTTCCTACAACTCTATTGTGCAACATATTCATGTCCACACAATTGACAGACATAAACAGGTCCGTCAATGGCATCTGCCTGCTCTACCTGATGAATCATCTTTCCGGTGCATACCCAACATAGAACAAATGGGAATGCATCAAAAGGTTTATCAACATTGCATTTTGTACAATGTAAATGATCCACCACCCGATGCACTTCTACTTTATCATTTCTTCCCGTATAGTTCGGATCGGAACGCATAAGTTTTTCAAAAGAGTGATCGCAACTCCTCTGAATCTTATCATTCTCTTGTAAAAGCTCTTGTGCCCGCGCCATAAGCGAAGGCGCTATGTTAGTAAACATCTTTCCTCCTCGATATTAACTCATGTATCATTCGTTTGAAAGTTTCCAGCTACCATGATCTAAATAGTATTCTATGGCATCATTAAATATTCTTTCCACATACTCAATATCGGTCAAGCCCTTACTAATAGCTTCATGCAAAGATAAGTTTTCCTGGGTAGTGATCATATAGACCCTCATTTCCAGCACGGCTTCGGAAGACGCCAAGTGCGTAATCATAAACTGTATGCTTCCGCCTTTATTCCTCACGTCAATGAGTGTCCGTAGACCAAAATTACTAAAAAAATTAATTTTTCGAAATAGCGGAAACAAATTCCTTACAACCGTCATATGTCGCTTTATTATTTTCAATTGCTTGTTTTGTTTGCAAGCAAACCAGAACAAAAAAGCTACGCCAATACTAACACTAAGTAATGTATAAGATATAGACACTACATACTGAGACAAAAACTGTAACATGATTAAATCCTCATTCAATTCAAATTTGTAAAGAGCCTACTGATATTCAGCCCAGTTGGCAAATACTTCCGATCATTGGGAACCACTTGCATTTCCATTCTGAATGTTTTATACTAGCATACTATGAATGATATGTCAAGAAAATTCAATCCTGCTCAAATCCTCGCCATCGTCGGACCGACCGCTTCGGGCAAGTCTTCTTTGGCGATCGAAATAGCGAAAAAATATAGTGGCGAGATTATTTCCGCAGACAGCCGGCAGATTTATCGTGGAATGGATATCGGAACCGGTAAAGTTACTATCAAAGAACAACTCCTCGCAAAACATCACCTCATCGATATTCGCGAGCCAAACGAAGACTACAATGTCACGGATTTCAAACGAGACGCGGAAGAATGTATCACAGATATTCAAAACCGAGGCAAACTCCCTATCATCTGCGGTGGCACTTTTTTTTGGGTACAAGCACTCATCGACAATCAATCTTTTCCAGTTGTCCCGCCCAATCCAAAAATCCGCAAAAAACTTTCGAAACTTTCTACCGAAGAGCTTTTCAAAAAATTAAAAACTCTTGATCCGAAACGCGCCGAGACCATAGATGCTAAAAATCCAATCCGCCTCATTCGCGCTATCGAAATCGCCACAGCACTCGGAAGCGTCCCTCTTCAAGAACAAACGATGCCTAATGAAGATTATTTCATCATCGCCATCAATCCGCCCAAAGAAATACTGGACGCGAAAATAAAAAAGCGTCTCGATGAGCGTTTTAACCAAGGTATGATTGAAGAAATACAAACTCTGCATAAT
>Ga0172379_10007233_pt1 | contig 14484 bp, 20 predicted proteins | sample GrowelOW334metaG_FD_119756 | JGI IMG/M metagenome (GOLD analysis project Ga0172379, IMG submission 119756) | Groundwater microbial communities from an aquifer near a municipal landfill in Southern Ontario, Canada - Groundwater well OW334 metaG | ecosystem: Environmental > Aquatic > Deep... | reverse complement strand
CCACAAAAAATCCTTTAACCCCACTTTTTATAGTCGCTACGCTCCTTAAAAAGCGGCACGCCCCCGCCTAGGATTTTTTCTGTAACAATTCTGCAGCCCTAGTTTTCGGAATAACTCTACTTCGCTCCCTCTTCGAACTCAAGGCACACACCGTTAATACAGTGACGCTTGCCCGACTTGGTCGGGCCGTCATCAAACATGTGGCCCAAGTGGCTGCCGCACTGTGCACACACGACCTCGGTGCGGTTCATGCCGTGGCTGGTGTCATCGACAAACTTAACCGCGCCCGGCAAGGCATCGTCAAAGCTTGGCCACCCACTGCCCGAGTCAAACTTGGTGCCCGATGCAAACAACGGGTTGCCACACGCGGCACAGTGGTAAATGCCGTCATGCTCCTCTTGCAGCAACTTGCTAGTAAACGGGGCCTCGGTCCCTTTGTTGCGGAGCACGTCGTACTGCTCGGGCGAGAGCTTATTCTTCCACTCTAGATCAGTATTTGGCATACAACTTTTTGTCCCATTAATAATTAATCCCACTCGGGTTCGGTCTGCTCGATAGGCACGACCTCGGTCATCTCGGCGCCACGCTGCGGTATGACACACAGCACCTTGCCTGCGATTTTAAAATTTTCATGCATGACTATCGGCTTGTACTTTGGGTCTTTGTTCATGGGGTACAAGACTACGACGCCGTCCTTTTTTTCATATCGCTTAACCGTGACCATGTCACCAACTATGGCGGCGACGCGGTCGCCGTTTTGTGCCTGGTCGGTAAAGCGGATAAGCACATAGTCGCCGCTGTTAATGCCCGCATCGAGCATCGAGTCGCCTATCGCGCGCACAGCGACTATCTCGTCGCCACCACTAACCGCTGGGTCGACCTCGAGATACTCGTCGGCCTCTTCGCGAGCAAACACCGACAAGTCGTCGCAGCCGACATTGGCAACCACCGGGACAGAAATGGTGTGGTTGGGTTGATCGTGCTCGTCGGCACGCAACTCTATCGAGCGCCGAGAGAACTTGTGACGGATGATGTAGCCTTTGCGCTCCAAGATCTCGAGGTACTGCGTGACTGTACGGAGCGAGTGGAAGCCCAGATTCTCGCGAAGTTCTTCGAGCGTGGGCGGTTCGCCCTTGGCCTTAATGTACAAACGAATGTTGTCTAGGACCCTCTTTTGTTTACTAGTGAGAGATTGTCGCATGTGTGTAGTATATCATCGGCCGTAGCCCAACAATACACACAATACACAAGTTCTGTGGATAAGGCATTATTACATGGTGAACTCGCAGCACCCCCCTCTCTACCAGACCCTGGGCGAGGTCGCCGGCATATGGCTCGTGGCGACACTCGGCTACTACACGGTGCTGCCGGCGCTCGGCTTTAGTCTGTCGTACAACAGTGCGCCATTTATTATTGCGGGTTACTTTTTTATCTGGTTTCTCATCGCAATGACCGGGTTTAAAGACGTATTGAGCTCGTTGTTGTTTGAAAACAGGTTGTGGGTGTATGCTGCGACGATACTTGCCGCGGGCATACTCGTGCCAGCCCTCTTGGTACAAGTGGCGCAGTTGGCAACCCCTTATGGGGTAGATGTGTCGAGTTACTCGGACCTCTTTTTTGCTACGCCGTGGTACTTTTTGCCTAAAGTCACAGACATACTGCTGCAACAAACACTAATCGCAGTTATCGTTTTGGCGCTTGCCGAGCATATCCGGAGCGTGCGCAACGTCGCACTCACCTATGCAGTGTTGTTTGGCGTGCCGCATGTAGTGCTGTTTGCTTTAAGCGGTGCGTCTTTTGCCTATGCCACTATCATGACCGCCAGCGCATTCGCATCGGCGGCAATCTTCCCACACCTGATACTTAAAGTGCGCAACGGTTTTGTATATACCTTTGTGCTGCACTTGTTGTTTTACTTCGTACTGGTATTAAGCATCCAAACCTGGCCGCCGATCCATACTATTTAGCCACCTTGCTGCCAGCGACTCACAAAGTCGAACCGGTAAAAGAACCCGGTAATGTTGAGCACCAAACTGTCGCGGATAGCAACGAGCGACACCGCCTCGAGCCCCAGCGCCAGCACTACGCTCGCCCACCAGGGTGCCAGGCGCGCAAAGGCAAACCCGAGCATCATCATTACTGTGTCACTTATCGAGTTTAAGACGCTGTCGCCCGTATAGCCGCTAGCTAATGCCTGGAGCCTATAGTGCTCAATAACTATGGGGGTGTTCTCGATTGCCTCCCACGCGACCTCGACGCCGACAGCCAACAAAAGTCGAGTCATGACCGAGCTGCGCGGCCAAGCCCAGGTAAGCAGCGCATAAAATATGAGCCCGTGGATGATATGACTCGGCGAGTACCAGTCGGCAAGCTGCTGCGAGTTGCCAACACTCATCACTGCAGGCTCAAAGAGTTTAAACACGCCGCACTCACACAAGAGCGGCTGGCCCATCAATACAAGTACTAGCGCCTGGAGCGCTAGTACTGCTACAACACTTAACACTGTAACTCTGGCCGACATTAGTGATGATGCCCGTGCTCTTTGTAGCTAAATAGCTCGCTAAACTTGAGCTTAGCAACACCAAATAGGTACACGATCTCGAGTATGCCAAGAGTGTTGACCACCAGCATTATCACAAACCACCACGGCTGGCCGCGGCGACCAGCGTGCCACAGGGCCAGACCCTTCCACACCACCGACCACAGCACCAGCACAATAAGTATTGGCGCAAAGATAGCCGCCAAGAGTGGCAAGTGCCCAAACCACCACCCTTCGCCACCATACTGCATCATGGGGCCCCAGTTTTCGTATCCTCCGTTGCCGTACATCATAAGAAGATTCAATTACTATTAGTGAACTTTATTCCACACCCAAGCACCTACCCAACCCATGACGTAGCCTATGACAGCGGTCATGATAACCAGCGTGATTGCTGCCGTCATATCAAACGGCCCAATAATGAGCGGTAGATGGATCATGTGTGCCCACAGGATAAAGTCATAGGCTGGCTGCGCCACGCCCAGCGCCACCATGAGAGCCCACATGAGGTGCATCCCGCCCAACACTGCCCCAAACCAAAGTCCGACCGTATGTTTGTTAGCCATAAAAATGGGTGAACTAGTAATACCTTAAGTGTACACCCGCTAATTAAGTGTAAAGAGCATGTAGTTGAGGTAGCTGGCAAAGCTCACCCACGCCAAGTACGGCACCAACAGGTACGCGGCAACACGCGAGTGGCGATAAAACACCGCTATCGTCGCGACAATAGCCAGCCACATCGCCCCAATACACCACAGCCCCAACAGCGGGCTTTGTAAGCCAAAAAAGAGCCACGACCACGCCAGGTTAAGCGCGAGCTGGATGCCAAATATCGTGAGCGCCTGGCGCGTGTCGCCGCGCGTACGCCACACTAGCCACGCCGCGACTCCCATCAGCAAGTACAGCGTCGTCCACACCGGACCAAACACCCAGTTGGGCGGCGCGAGTTCGGGCTTAACCAGTGTCGCGTACCACGTCGGGATATTGGATACGGTAAAGACCGAGCCAACGATACCGACGGCCTCGCATATAACAACCCACACGACTAGTGACACACTGTTGCCTATATTTTTTATCACGTTAGTGGTGCTCTTCGCTCGCCTGTGCGTCGGCCTTGGTCTTGTGGACCGTGCCCGGCGCGTGGTTGGGCGGCGTATATATAGTAATGAGCTTCATCGCTCCTGTGTCGCCGTTCTTAATATTGTGCTCGACACCTGCCGGGATACTAATCCCCGAGCCGACCGTAATAGGCATCGACTCGCCACCCAGCACCGCCGAGCCACTGCCCTGTGCAACATATAAAAATTGGTTGAGTTGATGCGTCTCGGCACCAATATCCTCGCCAGGCTTAAGCGCCATGACCACCAGCTGCAACCGCTCGTCGGTGTAGAGCACTTGTCTAAAGTACTCGTTAGCGAGTGCTGCCTCGAGCGTGTTGGCAACATATCCCTTCATATATCAACAGTGTACACCTCCCAACATGAAGACTTCCTGTAGGGCGTAGGCACACCCGACCTTAGCGCAGCATGCCGCCGACCTGCTCTTTTATCGCAGACTCTATGCGGCCCTCGAACATCCGGAGCATAATCGGGAGCTTGGCATAGATGTCGAAGTTGGTGTCGTTGACGGTAACAGTGCCCGATATTCGCTGGCCTTGGACAGTTACGTCAAAGTGGAGGACGTTGTCATCCCACCTTTCTTCATGGATAGTTGCTTGACCTTGGGCCTTGGCGCGGCCCTCGTCGAGGGCGCGCTTAATTTGTTGTACTGCTTGGGCCTGGGTAAACTTGTGCGGTATTTGTACTTGCATCCGACCAGTTTAACAAAGTTACTCGGCCGCTGCAGGCTGGTCGGTAGACTCGGGCTCGGCAGCGGGCTTGCTGTCGTCGCGCTTTTCTACAACAATAGTGCACTTGGTCACGAGCGCCGCGATGGCGCCAATAGCCGCAAGCACCGGGGCTATAACCACCCCCACTGCCCCAATAGTTAGTGGGAACTCGACAACGGTGTCGCCCGACTCGTTCTTGATAATTATCTTGCGCGCATTGCCGGCAGCAATAATCCGCTTGATAGTGCCCATGATATCCTCGCCGTTTACCTTAAATTCTTCAGTAGCCATAGATGACCAGTATAGCAAATCACCCTTTTTAACCTCACCCCTAGCAAAACACTCCAACATTCTCCAGAATGTTGGAGTGTTTTATAGCAAAGCGGCCCCTCTGTATATGGGGCCGTCTGCTGGTAGTGTCAGTATCTGATTAGAAGCGGAGCCAGTCGCGGAGGTGGCCGATAGCTTCGTTGATGACGATGACTATCGATGCGGTAAACGAGTTGCCGCTGGTCGAGGTCGCCGTGGTCGAGCCAAAGGCTATAACTTTGCTGCCGGCAGTTATCGCTGCGGTGCTGGTGGCGCCGTCGCGGGTAACTACTTTGACATCGCTAGCAAGCGTGACTGTGGTAGTGGCCTTTTTGCCGCTAACAACAAACGTGTTGCCGCTGACGCTGGTGACTGTGCCGCCCACAATATGCGAGCGGACCTGGGCGCGATCGGCCTGGCGGTCGTCCTTGCGCTCTTGGCGCGTGGTCGAACCAACGCGGTCATCGTGGTCGTCATCCTTGTGCTTGCCAAGCTGCAAACCCAAGAATGAGCCTAGATGCAAGCCCTTGTCCTCGTGCTCGGCCCTAACCTCGGCCGAGATGCGCTGACCTTTGTCGTCGTTGCCCTTGTCGTGAGCCATGGCCATGGGAGCCGACGCGAGCAACATGCCCGCCATACCTAGCCCTGCTACTACTTTGCCTGCAATAGTGTTGATGTACATAGTGAGTGTTTAATCTCCTAAAAGGCCCGTAGGCCTCCTCCTATGACGCGCTACTGCCGCGTCTATTACCGACCTTTTGCTTACATTAGGGTACGATTTCACCCTCCATACGGCGACGACGATCATCGAGAATCTCATCCTCAAATTCAAAGTAAAGCGTACCTTGTGGCCGGCGTTGGTAGCCGAGCAGATCCCGGGCGAAGTTCGACATACTGTCGATTCGGTCGCCAATTTTTATTTTGTCGTTCTCGACGACTTCTGCAACAATGTTTGCATCGCGCGTAAAGGTGAGCTTGGAGCCGACAGGAATACCATAGTCTTTGAAATGAAAACGTGAGCGTCGCTCCTTTACCTCTGCCACCTCCTTCTCCTGTTCGGGAGTTAGGCCGCTTTCGATTCTCATTTCTTGTATCTCCACACGCTTCAGCGCGAGCGCTGCATATTCAGGATTCATTTTGAAAAACTCTCTGTTATCCCGTGCGCGCCTGTCAGCAAATATTGAGTGGAGCCAGCGCTCCTCTTTTTCTGCATCTCCAACGGATGCCGCGTAGTACACCTCAAACGGCAGAGGCACGCCCGTGCGATCGAGCTGCTTGATGCGCTCCTCTACACTGCCTTGTGTGAAGCCAATCTTTACGTACTCCGGCATCGCTTCGTTGGTGAGAATGTATACGATGTTGTTATTGTTCATATGTTTTATTTGACCGTTACTTGGCCATTCATAAGCATCGGAAGGAGCCAGTCGCGTAGATCTGCGAGTTTCTGACTTTCAACCTCATTTTGGTTTTGCTTAAGAAACAGAGGTGTCGTGAGTTTTGAAAAATCATCCAAAACGTTGCGGTGCGGCTTAACAACCGGGAGTGTAAACAGGTCATCTTTCGTGATTGATCCAAAGGTAGTTCCACTTCCGTTTCGTCTATCGAAGACCTGTTTGAAGTTTTGCATTATCCAATACAGATACGTGATACAAGAATCTTTACTGCTCAAGGCAGCAAGACCGCGCCCAATGCAACAATCAGTGCCAGAAATGTTCAGGGTCCCCACGGGGGCACGAACACTCATCAAAATGTCTCCCTTCTTAGCAAGACGGGATGGCTGTGTTGTATATTCGCGAACAGATGGGAATCGAGCACCAAAATCTGTAGCTCCTTGAAAAAAGATAGTGCCTACACCTACGTCGTTGTACGAATTACCTGGAGGAGACTGCCCCATAGTGATATTCGCAATCTCCTGAAGCTCCCCAGCTTCCCATCCTTCGGGAATCTCCCGCTTGAGGATTTCGCTGTATACCATTTTACCGCCCGATGATCTGTAGGGTTTACCATCCACGTCTGGGAAGTCGTATTGCACGAACCAGTACTCGTAGAGAGTCTTAATCATTGCCTCAAGCTCTGTATTGATGCGATTATTGAGCCCAATTTTATTATCGAGTGAAGACAAAACCGCCGCGATCTTTTCCTGTGCTGGAAGTTCATTGACGGCAATAGCGTATTCAAGCACCTGCCTCTTATCCCCTCGGGGCATCTTCGTCCCTTTCTTCCCGCGCATCATGTGTGCGAAGAAATCATCGAGGAACATCGAGTAGTAAACGTATCTTGATGAGTGACCTTCCTTAACCGAAAGGACTAAGACATCAGCAGATGCTCCTCCGGAACGGTTTGCAAACCATATTTTTTTTAGATACGGACGTATATTTCCGACAAGGATATTTCCAGCATCATATCCCGGGACTTGGCCGGAGATCGAAGGCATGCCGGACGCAGTTACCACCCCTTGTTTGTTTTGTAAGAGGTTATCGACAGTGACGTAATTGTCGATGGTCACCGTATTTATTGGTACCCGTTTGGTCGAATACGCCGCAATCTTTCCTAACGTCGTGTAGTTAGTCATATTTCAGCTTTGCAAGTTGCTTCTTTATTTCATTTTCAAGCACCGCTGACTCCTCAAACAACCCGTCGATGCTTTTTGAGAAGCTCTTTATTTTCGAATCAAATTCCTCTTGCGTGATATCGATGTGTTCGATCTTCACATCGAAATATTGGCCGGCACTGAAGGAGCAACCCTTTTCGAGAAGGTCGCTATACGATACGACAGCCGAGAAGTCTTCGATTGCTTTGTGTTCGTTGAACGTTTTTATGATCAATTGCTCGTCACCGCGAGACAGAAGAGTTTTATTGTTCTTACCATCTTTGATAGTCTCACCGAGCTTTGATGCATCCATCAGCACCACGTTGCCTTTCTTATTCGTCTTGTCGAGGAAGATGATCGATACGTTTGTGCCAGTAGTTGCAAATATATTGCTTGGCATTGAAACCACGCCATGAAGCATCTTTTCTTTCACCATTCGCTCACGGATGTTGAACTCGATACCTTTTTGCGCTGTGAGAAAGCCAGTAGGGACCACAACAGCTGCTTTGCCGGTAGCCGAGAGGGAGAACATGATGTGCTGAATGAACAATAGGTATATCGCCATCTTTTCCGGGCTCTTGGGCGTAATCTTCGGGATTCCTGCAAAGAAACGATCCTTGTTGGCTGGAGTGTCGAGCTTGTCCCTAAAGTCGCTAAAGTCGAGTTTGAAAGGAGGGTTCGAGACCACATACTCAAATGTACGGAGCTTGTTATCAACCTTGTGAGCAGGCATCAAAATGGTGTTGTCTACGACCACATTCTGAATAGAGTGGACCAAGTCATTGAGGATGAGGTTGAGACGTAGCAAGCTAGAGGACTTCTGCGAAATATCCTGCGAGTAGATGGTGCAACGATCCTCACCAATGGCATGAGCGAGGTTCATGAGAAGCGTACCGGAACCGGCCGAAGGGTCGTAGATGGTGACGTTTGACACCTTTTCATTCACAAGTACGGACGCCATGATCTTGGCGACCGCGTGTGGAGTGTAGTACTCAGCATATTTGCCACCACCGTCCTTGTTGTAATCCTTGATAAGGTACTCAAAAATGGTTGAGAAGAAGTCGAATTTCTCATCGAACGTTCGCTCGAAACTGAAGTCCACGAGCTGATTGACGAGCGCGCGACAGAAGTCGTCGCGCTTTGAGGGGTCGTGGATATATTGGCTAAGCTCGTCGAACAACTTCACCTTTACCCCGGAGCTTGTCTTTACCGAAAAGATTTCGTTGTTCTTGATGGCAATATCACGGAGAGTGTCGTCGAAAAGCTTTGCAAATTCCTCGCTGTTTTGCTTACTCGCGAGGTATGACAGGAAGTGCTCACGGTCGAGCTTAGCAGTCTTAGCGCCAAGCTTGAGGAGGAGCATGTCGTACTCCTTGGTGTTGTAGGCGCTTATTGTCTTTTCCCAGTTGTCCGACTTTGCGAGCTTCGGGTCTACCGCCTTTACCTGATGAGCGAATTTGTCGTTGAGGAACTTGTACAAAAACACCTGCGTGATGATCTTGAATTCGTTGCCGTCATTACCGAGACCGTAGTCCGCGCAGACACGTTTGAGTCCATCAATTAGAGATTTTGTTTTAACTGTGAATTCTAGTGTGCTCATATATGTTTGCCTTGAAATTCCTTTACATACTCGTCGACGACATAGCTGTTGATGTAGCGCGTTGAGTCAGGGTCCAGTTCTACTTTTGCACCATCAAAGCCATCAATCACCAACGGTGCCATCATCTGGTCGAAGTACTCCTCGTTGTTGAGGAGGTTCGTGTTGATGAGAACGCGGTCGTCAGCTTGAGTCTTGATGCGCATGAGTGCGTCATGTATTGCGCCTTCTTTCTCTGTAATGCCACGTTCGCGGATGCGCTTGTGGAGACGAGCATACTTTACGTCGTTCTCGTACTTTGCCTTGAGTAGGTTGTTACGACGATTGAGCTCAGCTATCTGGTCGAATATCTTCTGTAGCGCTCCAATGTTGTTGCGCATCTCATCTTGCGAGATCTCATCGAGGTTCTTCTTGTCGAAGAGACGTTTTAGCTCTTCGTAGAGGGATATAAACTCAGGATCTTTTTGGTCGAAGTTGTTGCCCAGCTCTTCTCGTGTCTTGCGGAGAGTATCCTTGAGGCGGTCAGCAATAACAAGCTCATCTTCTGATACTTTGCGGAACATAAAGAGCACGTTCTCGAGAGCCACGTTGAGGAGGTTGGTGGAGTCAACATTGTTTTTAAGCGACTCCTTGAGATTAATAAGCTCGAGGTGGCGTGACGCTTCGTTGTAGAGCGTATGGAGCTTTTTGAAGTCGAGCTTGTCCAATAGCTCAAAGTGTCCGTACAGTCGGATGATGTTGTAGAGGTTCTTCGCGCTCTCCAGTGCTTTCTTAACTGTGAGCACCGTCTGTCGATCCTGAACCTCAGAGATCTGTCGAGAGAATACCTCGGCGTTCATCAGGTCGTAGTGGAACAGTACCTCCTTTATTTCTGCTATCTCTGCCTCTATCTCCTCAGTTGATTTAAAGAGGTCAGAATAGGTCTTCATTTCATCGCCGAGCTCTTCCTGTAACTCATCAAAGTAAGCCTTGTTGGTGGCGTCGAACTCCTTGCGAATGTCAGCAAAGTCAACGACGTAGCCGTAGCGATGCTCTTTGTAGGGACGATTTACACGGGTGAGTGTCTGTAGGAGATTGTGGTTACGGATGATGCGTCCGAGGTAGAGCTTCTTGAGTCGCTTTGCATCGAAGCCAGTAAGGAGCATGTTGAACACAAACAGGATGTCTATTTTTCCTGCCTTAAAGGCGATTACCTGATCGCGTCTCGTGTCCTTGTCTCCTACGTCATGGAGGATAAGCGCAGATGTGTATCTGGTCACTGCAGTGCCGCCTAATGCATATTTAGCCTCAAAGAGTTCGTGGAGCTTGCGAGCTTGGTCTGCGCTGTCGCATACAACCATCGCACCAATAGTGTGGTCGCCAAGACGAACACGACTCTTTTCAAAGTCGTCCATGATGTAGTCGAGCATTGGGCCTGCAAACTTCTCGTGTGCATATATGACAGTACGGTCAGCGTTGCCCTTAAGGATCTCTATTTCTTTGAGGGCTTGTTCGAGCTGGAGTTTGTACTTGGTCTCAATGCCTTCACGAATGAGCTTGAGGGTGTAGCCATCTGCAATGGATGCGTTGTAGTAATACTTATGAAAGTAATCGCCAAAGATATCGCGAGATCGTTTGCCATCACTGATAAGTGGTGTGCCGGTCAAACCAATGACGACAGCATTACGATCTGAGCTAACAAGGCTCGCCAAGAAACTGCCAGTGGGGTTGTAGCTTCGGTGCACTTCATCCAAGAAGTACACACGCTGCGCCTTGATGTCATAGTCACTTGAGCGGAGCACGTCGCCTTCATCCTCAAACTTCTGAATATTGACTACGGTGATTTCGCGCTTGCCTGAGGTGCTATGTATCGCACGAGTCATGGCGAAGTCCTTCTGCAACTCTTCTTTTGAATTGACTGTATGTACTTCAAGACCTCGGCTGGTGAATTCGTCCTTTGCCTGGGTCATCAGGTCAATACGGTCAACAATGAAGTAGAACTTCGGCACGACACCTTTCTCGCTGAAGTAATCAGTGAGCAGGTGCACATTGTGGTATGCGAGCGCTGTCTTACCACTCCCTTGTGTGTGCCAGACGATGCCTTTCTTCACACCTTGGTCGAGCTTGTCCTGTATCCTGCGTGAAGCAAAGAACTGCGGGTAGCGCATAACATGCTTTTCAATACCATCGTTAGTTGAGACGTACGTGAGTCCATAGCGCAGAAGCATTGCAAGGCGATCCTTACTGAAGAGCGACGTCAGGACGCGATTCGTCGGAGTGCCGGGTTCTTTGTTGGTGATGAATTCCGGCGAATGCTTGATCGTTGTCAGGTTGTTATCCTTCAGAACAAGATTCTCCGTCTCCTCATTTTCCGATGCAAGAAGATCACTTAAGCTCAGCGTCTCTTCCTCACGAAAACAATTAAAGATTGCCTCTTTGAACGAGGCTGTTGCGTAAAAAGCCCCCTGAACCGGAACTATCGACTCTGTGTCGTATTCCATGTTATTGGAGAACACGAGAAGCTGAGAGATGTTGATGAACTTTTTAAATTTCTTGTTCTGAAAGCGCATATTGATGCGGGCGCGCTCAGCCAAAATGCCTTCTTGGTTGTTTGGCTTCTTTACCTCAATAAACGCAAGGGGCATACCGTTTATGAGCACAGTTATGTCTGGCCTGAATTCGTCTTCACCATTCTTACAGGTCAACTCAGTAACGACATGAAACGAATTATTGTTGAAGTTTTTGAAATCAATGAGACGCACCCCTGATGTCGCGGTGAGCATGTTGTAAAACACCATGCCCAGATCATCGTTATCGAGGGCGAGTCTCACATCCTCATACTTACGGATGAGATCTCCTTCCTCAATGGACGAATTAATCCGCTTGAGCGCGTCAAAGAAGATGTCGGTGAAGATATTCGTCTCTGCATCCCACTTTGCTTTCGATAACGGAATATAGGCGTACCCCATCCTTATGAGATGCAAGATGGCAGGGATCTTTACGCGGGTATTTTCATTGAAAGCCATTTTGTTGTATCAAGACTATACAACAAAAAATACCTAAAATAAAGGCCGGACTAGACATACGGCTGTTCGTAAAATAGCAAACTCTCCAACCAACCAAATAAAAAACCGCTGGGGCGGTTTAGGTGAGTTTTAGGACAAGGATGGTCAAGAACGCGGCCCAGCCGAGAGCGGGACTCCCTGTCCCCGCCCCGACAAGGAAACCGACGATGATCGCGACAACGAACAAGACGATGTATACCGCGAGATTCATCAAAGATTCGCTCGACATGAGGTCCTCCAATCTGCCGCCCCCACCCTACCAAATTCCCACTCTTTGTATATAGTGCGGATTTTTCATTTACTTAAGTACTATCTTGAGTGCGACGGTGTCGCCGCGGACTAGGCCCTCTTTGGTGCGGACCTCGAGTTTGAGCGGCAATAGGTAGGTGCCCGACTTTTTGTCGGGGAAGATAGACGAGTTCCACGTGGTCTTGCCCACCGTGGCGGCAACGCGCAGCGACCCCCACCCGCGCGCATTGGCGCCGAACTTTTTCTTAATATCGGCCGAGTGAGTTTTAGGGATTGTCACAAAGTGCCAAGCCGCTGGCCCTTGGTACACCCACACTTTGGCGCGCATGTTGTATTGACCCTTCATCCACCTAACTATACTCAATAAAAAAACCGCCGGGTGGGCGGTTAGGACTCGGGCGGTCCATCGGGACCAGGGTGCAGCTCGGATGCATCGACAAGTGCGAAACTTCCCGACCCGGACATCTTTTCGAACTGCTTCTGCATCCTCTCGGCACTGATCGAGAGCGCCTCCACCAGGGCAAAGCCGAGACAACCGATGGCGGCGAGCCCAAAGCTTGTGGCCGCCGCCCACCAAAAGTTGCCCGTCGCCATATAGACGAAGAACGCGGTAAACAAGCTGATGACGATATATGCGACCGTGAGAACGGACGCCGCGACCTCGGAGTCGGTCGGCTCTTCGCGAGGTTCCGGAATATTGGTTGGCATGGCCAAATCCTCCAATCTGCCGTCCCCACCCTACCAAACTCCTGTTTTTTGTATATAGTGGGGCCAGATTGGAGGTGTTCGATGATCAACCATCCGACCCCCGGGCCCGGGGGAGTAGAGCGTACGTATGACCACAGCAAGTTGCCTGGCAACCCGGCAAGCGTCAAGCATCTGCAGGCGATGTACACAAAGGGGCACTTCAAATATCAGTTTTCCAAAGGCAAAGGCAAACGCTCGCGGGTCATGACCTGTGACAACGCCGGCGAGTTCGAGTTTGTCCTTACTCGGGCCAAGCGAGGCGTCATCGTCTTTGTACAACCCATTACCGCCTAAATAACCTGCACCACTTGGCGCGGGATTTTTATTTCAGCTTTGCGGACCTTGTATTGCCCTTTCGCCTCCACAGTATATAGTGTGCGCAGACGCAACCCGAGCAACGGAGAGGCTCGAATGCCCGCAGGACCAACACGATTCTGTATGTGCCCCGGGTGTGGGCTCCATGGTGTATTGGTGTCGGCAATTGGCAAATGCTGGCACGACCCATTTAGCAAAGCCGAGGCACGGCTGCGGGTAGTGGCTTGGCTCGAAAAAGGCTGGGTCTCGGCCAAAGAAGGCGCCGACCTCGTCGCGCAAATCGACACGAGCCCGCTACCCGAGCTCGAGGTTATCGGGATACGGCCGCCACGCTACACCGTGATGCTCTACCCACTCATGCAGCGTCGTGTAGTGGTGCTGGTCAAGCGGCCCCAGCCAACACCAGCAAAGGCCGCGCCCACGCCACCCCCTGCCCCGCCCAAGCCGCGCCCACCCGCGACTATCGAGGTCGAGGGCGAAAAGCACCCGCTCAACTAAAACCCCGACACATTACTGTGCCGGGATTTTTCTTTGCCTATTTTGTTAGATACTAGGGTTTGACCACGTACCACACACCGCCCACGCCCTGCCCTGTGGCGTCGCTGGTGTTGGGGCGATCTTTAGCATAGAAGTAGAGCGGCTTGCCATCGTAGGTCATTTGGATAGAGCCGCCGGTGCGGACAGTTGTGCCAACCTTGCTGGCGCTAACGCCAGACTTAACTTGTTTGACGTTGTCCTCGGCGCCAACGATGTACGGTGGCCAGTTGGTCGCGCAGGTGTCGTAGCAGGTACTGACGCTACCCGTATCTTTGCTGTAGGTGTAAAGCGTCATGCCCGTGTAGCCAATGAGGTAGGTGCCGAGCGTGGCGTTGCCGTCGGTACCAAGTGCCAAGTTACTGCCGATAATTGTGCCCACGGCGCCATCGCCACCAACCATGCCGTTGTCAGGCATGTTGGCGTCGTTGGGAGAGGCGTCGTTTTGAGCAGGCATCGTGCCGGCGCTGGTGTCGGTGTTGGTGTCTTGTACCGCCGGTGCCAAGGCTTGCTTGGGCATAAACCAATACCACGCCCCTGCAACGACTGCCAATACCACGACCACGGCGACCCAAGTAGATGCTTTCATACTAATTAAGAGACGCTAGCGACTAAACTTTGCGCAAAGTGGAGTATAAGCTGCAAGACCGAGATGAAAAAGTTAATGATAAGTGTGAGGAACGAGAGCAAAAACCCCAGCACCATATGTATCACCCCTAATATTGCGTCCAT
>Ga0172379_10007232_pt1 | contig 14487 bp, 12 predicted proteins | sample GrowelOW334metaG_FD_119756 | JGI IMG/M metagenome (GOLD analysis project Ga0172379, IMG submission 119756) | Groundwater microbial communities from an aquifer near a municipal landfill in Southern Ontario, Canada - Groundwater well OW334 metaG | ecosystem: Environmental > Aquatic > Deep... | reverse complement strand
TCGTCTCTGGTAATATGCGTATACATATCCGTTGTTGTTGCTAGTCTGTTAACACTACTAGCGTACAGCAGCGGATATGTTCTTTACAAAAGTTAGTATTGCACTTCAGAGTGGAATTTTAGAGTGAGGCTTCCGGAAAACAAAAACCCCTATATAAAATAACACCTGTCGTCGACGTTAAGCCATTCCGGAGGTTACACCTCCGGAAAAAGAAACTTATTTCTCCAAATCCAAAACTTCATCAATACGGATCTGACTTACAAAATCTGGAATGTGACTGACCAAGACCATTGCACCTTCATACTTATCCAGAGCCTCAGCAATGATAGGAATATGACGGAAATTTATATGATTTGTTGGCTCGTCAAGAATGAGTAACCCTGGCTTCTGCAAAACAAGTCTGGCGAAAGCAACCAGACCTTTTTGACCTTCAGAGAGACTACCAATCTTGGTCTGCATCATATCCCCAACAATGAGAAAACCAGCAGCAGTTGCACGCATTGTTTCTTCTACTTGCTTATCCATAACCGAAAGGAGGGCGTCGTGAACTGTATCTTCAAAATTCAACATAGAAAAATCTTGGCGATAATAACCAACCCTCACACCTTCCAAAATTTTTGAACCTTCGGCTTTGCCGTTGGCAATAGATTCTAGCAATGTACTTTTACCAATACCGTTTGGACCTTTGAGTAAGAGATGTTGCTTGCGTCTAAGTATTACATTAGCTTTTCTCGTTACAAACTTACTAGCAGTATGCTCGCCCTTGGCATTTTTCTTTGAACTCAAAACTGAATACGAATTGATTGTCAAAATATTTCCTATGATGTCTGGCTGTGATGGTATCGTAAATGGTCTTATAGTCTTATCTTCCCTGCGAATATCAACCATCTCATCTTCTAGCTCCTCAGCTTTCTCGCGCATCCTTTTTGCAACTAGACGCATTTGACCTCCTTTATTTGCAAAGAAGTTGGCTTTGTCTTTATTTTCCTGAATCTCTTTTGCCAATCTAGCATTCTTGGTATTCTCTTTTTCTACTCTAGCAGTTATCTGAGCAACTACATCAAAATAGTCTCCGACATATTGTTCCAATTTTCTAGTATAAATATCCAAATACAAAACTCCATCTGTAAAAGCGTTTAGGAAACTAGCTTCGTGAGAAATGACCATCACCGTTTTTTCATATTTAATCAAAAAGTCAGTCAAATGTTCAATACCAGCTTTATCCAAATTATTTGTTGGTTCATCTAGAAGAAGTAAGTCTGGTTCTTGGACTAGAGCCGAAGCGAGCAAAAGTCTGGCTTGTTGACCACCAGAAAAAGATTTGACTATGCGATCGTGTATTTTTTCATGTCCTTTGAAATTGACCGCTTCTAGAGCTGTATCTATTCTAGGATCTATATCATAAACTTTTCCACCACCTTTCCTGAGTCCAGCCGAAACGGAATCATCAAAAGCTTTTTGGAAGAATTCTCGGACCGTGAGTTCCATCTCATTTCTAGGTATTACCTGTCTAGCGATGGCAATACTGAGATTGTTCTCTATGTGTATCTTTCCTGACTCTGGCTTGAGGCCACCTGTAATAAGTTGAAATATAGTACTCTTACCAGCCCCATTTTGACCCATTATGGTGACTTTGGAACCACGACGCAAAGAACAGTCAACCTCGTCAAGAATTGGCTTGTTGTGTCCATATTCAAAGGTAACCTCCTCAAACCTTAGTATTACTTCATCTTGTGCCATAGTCTATGAGAGTACCTTATTTTTGATATCGAGGGAAGAGTGCTCGACAAAAGCCTTTTACTGGTACAATATAGGAGAATAGAGCCAAAATTAATTGGTTCTTTGAAATAGAAAGGTAAGGTAGATTATGACAACCAAACTATCGATTCTCGGCTTAGTGAGAATCATTCAAGCTGGTATGGGAGTCAACATCTCCTCATGGGTATTAGCAAGGATTGCTGCAATCATTGGTGGTTGGGGTACAGTCTCTGGAGTTGCTCCAGACCGTATCCTTGCACTTGCTCTCCAACAAGGAGATGTCGGCGGACATTATCGCCGAGCTTTGAGTCATTTCCCTTTTCCGGAAATAGCTCAAATGGTTATAGACGCTTATTACATCCCTGAAGGAAATCCAAATAAACAACCTCTGAAAGCAGTACCTGTTTATAGTGTGAATCCTTCTAAACTTTTGATATCTCTCATCGTCTGTGCAAACTTTGCTTTCGTCTGGTTGGCGAAAGAAGGTCATAACAATACGATCAGTATCAACTATCTAGAAAAGATAGCCATGCCACATATGTACGCCATCACTGGTGCCATGTTGGCTGGAGTAGATGCAATAACCGTCGGTGCTGGAATACCACTTCAGATAACAGGAATTATAAATGCATTGTTAGAAGGTAAGGTTTTGAAATACCTCGTACCGGTCGTTGGAGAAAAAGAGTCTTATGAGATGAGTTTTGATCCGGAAAAGTTTTTCGGCGCCAAACTTCTCAATCTCAAAAAGCCAAAGTTTCTTCCGATCATTTCTTCCAATGTTTTGGCAGAGGTTCTGCTAAAGAAATTGCCCGCTGGTAGCATATTCGGATTCATCGTGGAAACATCAACCGCAGGTGGGCACAATGCTCCTCCAAGAATAAAGGGTGTTTTTAATGAACATGGCGATCCTGTTTACAGCGAGAAAGATAAAGTTAATTATATTAATCTCGCCAAACTAGGCCTTCCGTTCTGGATAGGTGGTTCGTACGCTTCTCCAGAAATGTTGGCTTGGGCATTACAACAAGGTGCAGCTGGAATCCAAGTGGGTTCTGCTTTCGCACTCTGTGAAGAATCAGGCTTGCGTCATGACTTGAAGGTAGAAGCTCGAAGGCTTGCCTTCTTGGGACAATCAACAATACGAACAAGCCCTTGTATTTCCCCTTCAGGTTTCCCATTCAAAGTTGCAATGATCAATGGGACATTGTCAGAAGAAAATGTTTACAAATCTCGAGTGAGAGTTTGTGACAAGGGAGTATTGGTCGTTCTCTACAAGAAAGCCGATGGAAGTATCGGTTACCGTTGTTCTGCAGAACCAGTTGAAGATTTTGTCCGTAAAGGCGGCAAGATCGAGGATACCATCGGAGCTGGTTGCATATGCAACGGTCTCATCACGACAGCTGGTCTCAAAAATGGAGACGAACCCCCTATCGTCACTTTAGGTGACGATCTACGTTTCGCCAGAATCCTAATGACAAACGAAAATAGTTCTTACACAGCAGAGGATGTTTACAAATATTTGTTATCATAGGACATACAAATAACACAACTACCCCCATTGTTTCGAGCAATCGAAATGGTGAGGGTGGTTTTTTTAATTGCAAAAGCAACACCTAACAATTTTTACATCAACCCCTTCATCGTCTCCACCGTCCTCAATACTCCCTTCTTCACTTGTGTAAAGATTTCAACGACCATACCTTTCAATAAACCAAACCATGAAGGTGCTTTAGGAACTGTAATATCTGTAGATGTAGAAGTTGGAACAAAGAGGTCTAGTGAAGATGATGCTAATTTGGAATATGTAACTGGTTTCTTGGTAACAGTTTTGACTATTGGTTTTTGAATGACTTTTGGAGCTACAGGTTTAGGAGTAGTTATTACAGGTCTAGTAGTGGTTGCTAATGTCTGATTTACTTGTGATGAGGTTGCTTGTGTATTGACTGGTGGATTTAACGGGTTTAATGGGTTTGGATTTAGAGGAGTCTTAGCCAAAGTACAAGATACTGATGTACCACCATTTGAACCCAAACAAGACCAGATGTTGTCTGTTGGGGTATCACTAAGATCAGAAGAAACACCAGCATTACAAATATTCACAGTACTACTACAAGAACCATTGATAGGGACCGGCTGATTTGGTACATAACTTCCACCAGCAGGACCGAGGCAATTTGGCATATCACCCCTTTCATAACAGATTTGAGCAGGAATCTTATTTGTCATAGGTGACAAATCGGGACCAACTGGAGGCCAAGGTGAACCTGACCACCAATAAGGGCGACTTCCGTAATAAAGAGAATTAGGAATCAACCGATTGGTTATAGATGAATCCCAAATAACACTTCTATCCAATGAATTATAATTCCCATGGCTAATCATAGTATTCAAAACTCTAGGATCAGGAATTGAAATCCCACTGTAACCAGCACCAGAAGCAATGTCTTGCCAAGTCCCTAGACGATAAACTTTTGTCATCAAACCAGAACTTCCCAAGACGTTTCCTACGTAATTTTCATAAAGATTACCTATCTGACTGTCAATCCCAAACATTGCGACGTATGTACCACGAGGAAGAGTACTCTTTACAGGAAGTGATTTGACCTCAACATTATTTCTAAAAAATGTATTCCATCTACTAGAACCCAAGACATTGTCATTCTTAATAGTCGCCGCAGTGTTACCTTCCCACAAATTCATATACGGCTGGCCACCGTGAGTTATCATGTCCCCCATGAGATAATCCGTATTTAAACCATTTTCATTTATTGGCTCTCTAGAATAATTGAAACCAAAAATATTACCTGTTCCTCCATACTCAGTTATCATTGAATGTCTCAACCGCTTGAAGATATTATTTTCTACAAGACTATCTGACGTCTTGGAAAAGAGAGTGACTCCATAACAAGCGTTGCCACCACAACTATAATTCCAAGTCTGTTCAAATCTAGAATCTCTTACTACAGTTCCATAAGAAGTATTAACTTTCACATGCCAATTCAAAGCATTTTTGCTTTCAATATTTTTTATCCAACAATTTACACAATTAGAAATATCAATATTATTTCCACCACCAACAGCATTACTAACTCTATCTATAGTCATATCTTCAATACCAATCTCCTTTACAAAAGTCCAACATCTAGATATGTAAGGATTGAATGAAGAATTATAGTTATAATTTAATGGACTCTGAACATCAAAATAATTTGAACCCTTAGCTATTATTTTATTCAACTGACCAACGGTCCTACCCATATAATTTGGAATATTTTCTGTTCCATCACCATTTTCCTGATCAATCATTATCAAATCTCCAGCTTTGTATACTGAAAAATCAGCATCCTGATTGTCAACGTATATCCTAGTACTACCTTTGGTTGCTCCTGATGTTGGATTTACATACTGAGAACACCCCCATGTGTGAGTAAATAAGATAGACCCTATATTGGAACCTGCCATGATGATCGTACTCCCTGGACCTGCACCACGAATACCTTTTGATCCAAGACCGATACCGACAGTTCCATCAATCAAAGATATTGACTTTGATACCTTATAAGTCCCTGCTGGCAAATAACAAAAAGTGTTTGCTGGTGTCTTCTTTATACAATCCTGAATTGAAGCAGTGTCATCAGTAACACCATCACCTTTTGCACCATCATCAACGATTGCATTTCTACCATTTGACCAAGAAGGAATATTAAAATTCAAACCAGCATTTCTAGACCAATCTATCTTTCTATCAGCTGGGATAATTTCTCCAGAATTATTGACGTATTTCTTATTGAAGGTTCCTGTAACTGTCACGTCTGAGCTAACAGATAACGTACAATTTCCCGTTGCAGGGCAACTTCCACCACTCCAGCCAACAAATATTGAATCTCCATCTGGAACAGCAGTCAGGGTGATTGATGTACCAGAAGTTATACCAGATTGATTACAAACTGAACCACAATTTATAGAACCACCAGTTATAACGCCTTGACCAGTACCTGTCTTTGATAATGTAACCGCATAAGTTGTTTGGGGTGGAGCAACAGGTGTCTCTGATGGAACCTCATTCACAGGAGGTGGAACGGGTACTACAGGTGATGAACCTCCTCCACTATAAATAGTAGCTACCTCTTGATCAGAAATGGCTCTATTATAAATTCTCAAATCATCCATCGCACCACCAAAATATGTACCGAATGGCCACAAGCCTATTGATGACGAAAAATTACTTGAAGGGGCAACCCATGGATGACTATCAGAATAAACTTGGTTACCATTTATAAATAAACGGTATCCTCCAGAGTCAGCAGTTACAACTATTTGATACCACTGACCAAGTGCTGGCAAACTTGCAACTGGTACAGTATAGGAATCGTGACTATTGTGAAAGAAAATTATTCCGGACGAAGATGGATTATCAAATTCAACTCCGAAACCAAACCCAACCGCACCAGAACTTTCAAAGACACCAAAAATCCCCTGTCTAGCATATAAAGCACTCTTTGTAGGATATATCCATGTTGATATAGAAATTCCAGTAGAAGGAATCAGAGATGCACTATTACCAGTAGATACATAATCATCAACACCATCTAACTGTATAGCACTTCCAATCTTTCCAGATGTCCATGTTGACCCATTCAATAATGTACCATTGCTACCACCAGTAGAATCCACCGCAGTCGCCCCGCTCCCTTCATCAAATTTCCACCAACTAACCAACCCCGAACCAGCACCGTCTATGGCTGCGAGTTGGGTATGAACAGGGAGAGAATCAATAGTTGTAGTGACCGATGAACTTTTTGAAACAATATCCAAAGCACCGATCATTCCGAGAGTTATAACAGCGAGAATATAAATGTTTTTGGGGTATACGTACATGTATAGAGATGCTTAAAATCATCTCTATTTTATCACAAAATATTGCGATGTCCGACATCACAAAAATATCACTTTTTTACCTAACCCTAATTTCAATCAATCCATTCGTGGTATCTACTATCGTTGAAGGTTCATTCTTTGGCAGATCACCGGCATCTAGTACTAGTCCTACCAAATCCTGACATTCATGCGGAGTTTGTTCTGACCATTTCTCTATACTATAAGGAGAAGGTGCACCAGAAATATTGGCAGAAGTTGCTGTAAAAGGTTTGCCAAATTCTTTTGAAATATTTGTGACCAAATTGTAGTCAGGAATACGTATTCCAAGCGTCCCTTGTTTGGAAGCAATTCCCTCTGCGGTATTGCCTAAACTTTTTGAAATAATAGTAAAAGGCCCTGGTAAATATTTATCGTAAGCGGATTCTGTAACACTACCGAGCTCAACATATTTTCTAGCCATTTCTTTATCGGAAACAATGACAGAAATAGGTTTACCTTCTCTTTTTGTTTTGTATTGAAACAATCGATCAACGGCCTTTTGGTTAGTAGCATCAGCACCGATACCATAACAAGTTTCTGTTGGAAATATTACAAGACCGCCGTTACGTAAGACTGTAACAGCTTTTGAGACGGCTTCGGCGGTGTTTTGCTCGGTTAATTTGAAGATGGTCATAACTAGAAACAGACCCTATTTAGCCTTTTTACTACGACCTTCTACACTTTCAATAGCCTTCAATGCCACCTCATCAAAATCAACATCTTGTTTTGCTTCTATATGCTTATATTCATCAAACTTTTTCTCTGCGATTTCCTCCATTAATTCGTGAGAGATTCTACCAGCATCCCGCAAGATAGCCCTACTGTTTATAGTCAAGAAGCCGTGTAATTTATCTATCCAATCTTTCATAGTCATAGGTATTCTTCGTCTAGCTTGTTCTGTAGCAAATATTAGATACTGCTCAACAAGTGCATTTAATTGAATTAGTTCTTCTTTATTGTAATAATTTTTAGCAATAATTACTTCCTCTTTAATAGGCTTAGATCCTCTAAAATTTGTAAGCCCTAAATTCTTCTTTCCACTATCTATTCTGTTAACTACAATCTCTGCCGCTGTGTTACCTGTAATTGCATAATGTACCTTATTTTGTACAGTTTTGAAAAATAGAATACTTTGCTCACTCGTAGGATCATAATCGGCACTTGTTGCATAAATATCAGTAATTTTTCTATAGAAACGTTTCTCAGAAGTACGGATATCAGCTATGCGACGAGTCAATTCTTCAAAATAATCAAAAGGAAGATCTGGATTCTTCAATCTCTCATCATCAAGTACAAATCCTTTGACTATATATTCACTAAGTCTAGCTGTAGCCCACTGGCGAAAAGCAGTTCCTTGTGGAGATTTTACTCTGTATCCCACTGCAATAATCATATCCAAATTGTAAAAATTCACTATATATTTTTTTCCATCAATAGCAGTATGCTGGAATTTCCGGCATACTGAATTCTCATCCAATTCACGCTCTTTAAAGATATTTCCAATATGTTCAGTGATCGTTTTTCGATCTTTTTGAAACAATTCTGCCATATGAGCTTGTGCCAACCACACAGTATTACCATCAAAACGAACATCAATCTTAATGTTCCCTCTTTGGTCCTTATATATAACAATCTGTGAATTCGGAGTCTCCATGCACCTATTCTACACCAATATAGATTATTTTTTTATAATAAATTTCACGGGTATCTCCAACGCATCATCATTTGCTGGTAAACCGGAAGGATTGTCTTTTTTCAAAATAAGTGACCCCCTATCTGAATACTGACCAGAAATGAGAGAGGTATCAAATGTGAGTACAGCTTTGAAAGGTACAAAATCTGATGTCATCCAATCACCATCTGCCGTCGCTATACCCCGCGCAATAATCTTACCATCCCAATCTGTAAGAAAAATAGGAAAGCTTGCCTCAAAGTACCAGTTGCCACGTGCTGATCCTGTAATATTAAGAGGACTTGATATGACAGCATTCGGAAGTGGGTTTGAAAGACGGATGAAATTTTCTTTTTCCAAAGTGTTGCCTATGTCCTCAGTAAAATGTTTTCCCTCTTTTGATATACACTGACGCGGATAACTTTCCATTACTGGATTACCAAAAGAAACACAATCTTCAAAGGTGATTGCTTCTGGTGTATTTTTTTGATTAGTAAACAAGTAAATAGCAACAATCAATAATAAGATTGCCAATATGCCGGTAGTTTTACCTATAAAAGATGTGCGAGGGTTCATAGGGTAAGTATAGCAGAATGTATTGACACTATTTTATAAAGAAGTAGTCTTATAACAAAAGTACATAGAAAGGCAAATAATGAAAAGAATCATAATTGTTAGACATGGTGAATACAACCATTTCCATAAAGGACTCGATGAACTCGGTCGCCAACAAATTGACGGTTTAGGTAAGTCCCTTAAACCTATAATCAACGGCGAAAGTGTCAAGATTATATCTTCCACCGCTAAAAGGGCTAAACAAAGTGCTCAGATTTTGGCAGATATGTTTAAGGTCAAATTCAAAGGATATAAATCACTCTGGTCTGGTCCTGGTTCTCCAAGAGATAAAGGTGTTTCTCCTGAAGAAATTGTCAGAATTATCCAAGGCATAAAATCAGAAAATCTGATTATGGTCACTCACCTTGAATACAGCGAGGAACTCCCGCAATTCATACGAGGTACCATTCTCGACGGAATCGGCAACGGATTCCCTAGTCATGAGACTGAGAAGGGCGAAGCCTGGGTAATTGATTGCGAAGCGAAGACCTGTGATCTTGTGAGACCGAAGTTTAAATGATTCGGAGGTTCACACCACTCATTCTGCACCACGATACATCGTGGTGCTTTTTTTATTGAATTTCTTATCTATTCTGTCTTCTTGTACTGAGATAAACCAAGAATATTTCCTTCAGAATCCTTAAACCAAGCCAAGAAACCCATCGCGCCGTTTTCGCCTAATGGAGTTTTACCTTTTACAACCATACCACCATTTTCAACAATTTTGTTTAATGCTAAATCAATATTATCAACATCAACATAAAACATTGGATAAGGCATACTAGGATCTCTCTTACTTGAACCACCGTTTATAAAACCCACTTCGGTTGGTTGCATCTTTTTGTTTACAGGACCGGTTTGCCAACTAGTATAACTAAATTGCTCCCACTCAAACGGTTTCCACTCAAATACATTTTGATAGAAATTTTTTGCTCTCTCCTTGTCATCCCAAGGAAATTCAAAGTGTGTGACTTTATTCATACGTTAATTAAAAATAAATAATAATTTTGATTATTATACCAAATCTTACTTAAAAACTCTGGTTGAGAGTATGGCACGAAATTGAAAATTATTTTAACTGGGGAAATAGCGTTTCAATCCTTTCAAATATGCTTCATTAAATAGTTTATCTAATAAGGGACTAATTCCCTTACATTCATCCGCAATCAGTTTTGCACCTTGTATATACTGACCACATTCATCAAATGTCATACTATTTGTTGGGTCAGTTGCAAGAAATCTAACATTTGAAGTCTGATCCGCAATCTTTACTCGACGAACACTATCACTTTCACTCCGTACCCTTTCAGCTTGTCTACGTTTTCTTTCAGGTAGTGGAAGGTTCTTAAACTCATCCAAATCAGTTAATCCGTGTACAATACTCATGACCATTTTACCAAAATGTTTTTCAATATCATTTAAGCTAGTCTGAGTATCTTCTACACTATCATGAAGCCAAGCGGCGGTAATCTCCTCATCACTTCCTCCAGATGCCCATACCAAATCAGCAACCTCTTGGATATGCATAATTTGAGGTCTCTTTACTCCTGCAATTGTAATTGCAAATATCGGCTCGTGTGCATTACGAGCGAATTCTTGTGCACGAGAAATAATATTTTTGTTTATCATGAAATTGATTTACTGGCCGTCTGGCTCGATATTGGAACTATTCTACGACAAGTAGTGCAAGACACCGATAATGAAAAAACTAATCCTATTCTCTGGATCTGAATGAGGTTATTTCATAGCCACCATCAGGAATCTTTTCAAACTTAATCACTCCAATTTTAGGATCTCCACGTAAACATTCTTGTGCTAATTCGATAATACTTTCCTTGAGACCTTCAGATGAACCCGCTTTCGTCCACTTAACTCTTCTATCAAATTTATACAAAGGAAATTGCTGGTCAAAATTGATTTCTTCTGTTTCTACTGCTGGTGGTTGATTCTCAGGAATTTTTTCTGTCATATTTTCTTGATTAAATTTTATTATGTTTATATTACCATATTTATCAACAATTTCATTTGCTGGCAGGGCTGGACGATGTTCGAACATTTCGCAATATAAATGAGTATGCAGTCAAGGCAATATACCACTTCTTCAGAAGCGTCTGTGCGTCCCCTTCCTTTACAATATCTGATTGGTTTCTGTTATATCATTCGGGAAGTATCGACGATATTTGGAATTGAAAAAAGACGGCAAATTTTGCCGGGAAAGGCAAATAAATTTTCAGATGTTTGCCTAGTTATACAGTTCTAATACTATTTAGAAATTATTTATCCTTATAAAAACAGCAAGTAATGATCTAATCGGTTATGAAGCTTCTTCCTCCACACTGAATTCCCCAAACGTACTATCCTCTTTTCTATATTCCACCACTATCGCAACAAGGTTATTTTTCAAGGCTTTGTAAGCAAACCTGTGAATATTATTGCATGGATCTAGTATGGGTTGATCCGCCAATACGTTTGCGAGATTTGAACGGAATGAAAACCAGTTTGCATTACTGTTGACCAAGCCATCAGGCAATCCATGTTCACCCAAGAAATATCCCATTTCTTTTCTCAATTCCATCATGTCAATAAAAGGAAGGAGTTTGGGTGCTGGATCAGAAATCTTGTTCAATGGTTTCTCAATAATTTCTTTATAAATATTATCCATTATGAATCCGATTTGTGGTGTGATTCTATCTTTTGCAGTATGCACAGACCAATCAGCGTAAAACCGAATTAAAGGATATGATCTAATTAAACCGTGATCAAGAATTTTACGCATTTCTACAAGCAGGTAAACAACCTGAGACTCTTCTGTCAGAGGCATATATGTCAGAAGAAACTTATTGAGCTTTGTAATTATTGCTGGTGTCATGTTCGAATCCTTGCTTAATATTTCGTATTTACGTAATAGCCATACCTTCCACTACACTTGTACCCATTTTTACCATTATGTTCACGTAGAGTTCCATCGTTAGTTGTTTTGCGAAAATTTCTACCACAAATGGTGCATCTGTAAATGTATTTTAATCCAGTTGATTGTCGTGCACCTCTATTTAGTAATGATCTTGGTGCTTGAGATGGCTTATTAGGATCAAAAAGATACCTGTCCTCAGGTAATTCACCAGCTTTTGACAATTCGACTGGAAAACGCGGGGTGAATTTGTCGCCAGTGTTTTCAATGGACTGAAAACCGCTAGGAATCATAGAACGGACTCCTGGAGGATTACTACCTCCTGAACAATTATAAACGTACAAATATTCTCTGGCGTCTCCATTCCGCTTTTCCAAATACTTCAACGAATATGGTTCAACGATTCTGTTCGCCCCATTGTAAGTAATCTTGAGAAGGGTCTGTTCCCGACCCGCCTTTAAAATTGGCATTCGCAGTTCGGGGGCAAAAAATGTAAATTGAGAATATCCATTATCCTGATAAGGATGGAACAAGACATCCAGGTCCGTCAGAAAACTTTCTATCGCTTCTTCAGCACCTATTACAATCGCTTTTGCACATACAATAGTTTTATTCCAACACTCTTTAAAATAATCAAAGGGAGTTTCGCGCAGAATTTCTTTCAAAACATGAGGGTTCCTTCCAAAAATGGTTTTTGCTATTAAGGTGCGAGCAACTTCATCCCGATTCAGAGATCCACCTAATAATTTGATTGAATAGGCGTAATCAAACAAATCCGGTGCGTGCTGCCGCTGAAGAAGACACTTTAACTTTGTGGCAATAATTTCCTCAAGTTTCATGCAGCGTATTTGGCAAGCGACTTGTGCCACGTCAGAATATGGATGGATGAGTGGAACTTTCTGTATGTCGAGCATGACTTTGTCAAAGCGAGTAATGTCCATTGAGATTTTAATTCTCAAATCATCACGCTTACCATAGAAATCCTTAAAATAAATTCTAACCTCATAAACTCGAAGATGTGCAGAAGTATTTTCGGACATTAACTTTGGGGAAAAAATATAATTTAAATTACGTGCAAATCGAGGTTGTAGATAGTGATTGCAAAATAAAATTTGAGGTAAATGCTTCAGCCAGGGTAAAACTAATATCAGGCGATGACCAGAATTCGCCGATGTTTTTCCTTGACTTATTATCAACATTAAAACGGTAATATTTCTAAAATCTTAGCCAATACGATTTCATATACTACCGGCGAATTAATAAAATTCATCGTGGTAATTAATAATTCGACGTAGCCGTAGTGATCCACCGTTTCAATTTGCCATCCACCTTCGCACGCGGGGTAGCAAACCGTTCCCGTGAAAGTGCAACAAGTTTGTCCTTCCGGCCAATGCGGTTTTGGAGTGGCGGGAGCATCTTCGCCCGGAACGGTTCTAGGTTAGTTCCGTTGTCAAGTAACTTCACCACCGCCTCATAACGATCAAGATCGGCAAGGGTACTTGCCGAGAAGGTGTTGCCAAATTCCTTTTCCATTACCTCAGCATCGGTATTGCCGATACGAAAGGCAATCAAGGTTCCCACATTGCCAAAAACCGCCTGGCGAATCGGCAGGGAAAGCTGGTCAATGTATTGATGCGAAAGTGTCAGGCACAGGTGATACTTGCGAGCTTCTGCCAGGATGGAAGCAAAAGCATCGGTTGAAAAGTTCTGAAACTCGTCAGCGCCGCCTATCAAATGAATTGCCATTCCTTTTCCTCCCGCAATCGCCTCGCTACAAAGAGTCGGACAAGGTATTGGATAACTCATTTTCGTCGCCATAGGATGAGGATTCCCACGATCCTCGATTAGATGAACATGTCCGTGGAAAAGAACCCTAACTTCCTTCTTGAATAGAGTTTCAAGCAATTGAGGTGCGAACCTGTTAACACATGTTTCTGTCCCGTATTGTATTGGATTGTGATGTGTCATTCCAATTCTGAGTCCTAACCTTCGTTCAGGAATACGTGCAATGTTCAGTAAGTATTCACGATTCACATCTCCCAAATCCTGACGCACAAGCTCCTTAATATCCTCAGAGGAACCACTTAATTTACCCAACTTAGTCCGAATATTTTCTGGAACCATACCTGAGAAATATCCCGAAACCAATAAGACAACCTCCAAATCATGCTCAGAAAATGTGACGACAGCGACCGGAGGCACCTTATTAGGATTTGACTTAAACCTCCGCACTATAACTTTCCCTTGCCCAAGTAACTCTTCCATCTTTCCGAATGGTGTAACACAAACAGCTTTTTTTGATAACATTTTCACAAACCTTTTCATTCGGTCAGCATGTCCGTCGGCCAACCAGGTCACGTCGTGATTTCCTGGAACAACTAGAATCCGCTCAGGAAAACAACCTCCCCAAAGCTTTAGAGAAAGATCCTTACACAGAGATTTGAAAGCTGCAAACTCCGTCTCAGCGGAGATGCTCGTCACATCTCCCGACACTATGATAATGTCTGGCCTCATTGATGGAAAGTCGGTTGCTAACTTCGCCAGTTGTGCCGCAAGCTCGCACGGATCGTTTTCCGTCTTGTTCAGTTTCCCAAAATGAATATCGGACATTTGCCATATC
>Ga0172379_10007231_pt1 | contig 14488 bp, 16 predicted proteins | sample GrowelOW334metaG_FD_119756 | JGI IMG/M metagenome (GOLD analysis project Ga0172379, IMG submission 119756) | Groundwater microbial communities from an aquifer near a municipal landfill in Southern Ontario, Canada - Groundwater well OW334 metaG | ecosystem: Environmental > Aquatic > Deep... | reverse complement strand
ATTTTGCAGGGAAAAATACCGCCGCCATTTGCCACCGATTATCGGCTGAAATTTGATGCCCGCCAGTTCCACCACCGCCCGCTCCGGACCGGCCTTGGTCCCCAGCCAAAGGAACTCAGCAGTTAAGCCATCGGTTTTTAATTGTTCGGCCGTGGCGAGGAGCGGCGTGACTGAGCCCATGGTTCCGCCGCCGGTCAGTAATATTCTCATAAAATAGAATCAAGAATTAAGAATCATGAATCAAGAATAAATGATCAATGTCCAAGCTCCAATGACCATCCGCCGATTCGGCGGACCCAATGACTAATGTCCAAGCCACAACGGGGTCGCTTCGGGATAGCCACCTTTGGTCATTGGACATTGATTGGACATTGGGATTTGGATATTGGACATTCTAACTAGACTTAAAGATTAAACACCGTTTACCGACCTTCTTGATTCTTAATTCTTGATTCATGATTCTCCCTTAAACTTTGCTAAACCTGCTAATATTCACCAATATCCCCGCCGACGCCAGTGTCGTCATCATTGCCGTGCCGCCGGCCGAAACCAGCGGTAAAGGAATGCCGGTCATCGGCATCAGCGCCAACAGTCCGGCCATATTGATAAACGCCTGAAACGAGATAGTAGCAATAATCCCGACGACCAGCAAGCGAGAGAAGCGGTCCGGCGCGTTCTTGGCGAGCTGGATACCGCGGTAAGCGAGCATGATGATTAAAATGATAAACAAACAAGTAAAAATAAATCCCAGCTCTTCACCCATGATGGCGAAAATTGAATCGCCGGACACTTCCGGCAGATAGGAAAACTTTTGCCGCGAGTGGCCGAGACCGAGACCAAGGAACCCGCCCGAACCAATGGCAATCAACGACTGCCACAGATGATAAGTCACATCTTGTGTGTCTTTACCCGGAGACCAAAAAGCAATAAACCGGTTCATGCGGTAAGGCGCGATTTTAATCAGCAGTAAAAATGCCGCCAACCCGGCCGCGCCCATCGCCGCCAAATGGCGTAAATTGCCGCCGCCGACAAAATAAACCGTCACCGCCGCCACGATAATAATTGAAAGTGTGCCCAAATCCGGCTGTAAAATTATTAGGAGCGAAATAATTGATAATGCCGCAATAAATGGCACAAAGCTGGAGTGGAGATCTTGAACCTTCTGCTCGCCGCGGTTATTCAGCCAGGCGGCCAAATAAATCAAAAATGTCAGCTTGACGATTTCCGACGGCTGGACGGAAAAGCCAAAAATATTCAACCAACTGCGCGCCGAACCATATTCTGCCTGCAAACCCGGAATAAACACCAAAATCAGTAAAACAATGGAAAAAATCAAAAACGAAATGGCGAGTTTATTTAATTTTTGGTAATGAAAACGGCTAAAAAAAACAAACAGGATCAAACCGGGCAACAGGCCGGTCAGGAGCTGGTGCTTTATAAAATAATAAGGATCTTGAAATTTCTGATAGCCAAGCGGCGCGCTAGCCGACGACAAAATTACCAAGCCGAAAAGCAGGAGCCCGGCGAAAAGGCCGATAAGAAAATAGTCTGGCTGATGGCCCCGTTGAGTCATAAAAACATTAAAACATTAAAACATTAAAACAAATTTGCCACACCTGGTTTTCAAGTTTTAATGTTTTAATACTTTAATGATATTTTTGAATTGTTCTCCCCGATCAAACTCATTAATAAACAGCCCGAAACTGGCCGCGCCCGGCGAGAGTAAAATAATTTCGCCCGCTCGCGCCAATTTTTGCGCGGCGCTGACCGCGGCCGGCATACTCCCGACTTCCGTCATGACCCAGTAGTTTAATTTTAACAATTCTTTTTTAAGTTTAACGCTCGCCGACCCGCGAAAGAGCACCACGGCTTTGGCGTATTTTTTTATCGCTTGGGCAAATTCGCCAAATTCTAATTTCTTGTCCGCCCCGCCGGCAAGGAGAACTATATTTTTCTTTTGCCCGCCCAAAGTTTTTAAAGCCTGGATCGCGGCTGTCGGCGCGGTCGCTGTCGTGTCATTATAATAGCTGACACCTTTAACGGTTTTAATTAACTCCAGCCGGTCGCTGACGCCGGTAAACTGCTTTATCGCTTGCCGAACCGCCGCCAATGAAACACCGGCCACTAGCGCCAACGATAGCGCCGCTAAAATATTTTCTAAATTATGTTCCCCGGGAATTTTGACCGCCGAAGTTTTAATCACTTTAACTGTTTTATTTCCCGAACGGAATCGCAGCCAACCATCTTTAATAAACCCGCCGTTCCCGCTAGTAAAATACTTTTTGGAAAACCAGAATAGCCGGCTGGGCACCAACTTCGCGAGCTGACGACTGGCTTGATTATCGCGGTTTAAAATACAAATGTCTTCCGGCTGCTGAAATTTGAAAATGAGGGTTTTGGCTTTAATGTAATCCCCAAGTGACCGATAGCGGTTCAGGTGATCGGGCGAAAGATTAGTAATCAAAGCAATCTGCGGGCTGATTTTAAGCGGCGCGAGGCCTTCCAGTTGCCAAGACGACAGCTCCAGAATCACACTGGAATTTTTCTTGATTTTATTCAAAAAATCCAAAGGCGAAACTCGGATATTGCCGGCGACAATCGGCTTTTTACCGGCAGACTGAAAAATCTTGCCGATTAAAGTCGTGGTGGTGGTTTTACCCTTAGTGCCGGTAATACCAATAATCGGCGCCGGACAACGCTCAAAAAACAAACTCATGTCGGTTACCACTGGCACGCCGGCTTTATTGGCAATTTTTAAAAACGGCGATTCGCTCGGCACACCGGGATTTTGGATCACCAAATCGGCATTTTTAAAATCGGCCGGCTGATGGCGGCCTAAAACATATTTGATGGGCAGACTTTTAAGTTCTCGGAGGGTAGCTTTCAGCTGTTCTTTAGTTTTCAAGTCAGTCACCGTCACCCGCGCGCCTTGTTTGATTAGCCACTTGGTCACGCCCAGCCCCCCGCCGTGGAGGCCGAGCCCCATCACTAGAACTTTTTTATTTTTTAAGCCCAAAGCATTCATAAATAGGTTGCCTATAATAGAAAATGGCTAAAATTGAAAAACTACTTAAAAAGGAATTTTTCTTAACTCTAGCGATATCTTCTAAATAATTTTAGCAGAAATAACAAAAAAAGTCACTTTATTAACAAGCAACTTTCTAATTTCAAAATAACTCAAAATATTAACTCAAAGATCAAAATGCTTTTTTAAATACTCCTTCAGGGCAATAATCAATTTGGCATTAACCTTACCTATTTTTTTAGAAAAACGACTATAATCAAATGAAGTTATACAATAGACCTTAGCGACGGAATCCGCCCTCAACCTATTATCTTGGTCGGTTGGAATTATAATATCATCTCCCGTAACATTGCCTGCTTGAGTTGTAAGCGGCATCACTGTTACCAGATTAGATTTATTTAATTGTTCATTGGATTGGATAACTATAGCCGGTCTTTTATTTTGATACTCATGCCCAACACTAGGATCAAACTCCGTCCAGACTATATCGCCAAACTCGAGATCGCCTTTTTTAATCATAATTTTTCATAATAATTATAGTCTTCCCTGGAAATAGGACCAATAGTTTTCAAAATGTCTTTGGCTGATTCGTCTCTGGCGAACAGAAGCTCATCCGGTTTTTTGATAACATCAACCACTTTGCCGCAAACTAAATAATTAGAAAGATCATCCTCATGTATATAGATCGGAGGGATATTAAAATTTGATTCAGATATTAAAACAATTTGTCTGTTTTTTTTATCAACTAAAAACTTTTTTATATTCGCCATATTATCAATTATCGATACCACATACTCGCCGCTAACTGGAATTCCTTGATTCTTTTCGACTACCACAAAGTCTCCGTCTTCGATGCTTTTATCTTTCACATTTGCCCGATTCATTGAGCTCCCCACCGCGCGCAAAATAAATAGATCCTTTAGCCTATTTTTAAATTGATCACCCAAAATTTTTAAAGATATTTTTAGGTAACCCTCAACTATTTGATCGGCGCAAATCAGCGCCTCGCCGCAATTGGCCGAACCAACGATTGGCAAAGAAACTAACTTTGATTTTTCATCTAGGCCGCTAGCAGCGACTTTTAACGCCTTGCCGTCAGCGCCGACCAACAGAAGACCCTTGGCAATCAATTTATCCAAATGATGCTTTATTTTTTGGGGACTATTCGGTTCGCCGATTAATTCCCCTATTTTCCTTAATGTTAAATCAGTTAAATTATTATTTTTAGCTAAATTTAACAATTTTTCTTGGATTAAATGCATATATCATTATTTATTGTACTGCCTTATTACCCAATTATAGCGCCGATAACAAAGCTTTGTCAATAAGTTTTACACAGCTTAATTCTTGACAAGATTTAATTGCGTAAAAATACTTATTTATGTTATTATGCAGATAACAATATGGTCAAAGCTATCTGCCCTGCAATTGACGAGCGAGTTTACAATAACGCCGTCCTATATTTTATTAAATACTGTAATAATCAGTATTTACATGCTACAAAGCTAAATAAACTTTTGTATTATCTTGATTTTATATATTTTCGTGATCATAAAAAAACAGTTACTGGCGATGTGTATATACATCAGGGCTATGGTCCCGTACCATCACGAATTGATGAAATTCTTTCTAAACTTAAAACTGAAGGAGCAATTGATACTAAATCAGTCAATTATATGGACGGCGAAATGATTAGTTTTGAGATTAAAGATGTAAAAAATTTTGATGAATCTGTTTTCTCCGTCAATCAAAAAAAATTACTCAAACAAATTTGTGACGAATTCGGAAATTGGCCGACCGAAAAAATCGTTGCCCAAACGCACCTTGAAGCGCCTTGGTTCTATTCAAAACCGTATGAAGTCGTTGATTACGCTTATGCGCGCGACATTGATTTTTTTCGGTAAGTTGTCACATCTATGGCCTGGATTTATATTGAGCGAGAACAATTTGTGCGCCTGTGCGAAAAAAATGGGATTTCAATTACCGTGCGAGATGCTATTAAACTATGGGCGCCAACAGTGAGCCGTTGCGAGTTGCCGCGTCAAAAACTCGTCTATCGATCGCCAAAAAATCGCTACGAAGCCTGGTCGGCCGGAATCCCCAACCCAGATAGCAATAAAGGCAAAAGCGGCGGATACAGAATAGTTTATTTTCTTGATTTGGCTGAATGCGCAATTAATCTTGATTTTATAGAAAAACGAAAAGAGTTAGGTTTCCGCGACGAAGGACACCGCAAAAAAGACAAATATAACGATTACACGCGAAGTTTAAAAGAATATTTAAAAAAACAAGATATATAAAAGAACGAGACCGCGACTCGTTCTTTTCTTATCCAATTAATTTCCCTCCACCACCTTTATCTCCTCCTCGGTCAAACCATAAAGCTGATAGACTTCCTCGTCTATTTTTTTGCTGACCAACTATTAATTAATTTTTATTAAGTTTCATCATACTGAATATTTTTATTACCATCCTTGCTTCCCCATATTTTTACATTATTAATTGTTCCAACAACTTTTTTACCGCCGGCAATTTGATAGCCCGCGCGAAAGGCCTCATCAATTAATTCTTGCGATGCCTTTACTTTTTCGTCTATTGATTTATCTGAACGTAATGTTGTTTCAAATTCTTTCCGTAATGCTGATAGTTTAACCTTAATTCCTTCCTTAGTAACAGAAAAATATAAAACATCTTCTACGCGCCAACCAACTAAAGTTATGACCAAGGCTAGAAAGGTGATCCAATATTGTTTAGCCCAAAAAAATAGCCCAGCAAAAACTATAAGAACTATTATCAAACTTATTTCGCCCATTCTATTTTTATTTATCATATAGATAATTTTTTTAGTCAACGGGTTTTATTTACTATTTTTTTCAACAATTTGATCAATCTCCTTCATAATTCTTATTGTTTCAAAAATAGAAACAATCATTTTTTGATAATGTTCAATATCTTCACTGGCAAGATTTCTGCCTTTGCGGTCTTTAAGCCATTTTTGCGCCGGCTGATAGCCGCCAATATAAAAATTCCAAACTTCTTCTGGTACTCCGACAAAATACTGGGTTTTATTGATATAAACCTTGCCATCTTGATAATTAACTTTTTCAACTAAATTATCGCCCGCTATTAGATAAGTGGTAATAGGATTATCAACTTTCGGACTTTCCAATAAATGCAGATGACGCAATTCCTCGCCCAATCTAGCCAACGCAAAAAACTGTTTTTCATCTTTGGGATATGGCACGCGCGGAAAATCAATCTTCAAAAACTCCTTATATTTCTCGCGATAACTTGGAGAATATAAAACCGCGTAAATATAATCTAAGATGTTCTCTGGAGTAAGACGCTTGTCTGGTTTAATAGTTTCATATTCCGCAACCGGGTAGTAAACCATCTCAACGCATTCTGCGATCTTTCTTGCAATCAACAAATTTAGATTTGGCACTCTTTCGGCCTCAATAGTTCCCGAGGCACCCATTTTTATTTTTCCATCGTAAAGATAAAGTGGAGCCGTAAAAGTATGGTTTGTAATAAAATCTTCACAAGTTACTTCTTTTGTAATTAGAGCTTCTACTCCCTTATTTCTTCCTTGGTGAATAAAAGATAGTGCTAAATTATCCTTCACGATGTGTTCCATAACCTTCTTTCTACTTCTAGATAAAAAATCGTGATCAAAATATACAAATCTATAATCAAATGGCCTATATGAAAAATTTCTTATTTTTGACTCATCAAAAATTGCCCTGCTCGCCTTTTCGTATTCCCATGTGGTATTTGTCCCTAGATTATATTGAGTAATAAGCTCTTTTAACGACGGCTTATTTGTTAAAATTTTATTTATTCTGTCAAATAAAATATTTCTGCTAAAATCAGTTGCTATATCATCAACTTTTGTTTTTATCCCAGCTGAATAAATATCAAAAAGATCTGTTATTAAGAAACCATTATCATAATCTTCTTGCGAACTAAAATCTTTAGGTACAAAAAAATAATAAGGCTCTTTATAGTCAAGCTTCTTCCATTTTATTTTTTCTATAGTCGCGTTGTTCAACGCCTCATATTTATCCTTTTGTTTGCCAAATAATTCAGCATGATAAACCGCGCCGAGGGCTTTTTTCTTGCCGGCTTTTTTGACAAAAATCGTAATAGATACGCCTTGCATAATACTAAATACATTCTGATCGACACCACCGTCGGGCGCGGTTTCTTTTTTCTTGGCATTGCCGTGTAAATCTAAAACATAAATACAGTCAAATGACTCTAAAAGGGTTTTGCGCATCTGCCGATGGGTAATGCCGTCTATGTATGAATTATTGGTAATCATGCCAATAATTCCTTCACCGTTTTTATCTATTAAATACTGCGAAAAACGAATAAATTTAATATAATCGTCATCCAAGTTAATCTTTCTTTCACCTAAATCCTTCTTATAATCTTTTATCAACTCGCCAATCCATTCGCCTTTATTCTGCGAACTGACATTATAGGGCGGATTTCCTAATATCACCATTATCGGCAGATCGTTTTTGACTTTATTGGCCGCAACTGATTCATCGGTGATTGCCTGACCCAATCCCAAACCGGCAAAAAGAGTATTGTCATAGCTTTCAGCTTTTTCTAAGCTATTGGTCAAATACACGCCTAATCGCCCCTTGCCCATATCCACTCCGCCCTCCTTAAGCGTGGTGGAAAGTTTAAGATGGGCGATGGTGTATGAGGCCATCATAATTTCAAACCCGTGAAGGCGGGGCAACAGATCCTCCTGGGCATAACTGACCCAACGGCCTTTCTGACCGGTGAATGATTTTTCAATATACTCAATTACTTCGTTAAGGAATGTACCGGTGCCAGTGGCCGGATCAAGTATCTGAACTTTATGGACGCTTTGTTTATATTTCTTGCCCTGGCTGACACCCTGAATTTCCACTTTAGAAGTATCAGCTAAGCCCTTTAAACCAAACTCTTTTTTAAGCACATCATCAATCGCCCGCACAATAAACCGCACCACCGGCAACGGAGTATAAAAAACTCCCATTTTTTTGCGTTCGGCCGCGTCATACTCCTGCAAGAAATCTTCATAAAAATGAATAATCGGGTCGCGACTGTCATCCTTTTCCACTTTATAATAATCGTGGACGATCGCCTTTACATCGGCATGAATAAATTCCTCGCAAAGTTCGCTAACAATAAACTCTATCCGTTTGTCAAAATCCTCCCCGGCAATATGATCAAAAAATTTGCGTAAAAATGGATTTGACCTCGGCACCAAATCGCGCGCCTCTTGGCGGGAAAAAGTATCAGGGGTATCGTCGTTATAACGCGCCACAAATAAACCATAAACCACCGTCTGGGCGTACATATCAGCGAATTTATCATGATCCAAATCAGCCAAGAGTAATCTTTTAATAACATTATACACGGACAGCAAGCTTTCATTTGCCGGCGTATTGCCTTCTTTTAAAAATTTCTTGATGTTATCCCGAATACGGCGGGCCTTACCCGCCATCACTTTAGCCAAAACCGCGCCGGATTTTATCGGCTCATTAGCCTCGCTGATAAAATCTTTTATGGAATCATCTAATAACTTAAAATTTTCTTCAGCTGCAATAATTTCTCCTGATTTTAATTCGGCAATTTTTATCGGCTCATAAAACTTTTGGCCGCTTTTATAAAATCTGAATTCCAAAGAATTGGTTAAAATGATATTAGTATAACCATAATAACGGATCATTTGCTCGCTCTTTTCTATTTCATTAAGAGAAACATTAATATCCTTAGCTTCAGCGTAAGCGACTATAATCTTTTTGTTGACAAAAACAAAATCCGGCGCGCCGTATTCGCTCCGTTTTGGTTCGTTATGAACTCTTAAAGCCGTAACTTTTTCAAACAATTCCTGAAGTGCCGGACGATAAGAATGCTCGGTCGCCTGACCGCTTTTATGGGTTTCTATTATCCGATTTAAATAATTTTTAGTAAATTCTTCATTCATATATAATTCTAAAAAGTCTTGTCTAGAAGAAACAGCGCCACGCCAATAATAGCGGTCACCCCGCCAATCAGCCAAAACCGCATCACCACTTTGGCTTCGGGCCAGCCCTTGGCCTCCAAGTGATGGTGCAAGGGTGAAGAGAGGAAGACTTTTTTGCCTCGAAATTTTTTGGACAAGAGCTGAATAATCACCGAGCCGGATTCGGCCAGCGGCACGAAGGCGATAATTGGCAAAAGTAAAACCGCGTTGGTCAGAAAAGCCACAACCGCGAGAGTGGTGGTGAGACCCAAAATTCCTGTTTCGGTCATATAAAATCTGGCCGGCGGAATATTAAACCAGAGAAAAGCCGCCAGGGTGCCCGCAATCACGCCGCAAAAAGCCGCCAAGTCAACCTTGCCGCCGGCAAAAGCAATCGCGCCATAAGCGACGAACATAATCATAAACAACCCGCCGGCCAGGCCGTCCAGTCCGTCAGTCACGCTGGTACTGAACATCGCGATCATCACCAAAATAAAAAATGGGATAAACAGCCAACCGAGCGCCAGCGAGCCATCAAACAAGATATGGATTGAGTCCCAATCCAATTTGAAGTAAAACCACCAACCGCCGATTAAACCGATCAACGAAACGAGCAGCAAACGATGGCGAAAGCGGATTCCCCCGCCTTTGCCCTTCTCGCCAAAACCCCGCACCACCAAAATGTCATCAAGGAGGCCAATCAGTGAAGCGCTGACCAGAGTGAACAGCGGCAGCCAAGTCTCGGCGCGGTTGAGAAAGCTTAAGCTCTGGAGCCAAGAACAAGTGCTGAAAATCGGGCAAAAGATCAAAAAAATAAAAGCCAAAAATAAAGTCGTCACCCAAATTAATAGCCCGCCCATCCGCGGCACATTGGTTTCCTTGTGCTGGTGCAGTTGGTTAAATATCGGCGTGCCGGCGCCGTCCGGCGCTGTGGTGCGGACGGTTTTTTTCCAACATTTATATTTATACAAAAAATGGGTCAAGAGCGGCGTCCAAAGGAGCGCCACCGCGAACCCCAGTGTCGTCAAAACGGCAATTTTGATGGCAAAAAAACCAATCATAAATTTAAGAGATGGCTACCAAACTGCTTTTAGCTGAAATTTAGGACTTTTTGGTTAAGGCGAGGAAAGGATGGTAAAATGATTTGAGTCATAGCCGCGCTACGATGAAAATCATTTTACCGCTACCTTGACGAAGCCTTAGCCGAAAAGGACAAATTTCAGCAAAAGTAGTTTGGCAGCCTTCTCAACTATTAACTAAAATTAAGAGTCCGCCGCCAATCAACAAAAAAATCTCCAGGAGTAAAGTCGTCACCGCCAGCAAATAAGCCGCGATTTTTTCTTTTTGATAAAAAATTAAAGCCAACGCCAAGTTTATCAGCCCCAAAAAACTGCCCACCAAAGGCGTTAAATAAAGTTGGAACCACGGCCCGATCAAGTCAATGCCGAAATAAACCGAGTAGTGCAGCACCAACGACGCCTCAGTCGGCCGGATGCTAAAATAAATCGCCAAATAAAACCCGAGGTTTAAAAATAAACTAACAAAAAATAAGACTAATATAATCTTATCTTGCAGCCAAACCAACTTCAATTGCCGGCGCAGGCCGCTCTCCCAAATATTTAATTTCGCTAATACCATACGAAGATTATTCTAACATAATCATTGCCTTTTTGGAAGTAGTCCTGAGTCCGAAGTCCAGAGTCCGGAGCGAGCTTTGAGCTAATTAACTCTGAGCTTCCTCGGGACTCCGGACTGTGGACTTCGGACTCATTTAGGCGCTATCTGCCGAAGTTTTTTTATAATCCCCGGCAACACGGCGACTAGCTTTTTAACTTCTGTCGCCGTATTGCCTTTACCTAATGAAATCCGCAAACTGCCATGCGCGTCCAAATGTTTCAGCCCCAAAGCGAGCAAAACATGCGACGGCTCTAAGGAGCCGGAAGCGCAGGCCGAGCCGGTGCTAACCGCGATACCTGCTAGATCAAGCATCAGCATCGCGCTTTCACCTTCAATATTTTTAAAACTAATATTTAAGTTATTCGGCAACCGTTTAACCGGGTCGCCGTTCAGTTTAGCGTCTGGAATATTTTTTAAAATGCCGGCGAGTAGTTCGTCCCTCATTTTTTTAATTTTTTTATTCTCCGCTGACCGCTTGGCGCTATTAACCAGTTCAATCGCCTTGCCCAAACCGACAATTGCCGCCGAATTCTCAGTCCCCGGCCGCAAACCATATTCTTGATGCCCGCCAAATTGGATCGGTTTAATCAGCGTTTTCGCCCGGACAAATAAAACCCCGACACCTTTGGGGCCATAAATCTTGTGACCAGACAAGGACAACATATCTACACCAAGCTCATCAACTCGGCAATTTAGATAATTAACCGCTTGTACCGCGTCAGTATGAAAATAAATCTTATTCTGCCGTTTTAAATTTAATTGCTTAATTAATTTGCCAATTTCAGCGATCGGCTGAATCGTGCCAATCTCGTTATTGGCGTACATAATAGAAACTAAAACCGTTTTGTCGGTGATTAATTTTTCCACTTCTTTTACTTCAACTAAACCGAGACGATTAACTTTAACGAAATCAACCGTCGCTTTCCCCTCTTTCGCGAGCGCTCGGCAGACTTCCAAAATCGCCGGATGTTCAATAGTGGAAGTAATAATCTGCGGGCAATCAACTTTACTACCCCGAACTATTCCCTGAATCGCCAAATTGTCCGCCTCGCTGGCGCCGGCAGTAAAAATCACTTCTGCCGGCTGGCAACCGAGAAACTGAGCCACTTGTTCTCGCGCCGTTTCCGTTCCGCCGGCCGCTTCTTGGCCAAAGCCATGGAGCGAAGACGGATTGCCAAATTTGTCGCCAAAGTACGGCAACATCACCTTTAACACCGCCCCATCGACCGGCGTGGTCGCGGCATGATCAAAATATATTTTACTAACCATATTATTAACTTTCTATTTTAGCCTTTTAACTATTTCCAGGCGGACACATGGGTCCGCCCCTACAACACGGTCTTTCAATTCTTAATTATTAATTTTTAATTTTTAATTATTTCTAAATGCCTTCCACTTTCTTAACTCCTTTCACTTCTTTTTTCAAAAATTCGGCAATTCCCTGTTGTAAAGTAATTTCCGCCATGGCGCAACCGACACACATACCCTGCAGTTTAACTTTCACTAATCCCTGCTTCTGGTTAATTGCCACCAACTTAACATTCCCGCCATGCGCTTGCAGGCTCGGCCGAATCAAAGCCAGCGCCTTTTGCACCAACTTTTTATCAATCATTTTGGCTCGATTAGTTTTAATGATTTTTTTATTTTTTATCTTCATATTTTTGAAAATACTTCTCTGCCTAATGAATTAAGTTGCTCAATTTTTTTCTTTTCCGGCTCAAAATCACCGTCTTCGGACCAGCTAATGCCCAAAAGAATTATCAACTTTAAGGCATCGTAAATATGATTCTGCTCAAGGTTATTTAATTTTCTATGTTTTGAATACTGCTTCACGATATAATTAACTAGATCCATATCAAATCCTTTCTTGGGAGACCAAGCCCACCAGTATATCAGATTAGCGACATCAAAAATTAAGTAAGTATAAAAACTAACATCAAAATCCAATAAAACGACTACTTGTCTATTTTTAAAAAGAAAATTTGTGTTGTTTAAGTCAGCATGACAGACACCTTTAGGTAAAGCAGCTGGCAACTCTAATTTAGCCAATTCATTTTTAAACCAACCTTCTCTTACTTTCTTTTGTAACTTTCTAGGATGTTTTTTATATTCTTCCAAACAATGCTTAATATCTTGCTTCTGATGATAACTGGCATAATTTGGTTTATACTTTTTTGTAATATTATGCAGTTTCGCCACAACTTTAATCACCTCGGATAATTCTTCGCGGCTAGAAATATTATTTGGATTTTTGATTGACTTGGCATCAATATACTCAATAATAATATATGGTTTTGATTTGTACTGGCCGATAAATTTGCCAGCTGAATTTTGTAATGGAACCGCCACGGGGAAATTTTTCTTTTTTAAATAATTCAAAATATTTACTTCATATAAAACATGCCTGGCCGACCGATTCTCATAATATCTTAAAACAAACTTGCCTTTAGTTGTTTCTAATAAAACCGTGGTATTGACCCATCCATGAGTAAAATATTTGGCGCTCTTAAATTCTCCCAAATTATAGCATGAGAGTATTTTAATAAAATCACCTTTTGACAATTTAGTTTTTGGTATGCTTCTTTTTATCATAGCTTGTTCTTTTGTTTTAATGTTTTAATGTTCTTGTGTTTTTATGATAGTTCTCCACCGCCTTCTTCAACGCCTCTTGCGCCAGAAACGAACAGTGAATCTTGATCTTCGGCACATCGCCGCCGAGTTTTTTGATAATATCCTGACAGCTGATTGCTAGCGCGTCTTTAATTTCCCGACCCTTAATCATCTCGGTTAAGACCGAAGAGTTGGCAATCGCTGTCGCGCAACCGAGAGTTTCAAACTTCACCTCCGCAATAATTTCTTTTTTCCCCTGTTTTTTGATTTTCAAATACAGCTTCATGATATCGCCGCAAACCGGATTGCCGGCTTCGCCCAACCCGTCGGGCTTTTTGATCACGCCCATATTCCGCGGGTGCAAAAAGTGGTCCATGATGGTTTTGTTGTATAACATATATAATATTATTTAATAATTTCAGCTAAAGTTATTTGCTTTAAAGTTTTTTTGATCGCTTGGTTAAGCTTTTGCCAGACCAGCCGCGCGCCACAATCTTTGGCCGTACAAAAGCTTTCCGCTTCGGCGCAGGCAAAAGGCGTGACGCTACCTTCCAACGCTTCAAAGATTTCTTTAATGGAAATTTTTGCGGGTGATTCGGTCAGCATATAACCGCCTTTAATCCCCGCCGCGCTGTCAACCAGTTTGGCGCTTTTCAGGCTCGCCATAATTTTCTCCAGATAACCAAGAGAAATCTTTTCCCGGCGGGAAATCTCACCCAGCGACAAACTGCCGCCGCGGTAGTGCCGCGCCAGCTGAATCATCGCCCGCAGGCCGTAACTGCTTTTGGTGGAAAATTTCATAAAGTAAACACCTACTAATCTAGTAGGTGTTTAAAGTTTACCAAATGCCTTAGCCGTTGTCAAGCGCTAGAAATTCTTAATAATTTTTTCTATCTTTCGTTTACCCAGATAGACTCGAATGCCAAAGTAGCAGCTAAGCACCGAAAGACAGATCAAAAGAAAAGCCACCAGAATTACCAAAAAATAAGGGTAAAACAAAACCAAAACCGCGAAGACAAAGAGAAATAAACTCTGCAGGAGCAGAAACCAAACCAACTCGCGGACGGCGCCATTAAGGCCGTGGTAGAGGTCTTTCATAAAGACAATATATTAATTATTAACAAGTAAATTCAGTATAACACGGAAATAACATGATATGAAAATCACAT
>Ga0172379_10007230_pt1 | contig 14491 bp, 15 predicted proteins | sample GrowelOW334metaG_FD_119756 | JGI IMG/M metagenome (GOLD analysis project Ga0172379, IMG submission 119756) | Groundwater microbial communities from an aquifer near a municipal landfill in Southern Ontario, Canada - Groundwater well OW334 metaG | ecosystem: Environmental > Aquatic > Deep... | reverse complement strand
CTTCCGCGCCGGATCCGTCGCTTTCCGAAACTTGGTCGGAACCCGTCGTGCCGGGAGCCGCGGGCAACGGCGCGGCCGACGCTAATAACGCGACCGCGCCCAGAACGAATCTCATTCTCATAGCATGACTATACCGCTTCTCCTTTCCGGCGGAAAGGTATGATCCTTACGCCGTAGGAAGTATTCCTCGTGAGAAATCGGTCTGAACGGTAAGCACTCGCGTCGCCAGCTGCTCGTCGATCATGAAAAGTCCCGGGCCCGATTCTCCGGCAAGTTTCAGCTTCTGCAGGATCTCGTTGTCGTTTTTCTCTTCCTCGACTTGCTCAGTTACGTACCACTGAATGAACTGATAAGTGGCATGGTCTTTTTCCGTAAGAGCGAGATCGGCTATTTCGTTGATGCTCTTGGTCACGAATTTTTCGTGTTCCAAGGTTTTTTCGAACATATCCTTAGCCGACGCAAAGGACTTAGGCGGTTCTTTGATGGTTTGCACGTGGGCAACCGCACCTTGATCCAGCACATAATTGTACTGTTTCATCGCGTGAAACATTTCTTCATGGTACTGCACCATGAACCAAGTGGCAAAACCGTTGAGTCCTACATTCGAACTGTAGGCGGACATCGACATATACAAATACGCTGAGTACATTTCATTGTTGATCTGACGGTTGATCGCATCGGTCATCTTTTGGCTGATCATTATAGGTCTCCTTATCGGGGCAATACCGGAACGCATAAGCTTCCGTTACTGAAGAAAATATAGGGGGTCCCAAGGCCGAAGTCAAAATAATAATAGTTCCTATTTTAGTTTTCCCGCTTGCAGAAAACTGAAATAGGCGGAATCGGAGAAGATAAGGTGATCGATGAGCTCTATACCCAATAGTTGGCCGGTTGACTTCAAACGGTAGGTGATTTCCTCGTCTTCGCAGGACGGTTCAAGCTTACCCGAGGGATGGTTATGCGCAACGATGACGGAACTTGCTCGGTCAACCAAGGGATCGGCGAACACTTCTCTTGGATGAACGATTGTTCGATTTACGAGCCCTACCGTGACAATCCGGACGGCGAGGGTTTCGTGGGCGCCGTTGAGTGAGACGCAAATGAAACGTTCCTGCCGGCGGTCCGCGTAGTGGCGAATAAGCGGATACGCGTCGGCGGGCGTGCGCACTCGCGTTCCGCAGGGGCCCCAGCGTCGTCTGCCGTATTCAATCATCGCGGCGACGGCGCACGCTTTTGCGCCGCCCAGGCCTGAAAGACGTTGAAGGTCGCGGATGTCCGGGATTCCGGAGCGGGAATCGAGTGTGTCGGCAAGTTCCGCGGCGAGCGCGGTCACGCTTTTTCCTTTGATGCCGACATTCAGAAGTACGGCCAGAAGCTCTTGATCCGAGAGCGATTGGGGACCAAAGGCGAGGAGCCGTTCCCTCGGCCGCTCGAGCGCGGGTCGCGGCGCGGGTAACGGCAAGGCGGACGATCGTTCTCTCGTTTCATATCCGTAAGTGGTTTCCATACCCTTGATTAGAACGGCTTCCATCCTCTTGCTTTATCGGCGCTCAGGAAAAATTAAGGGAGCATGATTGAAAACCGATATTTAAAATATGCGTTTCGTAAGATTGCACATTGGTCTCATCATTTCGGCGGTACTTGTCGTTATTTTTGCTTCCTGTGCCGGAGTGCCTGTTCGCAGGGTTCCGCTCCCCGCCGTCCCGGAAGAAGTTCTCGGCCAAGGCGAAATCGAGATTGAGCGACTCGCGGCGTTCTTGTGTATAAACAATCCCGCCGCCGATCCTTTACGCGCGAAGGAACTTGCGTCGTTGTACGTGGAAGAAGCCGCGATCGAAGGCGTCAATCATGACGTCGCTTTCGCCCAGATGTGCCTTGAAACCGGCTCTCTTCGCTTCGGAAACCTAGTGACGGAGGACATGCATAACTATTGCGGCCTCGGCTCGATCGGTCCGGGAAAACCCGGGGAACGGTTTCCGTCCGCGCGTATCGGGGTCCGGGCGCATATTCAACACTTGAAAGCGTATGCGACCCGTGAACCGCTCAAGCTTGCCGCCGTTGACCCGCGGTACCGCTACGTACGGTACGGAACGGCTCCCACGATCGCCTCTCTGGCCGGAAAATGGGCTTCGGACCCTGACTACGGTAAGAAAATTGTCGCCATGCTCGCCCGAATGTACGGGAAGCGCGTCAGTACTTTCCTGTTGCCAACAACACGAGCGTACACGCGTGAAGCCAAGGTATATTCGCCCCGCTCAAAGTCTTTTCCAGTTCCGGATTCTCGGCTCCCGGGTTGAAGACGACTCTTCCCGGCTTCAGCTTGAGCAAGTCCGGGGCTAGCGCCGTCGATCGTTTTGCCGATAAGTAGACGGTCACCGTATCGATCGGCTGGGCAATTTCCGAAAGGCTCTTGACGACCGGCAGATTTTTCATCGGGCCAAGCGTCGGATTGACTAAGACCACACGATGTCCTTTTTCCAATAATCGTTCCATCGCCTTATAGGCATACCGCTGGGGATTATCGCTGGCGCCTAGAATAGCCGTCACGCGTTCACTTGCTTCCATCTTGCACTCCCTTCTGATAATCTATGAAAATAATATACATACAGTTTTCAATGGAGGCTCGCGTGTCGTCCGGAAAAATGGCGCTTTTTTTTCTCCTGCCCCTTCTTTTTGGGGTTCCTGTTCTCCCTCAAACCGCGCCTTCACGGACACTTGGTGAATTCGTCGCTGAAGGAACGGGATCGGGAACGACGGCCCAACAGGCGATCGAGTCGGCCAAAATCTCCGCGGTGAACGCGTTGGTGAAATCGGTGATCAAGCGTGACACTGTCTACCGCGACCTCTTAATGAGCGAAGCTTTCAAGAATAATTGGTTTCACTCCATTGAAACAAAGGAAAGCGAGGACAAGCGCTGGGAGGCCAAAACAGTCGTCCGTATCGATGAAGGTATCGTGGATGCCCTCTATTACGGTCGTTATTCTACCACCGTCGGGGCTCTTTTAGATCGGGCCGAAGCAGCGTTGACGGAAGCCGACCCGCTCATTGCCGACGGCGGAAACCGTGAATCAAACAGTGACTTGGGCGGCGCGGAAACCGCTTACCGGCGTGCCGCGTCAAAAGCCGATGAGGCCTTGCGTTTGGTGGGTCCCGTAGAGGATGCCGTCTTCTTCTCAACCGTCGGCAACCGGAAAGCTCTTGAATTGAAGGCGATGGTCGGCACGCTCCGCGCCGCGGCAGCCGAAGGTCTGGATCGGATCAAAGAAAGCCAACAACGTCTTGCCGTCGACTCGTCGTACAAAAACGTGCTTGATTTGCTGCAAACGGTGGACGAGGAGCTGCGAGTCCTTCAAGTGACCGCCGACGAGTTGTATCCGATTTCCGATGCTCCTCGGTCCTATGGGGCCGAACGGCTCTCCTCCTCCAAAGACCGCGCGGCGGCATCGCTGGAAGCTCTTGCGCGAAGACGGACCTTGGTGAAGGAAAAAGAGAGTGGAATGTCTGAGCAAATGGAATATCCGCGCGTCCGCATGAAGCTGATATTGGATAGGATCGATTTGCTTGAATCCTCTTTCCGCGCTGTTTCCGCCGCCGCGAACGGCGAACTTTTTCGCCGTTCGACTCCGGTTCAGGCGGCGGTTTGGTTATTCAACCACGCGCCGATTGACGCCGTCGCGTTCGGTTTTGTATTCCCCATCGGTGTAAAACCCGGTAACGAAGGCATTGAACGGGAAACCCTGCCGTATAGACTGGACGCGCGGGCCGAAGGTTCCTTCTCCGTAGGTTCGGGCGGAATTTGGTGCCGGACCACGGCGTTTTATGAAACCGAACGACTTTTGGGCGGTATCGACTCGACTTCGCTTTCACAGGGAGTCGACGTCGGGTTTTACGGTAATGGGCTTTTTGCCGTCGGTTTCCGTTGGGATTGGATGCGTCAAATAGGAGAAGCGCGTGGGAAACTGATCAAGGCTTTGGCGTTGACCGTCGGCTCGGCGGGGCAAGGCCTCGGTTCCAAACGCTGGGTTCCCCTCTGGATAACGACGTTCTCCTGGGAACTGCCCGCCTTCGACGGTTTTGTGCTTGCCCGCGACGTCAATCTCGGAATGGAAAGCGTATTGCGTCCGTCCACTTGGCTGCGCCTTGACGCGGGCGTCTCTTCCCGCGCCCGCGAACTACCTGGTGTCGGTTTCGGCTACCTAGTGTCCGGCAAAATAGGCTTCGGTTTCAGGCTCCCCGCGCTTCGTCCGATTCTGTGGCGGGTTTCTTATGAAGGCGCGTATCGGTCGCCGCTGAGCGACGACGGCGTTGAATGGACCGGTATCGTCGACGGCGCGTTCCGCTTCGGGTTGGAGTATGCTTTTTAGCGTGGTTTTTCCAAGCGGCCTATACGCGCTTTATTTCCGCGACGCGGTCCGAGAAGAGCTTTTGGTGCCATTCAAGGTGGCTGAAATAATCTTCGACTAGAAAGGCGAGCGTTTTCCGTTCCCCGTTTATTTCCCAATAGTGATCGAGACTCCCCTCATCCATATTCCGGATGAGGTGGAGTAAAAAATCATTGTAAGAAACCCAAAAAGAAACGAGCGAGGCATAATCGAATAGTTCGACGCGCGAGACGTTTTTCCATGCCTCCGCTTCATAGCCTGGCAATTGCAAAGAGGGAACCAGTTGGAGACGGACGAAACGCTGATGGTTGTTGGACGCCGAATCTATTAGATGACCGATCATTTCCCGCAACGTCCACTTGTCGGTTCCTAGCCGTATCGCGCAGATTCCTTCGTTTTCGGTCATGAGGGCTCGGAAGGAATCGATCAACATCCGGTATCGTTCAATATCGAAAGCCATATCTTGTATCTCCTCAACCTATGGAAGTGCCGATAAAGGGTTTTCCGGAAAGTAGCGCGCGGAGGTTCGGTAAATCCCGGCCCGCGGCGCAAACTACCTTGAGCCCAATTTTCGCCGCGTGGCGGCTTGCTATCGGATCGAATGGAACATTTTTGCCTGGTGTCCATTCGTCGCCGACGATTTTTCTAAAATCGCCCCATGAGATTTCGTCGATGGGCGTCGCTTTCGGGTTTGTTCGCGGGTCGTCCGTATACACTTTTTCGATATTCGATAAATTGATGACTTTGTCCGCTGAAAACCGTTCCGCAAGAAGCACCGCGTCGTAGTCGGAAGAGAAGCCGGGTTTCCAGCCCGCGGCGACGAGCACACGGCCTACGAACGGGCCGATTTGCGTCGGATCGATCACCACCTCTTGCGTGCACCAGTCGCCCATGACTGCTTTGAGTAGTTGCGCGTTCAATCGAGTGGCCATAATACCGATCCAGTCGGCCTGATCGTCCTTGCCGCCGTCCACCGTCTCCCGATACGCTTTTTGCCACGCTCGCGCGGGGCCGCCGCCGCCGACGACGAAGATGAAGCGACGTTTTTCATCTTCATTAAGGAATTCGCTTATAAGTGAAATAAAAGATTTAAGGAAGCCGACATCCACCGCGTCCGGCGCCACAATCGATCCTCCCAAGGATACCACCGTCACCATTATCTTCACCGCCTTTTCCAATCGCGCTCTTTTTCCTGCAAATAAAAGTTTCAACTTTTATTTGCTACCTCACTTTAAAACAGTATTTCCAAAGGAAATACTGTAAGACGAATCTTCGAGGGCCAACAGGCCCGAGGAGATTCGTCAGTAGACCCCGGTTACCGTGATATCGTTCCACAAGGAGGAATAACCGTCCAGTCCTCCGACCGCTTCTTCCCAAATCGATTGGAACGCGAAGGTGCGTGTTCTGCCGATTGCGCGGCCGCGCGGATCCATCGGAGCGAGTTCGGCCTGGCCCCTTGAAAAAACTATCCGCTGGTTATCAATGTTTCCGAAATAGTATTCATTGGCGTCTTCGTGTACGAGAAAACCGTCAGGCGCCGCGTGTGAACCGAAGGCAGGATCCACCGGAATCCAGCCAAAACCATCGATCCAAAATTCCGCCCACCAGTGTCGCTGTGACGAACGGTTTCGATCAACCAAATACCCGGCGACGGGAAGGCACGGAATGCCCCGGGAACGAGCGAGAGCGCAGAAAAGAAGCGTGGCCGAATACGCGTCGGCCTTTTTTTCCGTGAATGCCTGCAGCGCTCCTCCCGTTTTTATTTCCCTTCCGATGCCGCCTTCCGAGATCAGCCAATCATACAGTTTTCGCGCTTGGATGTACGGGTTCCGCTCCTTCCCAATGATCCGTTCCGCGAGTTTTGAAAGTTCCTTATCGTTGGCGGGAATGAGCGGCGATGCGAGTGTATAGGCGGTCCTGACGGGACCCGGGCGGTCTCGTTTGACGGCTGCCGTTTTGACCTGCGTTTCTACCGCGTAGCTGTCGACATGATAGGTAAGCGTCACCCGTTCTTGGTTTCCCGTCGCCAAATCCTTGAACTGGAAAAGGGAAGCGCCTCGATGTCCCTCAACGAACGGTTCGATGGAACGGGATACCTGCTGCCTGTTGCGCTGATAAGGCGCGGAAACGGGAATCGGCATCCAGACAAAAAGAGTGTTCGGCGCGCGAGCTTTCGATACGGTGAAATCGGCGGAATAGTTAAAAACGTAGGTGCGCTTGTCCTTGTAGACTTTAGTGCCCGGTTTTTCTATGACTTCGAAATAGAGGGCGTCGCTTGTACCCCGGTCGGTTTTGATCCGGATGTTGCCGCTCACGGCGCCGTCGGGGACTCGGACGCGAATTTCCCGATCGCTCCATTGTTCGTAACAAAATTCAAGGTCCGAGGCCTCAAACACATCGGGCGCGCGCTCAGACGCGGGTGCCGAAGGGGATGTTACGGCGTTCCATGAAAAAAGTACCGCTCCATTCTCACGCGCGGCGCCGAAGTTCCTGCCGGTAATCGTAATTGCCTGCCCGATCGACCCCGCGGCCGGCTCCAAGGAAATAGAGCGAGGTCCGATCCCTTCGTCCGAAGAGGAAATAGGCAGCGGCACGGACGCGCGGTTGGTATACAGGGCTGGATTGCTTTTCTTGCCGTTGACCGACACGTACACAAGTCCTGATTCACCGAAATCAGGGATGCGAACGGCAATGCGGGTATCGTTCCACTCAATATATGAAGAAGCGGTCGGAGAAGTACCCGCGATTACTATGCGATTTTCTCCTCGTTCACTATTGAAGCCTGATCCTTGAATCGTGAGGATTTCACCCCGATTGCCTATGCGCGGATCAATTGAGTTTATCCGTGGTCCGCTACCGACGCAGCTGATCGTAAAAAGAAGGGCCGGTAGGAAAACGGCCTTGAGCGCGAAGGATATCGTGCTCACTCCGCTGCTCGTTTCTCCCCGTCGGGTTTCGGCACGGGAATCGCTTTTTCTTCTTTCGGCGTCGCTGTCTTGGGTCCGATTTTCTGTTCGCTACCGGCAGGGACTTCCTGCTTGAGTTCGGTTTTCGGAATAACTTTTTGCTCAACTTTCTGAAGGACCTTTTGTTCGGTTTTTGACTCTGATTTTGCCGCGGGCGCCGGTACGGAGGGTTGATTTACGGTCGCGGCGGGCGCCGTTTGCGAAGGTGCCGTCCCCGAGGACGGCGCCGCCGATGCCGCGGGCGGCGCCGCGGGAGTCGCCGGTTTTTTTGCCGCTTCGCTGTCGACGTACGGGGTAAGCACGAGTTGGACTTCTATCCGAGCCCCGCGATCGTCCTTCTTCTGTCCGAGAGGAAAGAAATAGACCCGTTCGCCGTATTCGATCGGGATAGTCTGGATGCTCGTGTAATACAGCATGCCTTCTTCTTTTGTAGAAACCCATACTTGGCCTTGGGCGACCAAAATGTTTTTCCCATCCTCTTTTTTATACGGGGTAAATTGCGCGGCGACGACGACGTTAGCGCCGACAAGTTTCAGCGTGACGGGGCGACCGGGAATAGTGACTTTCGATGAGGCCGAATTCCAAGTTTCATCAACATCTCGTTCGACAATGCGCGCGGTAAGCTGCAATACCACAGCGCGATCTTTCATTGCCGAAATGATATCTGAGGAATGTTCTTGAGAGTGAAGGGCCGCGGTCGCGAACAGCAGAAACGCGGCGCTGAATGAACGGGAACGCATTAAGGCAACGGTCTCCCGGAATAATCTGCGGCCTTGATCAATGTCGGTTGCCCTTTATAGGCAAAATTCGAGTTATCGGGTAATCGGATGATAAGGATATCCCCGGACGAATCTTGGGATTCAAGGTACCGCAGCACGCTGCTCATATCGGAAACGGGAACCGCGGCGGTTTTCGGCGTTTGGATCACAGCGATCGATTCCTGTTTGTTGCGGGATCCTGTAGCGATGCTTACCCCTCCGGCCGCTATAAGCGCTACGGCCAGCATGGCCGCGATTGCCGCGGGAACCGGGAGTATTAGTCTACGCTTCCACGCGGACGGAGCGCGCTCGGCGCTTACCGTATGCACGATCGTATTCCATACTCGCGCGCGCGCCTCTTCCATATGTTCGACGGGGATTGATTCCAAGACTCTGGACAAATTTCTATAGTCCTCAGCTACGTTCTCACAAGACGGGCAGGAAGAAAGATGCGATTCGAGTTTTTCTTTCCACGGCGACGGCAATTCACCATCCACGAGAAGTGAAATCAATTGACGATCAGGACACATGCGTACCGTCCTTTCCAATCATCGTGGCCAAGCGTTCGCGGGCCCGGAAAACTCGGACCTTTACGTTTCCCTCACTTATGCCGAGGGTTCTCCCAATTTCCTTATAATTCAGTTCACCGTATTCTTTCAAGACTAACACTGTCTTGAGGATTTCGGGAAGTTTATTGAGCGCTGCTTGAATCTCAGTACGAGTTTCACTTTTCAGGAGGATATCCTCCCCTGTGTCCTGCGCCCTGTGGTCTTCCCGGAACGCGCGTTGATATGCTTTGCGCTCCCGTTCCTTCCGCTTCGCATAATTAAGCGCTCCGTTTTTGACAACTCGAATGAGCCAGTACTTCGCTTCATCAGCATTTGGAAACACCATTTCCTTCTCGTGCAAGCGCGAAAAGGCATCTTGGCACAAATCCTCAGCCGCCTCTTCCGTACCCGCGATTCGTAACGCCACCCTAAAAAGAATGGGAAACGCGGTTTCGTAGAGTCGGCGGAATTCCGCCACGGTCGTTGGTCTCCCCTTGCCTAGAAACAAAGTATCCTCATATTCGTTACAGGATAATGCGACGCGATATAACGCCGCATAGTGTTTGACGCCTTAGGCGCGCCGCCAAATCGTTCCCTTCGGTCCGTCTTCCAGAATGATGCCCTTCGCTTGTATCGTATCGCGTAGGGTATCCGCTTTCGCGAAGTCCCGCGCTTTCTTCGCCTCGGCCCTTTCGGCGATCAACGCTTCCACTTCAGCGACGAAGACGGGATCCTCTTTCGGTCCTATCTTCGGCTCCTCATTCGCGATTTTTTCAAGGTCCAGACCTAGTACGCGGTCCATATCGAAAGCCGCCCTAAGCGCGTCCGCGGCGGGAATCTCCGCGTCGCGCAGCAGTCCCCATAGGTCGGCCAAGGCGCGGGGCGTATTGAGGTCCTGAGCGAGATGATTGTCGAAGAAGGTCATGTATTGACTGGCTTTAGCGCCCATTCCGCCGGTCGTCGGTGTGCCGCCGGCGGTTTTTTTGAGAGCGAGTATACGTTCAGCCAGGCTTTTTCGCGCGTTTTTCGCGCCGTCCAGCGCCGCGTACGAAAATTGCAACTGACTGCGGTAATGGCCGCCCAGCAGGAAATATCGATAGTCCAAGGGATCGTAGCCGGCGTCGATCAAGGTCTTCAGGGTCAGGAAGCCGCCCTTCGACTTTGACATCTTTTCCTTATCCATCACCAGGAATTCGTTATGCACCCAGTAATGCACCCACTTCTTGCCGGTTGCCGCTTCGCTCTGGGCTATCTCGTTCGTATGATGGATCGGAATATGGTCGATGCCGCCCGCGTGGATGTCGAAGCTTTCACCCAGGTATTTCATGCTCATCGCCGAGCATTCGATGTGCCAGCCGGGATAGCCGCGGCCCCAGGGACTGTCCCAGACTAAAGCCTGATTTTCAAACTTGCTCTTGGTGAACCACAGAACGAAGTCGTGCGGGTTATGTTTATTCGGGTCCACGTCGATGCGGGCACCCGCTTTGAGGTCTTCAAGGTTGAGGTTCGCCAGTGCTCCGTAGGTCGGGAATTTTGTGATATCGAAGTAGAGGTTCCCACCCGCCGAATAGGTGAAGCCGTTCGCCTCAATCCGTTTGATCAGCGCGATCATTTCATCTATGTGCTCGGTAGCCTTGCAGACGACGGTTGGACGACCGATGTTGAGCCGTTCCGTGTCTTTGAAGAACGCGTCGGTGTAGTACCGCGCGACTTCGAGCACGCTTTTTCCGCGTTCCGCCGCTGATTTGACCATTTTGTCGTCGCCCGAATCGTCGTCGCCGGTGAGGTGCCCGACGTCGGTGACGTTCATGACGTAAGTTGTATCGTAACCGGCGCGACGCAGCGTTCGGCAAAGAATGTCGTGGGTGACGTAGGCGCGGAGGTTGCCGATGTGCGCGAAGTTGTAGACTGTCGGCCCGCAGCCGTAAAAGCCCGCCTTGCCGGAAACAAGCGGCGAGAAGGGTTCCAAAACGCGTCCAAGGGAGTTAAATAATGAAAGCTGCATGGAACCTCCGATACTATCGCCTACGGTACGGAAATTGCTTGAAAAAATCAATAGAAGAGAGTTCAATGCTTCAGTGAGTTTTACGTTGTTGAGAAAGCGCCTTTTAGACCTGCTGGGGCCGGATTCAATCCGCGCTGATGAGCCTATGTCGTCTCATACCACCTTCCGTGTGGGTGGCCCCGCCGATCTCTGGGTTCGTCCGACCGGCGCGGACGCAACGGTTCTATGCGCCGAAGTCCTCCGTGCCGCTAAGTCCGAAGCGGTTCCGGTCTTCATCCTCGGCGGAGGGGCGAACCTCGTCGTCGCGGACGCGGGAATCCGCGGCCTCGTGCTGGACATGACCGGCTGTACTTCGATTTTCTTCGAACACTCAGGCGTAGAGCCCGATGCCGGTGACGACGGTGGGCCCATCCTTGTGGTGGGGGCCGGTCTGAGCGTGGACGCCGCCGTAGACGCATGCGTCGATCGATCCTTGAGCGGCCTGGAGTTTCTCTCGGGTATGCCCGGCACGATAGGCGGCGCGGTTTGGATGAACGCGCGGTGCTACGGACGATCGATATCCGACGCGCTCCTTGAAACCGTCATCCTGGATGAGCGCTTGGAGCTGGTCGCCGTTCCGCTGCGCAGCGAAGATTTTGACTACAAAATAAGTCCCTTTCAAAAAAGGAACGTGCTTATTCTTTCGGCTCGATTCCGCTTGGAGCGGAAAAACGGAGAAGAAATTCGCGCCGTCGCGGCTTCTCATCGCGCGGATCGTGACGCCAAAGGTCACTTTCGGCTGCCGTCGGCCGGTTCATCGTTCAAAAACGATTACGCGTACGGAAAACCCACTGGCCGGATTGTCGATGAATTGGGACTCCGCGGCCTTCGCGTCGGCGGCGCGGTGGTCGCGCCTTGGCACGGCAACATCATCGTCAATGAGGGCTCGGCGACCGCTGCCGATATCCGTTCCCTAACCGATGAGGTCGCCTCCCGGGTCAAAACGGCGATCGGTCTCTCTTTGGAGCCGGAAATTCTCTTTGTCGGCGATTGGTAGTCGGTTCAGTTATCCGTCTCCTGAAAAAGTAGGCGCTTTCGGCTATACTTAATTATGAATAGTCTCGATCAATACGCTTTCCGGGAGGCCTTTCCGTGTTCCAGCGCCGATTCCGATCTCTAGTCATGTTGGCGTTTGCCATTGTCGTTTCCGCGTCCGTTCAAACGGCATTCGCCGCCACGGCCGTCGTCGGCGTCATCGAATACCTGTCCGGGGATGTGTCCCTCACTCGGGCCGGGACGGTGATGACAAACGTCGACATCGGTTTTTCGGTTGAAAACTTCGATCTGCTGAAAACCGGCTCCGACGGGGAAATCATCATCGCCTTGGATAAGGGTACCGGATTCGCCGGGACGATGAAGATTAAGCCGAAATCCGTCTTTTCGGTTAAAACTGAATCGATCAAGGGTGTCCCCGCCACCGAAGGCGATCTGATTTCGGGTTCCATCGCCGTGAAGGAAACAGTCGCAAAGGCCGCGAAAATCGCCGCGGTCCCCACTTTACGCATCCGAACAACGACGACGGTCATGGGTGTTCGCGGTACGGAGTTTGACGTTGCGCTTTCCATCAACGATTCCCTGCTCGTCGGTTGCTCCGAGGGTAAAGTCGCCTGTACCGGCGAAGATGGGGACGAGGTTGAGGCCGTTCCCGGCCAGACCGTCACGCGGAGCGCCGGGGACCGATTGAAACGAGTTCCGGTCGCCGTTACTCGGCTGGAAACATTCAAGAAAGAATGGATCGCCGAAGAACTGAGCGTATTCAGGGCCGATCCGCTCGGGGCGATCGACCAATACGCTAAACAATATCGTCGCATGAAGGGTGAGTTCACCAAAGCCTTTGATCCGCTTGGGCGTGACGAAGCCTTGTCTACTTGGGCGTCCGAACATCGACGCGGGACGAAAGTCCGAGCTAACGATATCGCGGTCATGAAACAGAAAAGTTCTCTTGTTCCGAAACTCATGGCCGTCAGACGCGTGCTGTTCCTGTTTGAACGCGTGTATTATCGCTTGGAGGATATCCGGGAACAGGTCGGAGTCGGAACCTTGCGTTCAAAACCCCTCTCTTCCGGCGGAACGGTTGCGGATTTCTACAAAGAACTCGACGCGGATAAGACCGGGTTTGAGAAAAAGGTTGCGGCTTATCGGTTCGCGCTGAGACTTTTCGCCGAACGAAACGAAGGCCGTGATGTAAATTCGCAGATGGGAGACGACGACGGCGGCGATTTCTTCGACGATACCTCCTCTTTCTTCGAAGATTAAGTTCCTCGGTGCTCGCGCACCCCTTAAATATCGACGCCCGGCGTTGACAAACGCCGACGTCGGTTCCTATACTCCTACAAGAAGCGACGCGTACGGGGAGCTTGATGACCAGTCAATTGCAGCTTACCTTTGTAAATTTTAAAAAGGACTCGTACATAATAGTGGAAGGCAAACAGAATGCCGACCGCTTCTTCATTTTGCGTCAAGGCAAAGTTCGCGTCTTCAAGGAAGTTGAAGTCGTCGAAGAAGAAGGCGGCAACATCCTGGGGCCTGGTGACTTTTTCGGCGTTGTTTCCACAATGTCTTCGCACAGTCATATAGAGACGGCGCAGGCGTTGACCGATGTGACGCTTATTTCGGTCCAGAAGGAACAGTACGGCCAACTGATACAGAACAACGCGCCGGTCGCTATGAAGATCATTCTTCAGTTCAGTAAGCGGATGCGGTATCTGGATGAAGCCCTTACTCGTCTTACCCTGAAAAGTACCGCGGATAACGATCCGTCTCATCTGTTCAAGGTCGCCGAGTACTACGCGCGGCAAAGCCAGTATAATCAGGCGTACTACGCCTACCACCAGTACATCAAATATTGTCCAACCGGCCAAAACGTGTCAGCCGCGCGCGAGCGGATGGTAAAAATCCAACCCTACGCAAAGGCTGTCTATCTTGAACGTAAAGTTGATGAATTTAACCGGGTGTATCCTAAAGAAACGATGATTTTCTCAGAAGGGCAACCGGGCGAGGAAATGTACATTATCCAGCGTGGTTCCGTTAAAATCACCAAAATCGTTGATAATAATGAAGTCCTGCTGGCGGTCTTAAAGCAGGGCGATATGTTCGGGGAGATGGCGCTTCTTGAAGCAAAACCCCGCTCGGCGAGTGCGATCGCGTATGAGGACTGCCAATTGCTCGCGGTCAACAAGGAAAACTTTGAACGCATGGTCGCGTCTCAACCTCAAATCGTCACTCGGCTCACGCAACTTCTTGCGGAACGTATTTGGTTCATATATAAGCAGTTGGCCAATACTCTCATTTCCGATCCGGTGGGTCGGATGTACGACGCTTTGCAGATTCAGCTTGAAAAGAATCGCGTACCGTTCGGTTCCGCGCCGTATACCTTCGATTTCGGTCCGAAAGAGTTGATCAACATGGTTGGACTTCCCCCCGCGGACGGAAACCTAGTCCTCCGAAAACTATTGGAAAATTCCAAAATTCGCGCAATTGAAAACAAGATGTCCCTTATGGACGTTTCCGAAGTCGTCAAGCAGACCGAATACTATCGGAAAATGCAGAAGATTGAACGTGCTCGTCGGGAAGCGGCATCGCGGATGTAATTCTCCAGTTCCGGCGGAACCTTACCGATATTATAAGCGGGCGGTTCCAACGACGGGGCCGCCCTTTGATTATGAAACGATATGTGAGTCGGGAACCGCACTTGCAGAGGATGCCTCGAATGTCACATCCGGGAATCGCTTCGTCTCTCCGCCTGACGGCTCTGTGTGCCGCGCTGATCATTTCGGCTGCCGGCGTATCCGCG
>Ga0172379_10007229_pt1 | contig 14491 bp, 15 predicted proteins | sample GrowelOW334metaG_FD_119756 | JGI IMG/M metagenome (GOLD analysis project Ga0172379, IMG submission 119756) | Groundwater microbial communities from an aquifer near a municipal landfill in Southern Ontario, Canada - Groundwater well OW334 metaG | ecosystem: Environmental > Aquatic > Deep... | reverse complement strand
GGAGGTCGCAGCGACCCCAACCTCAGCTGACACGGCGATCTTTACTAAGCCGGAAGGCTGGGATGTGCCGCAGGAGTTGCGGGTTCTTGCTCAAGTGAGTCCGGAGATGGCCCCGTTTGTGGTGGCTTCGCTCGGTCTTACGCAGGAGAACGCCGCCCAAGTCATCGAGGACCGCGTCGTGACGCCGATTATTCGGTCAGTCGTTCGTGACGTCCAAGGTGGAGCGCAGATCTCGTTCAAGTCTCAGAAGGCCGTCCTCGATAAGGAGGGCAACACGATACTGAACGAGCAAGGTGAGCCCAAAACTCAAATGACCTCGGAATTCCGAGCAGTCAAGGTGATGGACTTGCTGGAAAATCGTCCCTCACTTGAGGAGGCGATTGAGGATAGGGCCAAACCCGAATCCCTCAAGGAAGGCGTGACCATCAACGAAGTTCGTTTGGCCGAGTCGGCGATTCCCGCCGAACTCCTGATCGCGCGCAAGCGAGAACAACTCGCTCAACAACTCGCCAAAGCCTGGAAGCAGGAAGAGCTGGCGCAAGGTCAGAGGCAGAAGACCGAGAATTCTCGGGCCCAAGCCGACCAACAGACCGAACTGGTCAAAGCCGAGATCGCCAATAAGGCGGCTGACGAGCGAGCCAAAGCTCGCCAGAAGGAAGGTAAGGGCGAGCAGGACTACCTGACCGCCATTGCTATGGGGCAGAGGGAGCAAGCCAGCGTTCTCGGCAATGAGACGACGGCCAAGCTCCAGATGTTCCAGCAGGCACTTAAGGCGGTTCAGGAATTGGCGGAGAAGAATCCGGAGGTCCTGATCAAGGTCTTCGAGAATCCCCAGAAGTTCGTGCCCAATATCGTCGTCAATGGCGGTGGCGGGCTCGAAGGGGCATCGGCCATCTTCGGTCACCTAATGGGAGGCCGCGCAGTTTCGACTACGCAGCCAACCAAGTAAAGTAGCAGGCTGAGATCCTAACGGATACTTAGCCAAACACCCCGCGTCAGTCTAACAAACGGCGGGGTGCTTTTTATTTTTAAAAATTAAATTCCGGCGAAGCGGGTGATGATAAAGAGGAGGGCGATGCCTAAGATGGTTGCGACAGTGGTCCAAGCGGTGGGATGATCGTGATGACTCTCGGGTAGCAAATCACTCGCTCCGAGGTAGAAGAAGGAGCCGGTAAAGAGGGCGAGGATAATTGCTAAAGTAGATTGAGGAACGATAATAAAGTAGGTGGCAAGAATACCGATTGCGGGAGCGGCGGCATCAAGAGCCAGCCAGCGGATAGCGCGTTTGCGGTCAGAGGTATTTTTCAAAATAATTCCAACAGTATTGATACCATCGGAGAAGCCGTGAGTGAGAATCGCGGCCGTAACAATCAAACCGATAGTCGGCGAGGCTTGGAAGGCAAAGCCGACGGCCAGACCATCAACCAAACTGTGGAGAGAAAGACTAAGGGCGCCCAGAGCTCCGCGCTCGTGATGTTGATGACGGGGCTTGTCGCAATGGTCTTGGTGACTATGGAGAGCGAGAGTCCGATCAATAATTAAATAAATTACAAAACCGAAAGCGATTAAAACGGTAGCTAGAGGAATTTTTTCCGGGCCGATTAATTTAATCGTTTCTGGCAAAAGATCAAAGAACGTCACGCCCACTACGGCCCCGGCGCTGAAACCGAGGATAAGATGGAGCCGGTCGCGGAAGCGGAGAGCAACTAAACCGCCAACGAGAGTGAAGAGGAAAGCACCAAGAGCGATGAGTGGAATCATAATTATTTTGTGGTAAGGTATCTATAACAATGCCACAAAAAGGTAAAAAGGGAAAGATTTTCTTGGGGATGTCGGGCGGAGTCGATAGCTCTGTCTCGGCGGCTTTGCTGATGAAGGCTGGTTACGAGGTGGTGGGGGTGTTTATTAAGGTTTGGGAACCGGCGGGGGTGCCTTGTACTTGGCGCGCCGAGCGGCGCGAGGCAATGCGGGTGGCGGCACATCTCGGTATTCCTCTTCTCACTCTCGATCTTTCTAAAAAGTACGAAAAAGAGGTGGTGGATTATATGATCAAAGAATATAAGCGGGGGCGGACGCCAAATCCGGATGTGATGTGCAATCGCTATGTTAAGTTTGGCGCTTTCTATGACTGGGCGATAGCGCAAGGCGCAGACTACGTGGCCACTGGTCACTACGCTAAAGTTGGCTTCGAGAAAAAGCAAACTTTGCCTGCTCACGGTCAGAACGGGAAATTCGCGACCAAAGTTTCTTTTTCTCTTCGCCAATCTGCTGACGAGAACAAAGACCAAACTTATTTTCTGTGGGACATTAAGCGTGAGTGTCTGCCCCACATTATTTTTCCTATCGGCCACCTAACCAAGACTGGCGTGCGACGCTTGGCTAAGAAGTTTGGTTTGCCTAACGCCGAGAAACGAGACAGCCAGGGTCTCTGCTTTGTGGGGCAATTGGATCTTAAAAGTTTTCTCAAACGCCAAATCGGAATTAAGCCCGGTCAAGTGGTGAACGAGAAAGGCGAAGTTATTGGCGAGCATGATGGCGCCATCTTCTATACTATCGGCGAGCGTCACGGTTTTAATGTGCGAAGTTCAACTTCCAACACTGATTCGCTCTATGTGGTGGCGCGAAATATCAAGAAGAATTTGATCACGGTTTCCACCAAAGATCATTTATTAAAAAAAGTTAATAGGGAAGTGGTTTTAGAAAAAGTAAATTGGTTGGTTCCGGATGAACTGATTACTAAAAGTCGAAAGTTAAAAGCGAGAATTAGACATCGGGGAGAATTATTACCTTGCGTGGCAAAAGTTACCGGTAACAAAGTCGTCGTCACTTTTAGCAAAACTCCAGATGCTCTGGCTTCTGGCCAATCGCTTGTCCTTTACGACAAAGATATTTGTTTGGGCGGTGGAATTATTGCCTAAATTTGCTAGAATAATCACCATATGAGATCCGATGAGATTCGCAGTAAGTTTCTCGAATTTTTCAAGAAGCGCGGTCATGCCATTATTCCTTCCGCCTCCTTGGTGCCAGAGAACGATCCTTCTGTCCTTTTTAACACGGCCGGCATGCAGCCGCTCGTGCCTTATCTCTTGGGGCAAAAGCATCCTGCCGGCACTCGCTTGGTCGATGTGCAGAAGTGTGTCCGCACCGGCGACATTGATGACATTGGCGACAATAGGCACCTCTCTTTTTTTGAAATGCTGGGCAATTGGTCTCTCGGCGACTATTTTAAGAAAGAATCTATCCCTTGGAGTTTTGAGTTTTTGACGAGCAAGGAGGAGGGTTTAGGTTTGGATCCGACGCGCTTTTACGTAACCGTTTTCCGCGGCGAGCAGGGCATCCCGCGGGACGAAGAGGCGATTAAAATTTGGCAGGAAACTTTTGCTAAGTCTGGCATCAATCCCGAAGGGCGAATTTTTGAACTGGGGGTCGAGGATAACTTCTGGATTGCTGGCACTTCCGGTCCTTGCGGTGGCGATACGGAAATCTTTTATGACACCAAGCCGGAGGCGGGAACTATTGTTGGCAATTTTAACGATTACGTGAACAGCTATCGTTTGTTGGAAGTTTGGAATAACGTTTTTATGGAGTTCAATAAAACTCCGGAAGGGAAGTACGAAAAGTTGGCCAAACAAAATGTGGATACGGGAATGGGTCTGGAGCGCACAACCGTGGTGGTTAATGGTAAAGAAAATGTTTTTGAGACTGATTGTTTTGAAACTATTTTAAAAAAGATTGATGAGCTCGGGAGTGTGACTAATGAGAAAGCGCGTCGCGTAGTGGCCGATCACTTACGGACCGCCGTCTTTATGATTGCCGATGGCGTCACTCCTTCCAATACCGATCGCGGCTACGTGCTCCGTCGCCTGCTCCGTCGGGCGGTGCGCTATGCCGATATGTTGGAGATTAGTGCTAATAAATTGGAAGAGATTGCCGAGGTGGTTATAGAGAAATACGCCGGGGCTTATCCGGAAGTAAAACTGGGTGAAGCAAAAATCAAAAGTGAAATTTCCGGAGAAGAAACCAAATTCCGCCAGACGCTCCAGCGCGGGATGAAAGAGTTTGAAAAAATAAATGGCCAAAATATTTCCGGCCAAGATGCTTTCAAATTATTTACTACTTACGGTTTTCCTTTCGAATTAACTAAAGAGTTGGCCAAAGATAAGGGCGTGGCGGTTGATGAAGAAGCTTTTAAACTAGAACTTGGCAAACATCAAGAACTTTCTCGTGTTGGCGCCGAGCAGAAGTTCAAAGGCGGTTTGGCCAGCACGGGAGAGATGGAGACTAAGTATCACACCGCGACGCACTTACTGCTGGCGGCTTTGCGTAATGTTCTCGGTGGCGAGATTGTGCAGAAGGGGAGTAATATCACCGCGGAACGCTTGCGTTTTGACTTCAACTGGCCGGAGAAACTTACGGCCGAGCAACTAAAATCGGTCGAAGATTTAGTAAACCAAAAAATCTCCGAGAAAATTACTGTCGAGAAAATGGAATTACCCAAAGAGGAGGCTAAGAAAATTGTCACCACTCTTTCTTTTGATCTCTCTAAATATGGTGACGTGGTAAGTGTTTACAAAATTGGCAATTTCAGCACCGAGTTCTGCGGTGGCCCTCACGTTGGCAACACCAGCGAGCTCGGCCATTTCAAAATCAAAAAAGAAGAAGCGGTTGCCGCCGGCATCCGTCGCATCAAAGCCGTTATTGACTAGTCGTTGTTTAGATAGTAGTTGTATAAGAGGAATCCGAACCCATTCATTTATAGAGAGGAGGAAGTGAGATGAGATTCACAAGGGTTCTTCTCGTTGCCTTGTCGTTACTGGGCCTGTCTGGTGTTGGGTGTGATCTCGACATGGCCAGGTCGGCCTGGGGACTGATTGACACCGGAGTCAATGCGCTGAACAGCGTGACCGGCACTCCCTACGGCGGGTCCTGGGCCTTCTTGGACGGTCTCGGCGACTTGTTCATTATGGTAACCGATTTTCGTTGAAAGGATGGCCCATGCCCAACATTGAGATCCATGGGAAGGGAATCGTCGAGGCGAGACAGGTCCGAAGGCTGATCCGTACCGCTTTGTCGGAGACGCCTTACAATAAGAAAGTCGTCACTACCCTTTACCGGACGAACACGACTGATTATCGGAGCGAGTCGGTCCCGTTCCTCAGGGTCTACACTGATGCCGACTGTCCCTTCTTGGACAGTTTGCTCAATGAACTCTCGGCCTTGTTGGGTTGGGACATAGAAGTGTTGACCTTGATCAAGTTCGTCCCGGCGACTTCTCGTCGTCTCTAGGGAGAAAAAGGGCCAAGATTTCCTCTAACATCCGGTGCAAGCACCGGATGTTTTTATTTGCAATTTTTTGTGACTGGTATATTTTATAAGGAGGCCGATCTTCGTTTCTCCCGGTTCTCATTTCAAGGAGGAATCAAATCATGGCTCCGATCTTTGGTGTTTTGCCTGTCTGGAGGGTTTTCTCTCCCCTATGGAAACGGTTTGTTGATTGCTGGCACGATTTCTGTTGGGACATCAGGCTTGCCTTGTTCAAATGCGAGTCGACCAGTGATCCGGATGAGCCGTCCGAACTTCATCATCATCGTTTCGAGGAGAGCTAAACCATGATGGACGAAAGGACCGAGAGGCGAATCAGTGTTGGGGTTTGGACTTTTGTCGCGGCTATCGCGGTGGTTGCTCTCTATCTCGCTTTTGTCCGCTTTTCCTGAATCAATCCTCGCAGCGCTTGCCTTGTGGCAAGTGTCATAACACCCGGTGCTTGCACCGGGTGTTTTTTTGTTGTTTTAATCTCCAAACGGTGATACTGTAGGAATAGCGATCTCTTGTGATCTTAATTATCAATATAATTAATGAGAAATGCGTAAATTAACCTTTGTTTTGCTTGCTGTTTTCCTGTTTGTCGGCATTTTTTCGCTTGCTTCCCGGGTGACTGCCGCTTTGCTTTGCGATCCGGTTAAGACCGATAAAGCCGATGTTACTCGCGACGGTATTGTTGATTCTGCCGATACTGACTTTGCCCGTGCTCGTCTCGGGTGCAACACAATTGTTCCAGACTGTGCTCGGGCCGACGTGACTGGTGATAGCAAGGTTAATGCCCTCGATATCCTCTTTATCCGCGGTCAATTTGGTTGCTTCTCTTCTCGTTGCGCTAAGGCTGATGTTAATAAAGATGGAGTAGTTGATGTCAAGGATATTAATTTTGTCCGTGAGAATCTCCTCTGCAATCTCGTGACCGGTGGTGAAGATTGCCAAACTTCTGACGTGACTGGTGATGGCAAAGTGAATAACTTCGACATCCTTTACGTTCGAGGCCAATTTGGTTGCAAGACTCAAGCCTGTGCCCTGGCTGATGTCAATAAAGATGGCCTGGTCAATCCTGACGATATTCACTTTGTCCAAGATAATTTTGACTGCGATGTCTCTTCCGGCGAGGCAGCCTGCGTCGCTTCTGATGCCAATCGGGACGGCGAGGTAGATAGCAAAGATATCGTTTACGTTAATCACCACTTTAATTGCTCACCTCGCGGGTATTCCCGTCCATAACTAATTTAGTTTAAACATTAAACAAGAAACGCCTCCGGAGTTAAATTGGGGGTGTTTTTTGTTCCCAAAAAATTTGCTGGTGGTATAATGTAGTCATGTCACGCTTAGCGATTATTGATATCGGCAGCACCTCGGTCGGTGGAATCACTCTTGATTGTTCCAAGCCGGCCAAAAAGACTAAAGAGTTTTGCGGTTGTCTCGGGGCGACAATCAGAGAAGATGTTAGTTTCCAAGAAGATATAGACCTCCAGCGTTATTTGGAGGGGATTACCGGCGCTTTAAAGAAGGTGGCCCACTCTTTGGCCGTCGGCAGCAAAGGAGCACCGACGGAAGTAGTTTGTTTTCTCTCGGCTCCTTTTTACGCCTCGCAGACCCAGAAGATTAAAAAAACCGCTCCCAAACCATTTCCCGTCACTCGCAAATTGTTGGAGGATCTGGTAGCCGAAGAGGTGGGAAAATTTAAAAAGAGCAAACCCACTTTTTTTCGTGAACTGGAAGGGAAGAATAAGGATGCTCATGAGATTATCGAAAGTGTTTTAGTTAAAATTACTTTGAACGGCTATGATTTACCTGATTACCACCATCAATTAACGGAGGAATTGACGGCCCATCATTATCTAAGTCTGGCCTCTTCATCAATTCTCGATCGCTTTCGAGCTTCTGTCGCTTCCGCCTGGCCTAATACTACGATTCAATTTCACTCCTTTGCCTACGCTTTTTCCCAAGCTCTTCTAGGCGTAGCGGAAGGTAAGAAGAATTTCTTGGTTCTTGATATTGGTGGTGAGATTTCCGAGGTTTCGCTCATTTGGCAAGAAATCTTGCTTAATACTATTTCTTTCCCCCTGGGCCGTAATTGGTTGGTTCGCAAATTAGCTAAGACCTTTGCCACTACCCCAATCGAGGCTTATTCTTCACTCAAACTTTATAGTCTTAAGACGCAGACTCCGGCGGTTACCGATAAAATCGATAAATTGCTAGTTGAGGCCAAAGAAGAATGGCTTAAGGCTTTCCGGGGAGCGCTAGAGCGGGCGGTGGACAACAGTCTTTTGCCGGAGAATGTTTTTGCTCTCGCCGACCCGGTGGTGGTCGATATCTTTCGCGGCTGGTTAAAGGATGAGCAATTTGAGAATCTAACTATTGGCAACAAGAATTTCGCGGTCAATATTTTACCCGAAGATATCTTTGGCAATTTCTGCAGCCACGGTTCTATTAATACTCACGATTTCACTCTAATGGTCGAAGCAATTTTCTGTGATATCATAAAGAAGAAATAATCAATTATGTTTCAAGATATTCGCCAACCACGTCGCAGTTTGAAAGAAGTTTTGCCCGGCCGCCAGGTATCGGTCTCTAGGCCGAAAAAAATTAAAGTCGAGGAACCGAGGGAGAGGGCCGAGGAACCCAGAGAACCGGAATTAAAGGTGACCGATTATTCGAGTTTTTCGGAGCCGCGACGCCCCAATGGTTCCAGACTCTTTTTATTTTTAATCATTGCCGTCGTCTTGATTGGTGCTGTGGTCGTTCTTTCCGGTTTTCTTTCCAGTGCTAGGGTAATCGTTGTGCCCAAGACTGCCGATTTGGTTTTTGATAAAGCGATTGTTAATTATGCCCCGGTGGAATCGATGATTTTCACCCCAATCTCCGAGTCGGTCGCTTTAGTCGCTACCGGCCAGGAAAAAGTGAGTGAGAAGGCGACCGGCCAGGTGGTAATTTATAATAATTTCAGTTCGGCCCCGCAGAAGCTTGTTGCTACCACCAGGTTGGAATCCAAGGCCGGAAAGGTTTATCGTTTAGTCGAGGCGGTTACGGTCCCGGGGCAGAAAACAGTGAGTGGCAAAGTTGTTCCCGGTTCTGTGGAAGCTAAGATTATCGCCGATGTGGCTGGTGACGATTACAACAGCCCTTTAGCCGATTTCACTATCCCTGGTTTCAAGGGTGGACCACGCTATGACAAATTCTATGCTCGTTCCAAAACTCCACTTACCGGAGGATTGATTGGGACTCGACCGATAGTGGCCGAAGCCGACAAAACCAAAGCGCTTGAGAGCCTCCATTCCTCTTTGGTCCAGAAGCTGTTAATCCAATCTCGTAACCAAATTCCCGAAGGTTTCATTCTTTACGACAGTGCGGCTAATTTTGAGTTCGCTGATAAATTATTGGCGGGGAGCGGCACTTCAAGTCGGGCGACTCTGACCACCACTATTAATGGTAGTGCCTATCTCTTTGAAGAAGTGCGTTTAGCGACGGAGTTATTGAAGTCTCAGCCTCAAAGTAATTTGAATGACTTATCGGTGGTCTTGCCGAATATTCGTAATTTCAATGTTGTTATTACCGTTGTTAATCAGGCGACCACAACCAAAGACCGGGTCTTGAAGTTAACCGTTACCGGCAAAACTAAGGCCATTGCTCAAGTGGATACGGTTAAATTAATTAGTGCTTTGATTGGTAAGACCAAGCCCGAGGCTGCGTCCATCTTTAATCAGGTGGCGGAAATCCAAAGTGCCAAAGTTGGTTTTTCCCCATTTTGGCTCCGTCGTTTTCCAGAAGATCCGGCTAAAGTAAAGATCCAACTAGAGCCCAATAGCCAGTCGGGCTTGACCCCATAAAGACTATCTGCTAGTATTATCCTCGTAGCAAAAAATGCAAAGTGACGGTACTTTAAGCCAACCTGTCGAGAGACAAGGAGACGTTGTCTCTGGTATTGTTGTGGAAGCGTTGCCCAACACTTTGTTTAAGGTTCGATATGGTTCGGAGACGGAGATTCTAGCTTACCTCTCCGGCAAAATGCGCCTGCACCGAATTAGAATTTTAGTCGGGGATAAGGTCGACGTCCTCCTCGACAAGTACGGTGGCAAGGGGCGAATTATTAGACGATTATAAAATAGGTTAAGTTTAAAATATGCAAGTTAGAGCTTCAATCAAAAAGCGTTGCGCCGGCTGTAAGATGGTTAAACGCCGTGGCCACTTGTATATCATTTGCAAAACTAAGCCTAGTCATAAGCAAAAGCAAGCCTAAATTTTCATGCGTATCGCCGGTATCACCATTCCCGATAATAAGAGATTAGAAGTCGCTTTGACGACGATTTATGGTATTGGCCGTAATCGTTCCCGAGTCATTTTAAATGAAGCTAAAGTCAGTTTTGATAAACGGGCTAAGGATCTATCCGCTGACGAAGAGAATGCCATCCGTCACTTGGTAGAAGTGGAAAAGATTGAGGGAGTACTTCGTCGCGAAACCGGTGCCAACATTAAGCGTTTGATTGACATCAAATCTTATCGCGGCACTCGTCACGCTAAGCGCTTACCCTCTCGTGGCCAGCGGACCAAGACTAACTCGCGCACTCGTCGTGGCAACGTTCGCAAAACAATGACCTCCGGTCGCAAAAAGGTAGAAAAGAAATAAACCATGGGTAAAAAACGAATCACAACTGGTGCTGTGGAGGGGGCTGGCTCGACCGAAGCAAAGGCCGCGGTTTCTTCTAAGCGTAAGATGGCTCAAGGAATCTTGGCAATTCATGCTACCTATAACAACACTAAGATCTCTCTCACTGATACCACTGGTAATACTGTCGCTTGGTCCTCAAGCGGCAGTCTTGGTTTCAAGGGAGCGAAGAAGGGGACCCCTTTCGCCGCTGGCAAAGTATCCGAACTTTTGGCCGACAAGGCCCAAGCGATGGGTTTGAAGGAGGTTGATATTTTAGTCAAAGGGGTTGGGGCTGGTCGCGAGTCGGCGATTCGAGCCTTCGCTGCCCGTGGTTTCGTGGTCAATTCCATCAAAGATGCGACCCCGGTACCCTTTAATGGTCCCAAGCCTTGTAAGCCAAGGCGAGTATAAAATAATAATATCCCGACAGGTATGAAAATAGGTCCAAAATACAAAATAGCTCGTCGTCTCGGTAGTCGCGTCTTTAGTAAGACTCAGACGACCAAGTTTAGCATTTCCGGTACTGAGCGTAAGCAGGGTAAGGCCGGCGGTCGTCGCCCCAAAGCGCTTTCCGAGTATGGTCAGCAATTAATCGAGAAGCAGAAGGCTCGCTACACTTACGGTTTGAAGGAGCGTCAGTTTGCCAACTACATTAAGGCGATTAAAACTAAGAAAGGCAGCACTCCCGTGGCCGAACTCTATCGCGCTCTCGAGTCGCGCTTAGACAATGTTGTCTTTCGCATGGGTATTGCCCCCACCCGCCCCTTTGCTCGTCAGATGATTACTCATGGTCACGTTACTTTAAACGGTCGTCGCAACAATATCCCTTCCGCCATCGTCAAAGTTGGTGATGTCGTCGCTGTTCGCAAGCAAAGTCAGACTGCCGGCTTGTTTAATAGTTTGGCCGAGCGCTTGAAGCAGTACCATGCCCCGAGTTGGGTGATTTTTGACGAAGCGACCAAGCAGGGTACGGTTAAGGCATTACCGCAGATCGGCGAAGGTGAGGCCGATATCAATTTTAGTTCCATTTTAGAATTTTATAGTCGAGTATAAATTTTTAATAAAAAGCAATAATTATTATCTTATGATCGACCCCAACATTATTCTCCCTTCTAAACCCAAGATCGTCAGCGAAGACGCGATTCGTGGTGTTTATGAGGTTGAGGGTTTGCATCCCGGCTACGGCTACACGCTCGGTAACTCTTTGCGCCGCATTATTCTCTCCTCGCTCGTCGGCGTGGCCATTACTTCGCTCAAAGTTGAGGGGGCGACTCACGAGTTTTCTACCTTGCCTGGCGTTAAGGAGGATTTGATTATGATTATTTTGAACCTGAAGAAGGTTCGCTTTAATATTGTCGGTGATGAGCCTCAAAAAATCAGTTTGGATATCAAAGGCGCCCATGATGTTAAAGCCGGTGACATCAAACTTGGCGGCCAAGTGGAGATTTTGAACAAAGATCAACACCTCGCCACTTTGACGGAAAAAAACGCCAATTTGAGCATCGAGATGACGATTGAGAAAGGTTTGGGTTATGTCACCAAGGAGACTTTGCAAAAAGAAGCTCCCGACGAAATCGGTCGTATTTTCCTTGATGCCGCTTTTACTCCCATCAGTCGCGTGAGTTATGAGGTAGAAAATATGCGCGTGGGTGATCGGACCGACTATAATCGTTTGCGCATCTCTATTGAGACTGATGGAACCCTCACCCCTCACGAAGCTCTCACTAAGTCGATTGAGATTATGATTGCTCAACTTAAAGCGATCGTAGGTTTCAAAGAAGAGGAGGTGGAGGAGATTAAAGAATCCAAGAGCGAGAAAAAGTTGACTGCTAAAGATGAGGAGATGACCGCGGAACAGGGTGATGCTCTCAAGACTCGGATTGAGGACCTAGAGCTCTCGCCTCGCACCGCCAAGGCGCTGACCAACGAGGGTATTCGCACCGTTGGTGGCCTAGCGCGCAAGCACGAGGAGGATCTCTTGGAGATCAGCGGCTTGGGTGAGAAGGGAATCAATGAAATTAAGAAGGCCTTGAGTAATTTTGGAATTACCTTAAAATAACCCCCAATGCGCCACCATAATGCCAATCGAAAGTTCGGACGAGAAACCGGTCAACGGGCGGCCTTGTTGCGCTCTCTAGCCGAGGCCTTGATCAAGAACAACAAAATCAAGACGACCGAGGCTAAGGCTAAGGAGATCCGACCAATGGTGGAAAAGATGGTGACCAGGGCCAAGACTAATACTCTCGCTTCTCGACGCTTATTAATCGCTCGTCTCCGTAATGAGGCTAGTGTTAAGGAACTAATGGAAACTATCGCTCCTCGCTACACCAAGCGCGCCGGCGGCTACACTCGCATTACCAAGTTGCCGCCTCGTAAGTCGGACGGTGCTAAGATGGCCGTAATCGAATTTGTCTAATATTTATGACCAACAAGATTGTTACAATTGATGCTAAGGACCAAACGATAGGACGCGTGGCGACCAAAATCGCCGTGGCTTTGCGCGGCAAGGATACCGTGACCTACGCTCGCAATCTCGTGCCCGCGATTAAGGTGGAGGTGATTAATGCTTCGCAACTTAAAATTTCTGACAAGAAGCTGATCCAGAAAACTTACGATCGCTATAGCGGTTATCCGGGTGGTTTGAAGGAGTTAGATTTGCAGAAATTGATTACTAAGAAAGGTTATGCCGAGCCCCTTCGCCTCGCTGTTCGCGGAATGTTGCCGTCCAACAAGTTACGCGCCAAACTTTTAGTTAATTTGAAAATTAGCGAATAATTATGACCACCAAGACTAAAGAAAAATATTTTGAAGCCGTCGGTCGTCGCAAGACGGCGGTGGCTCGCGTTCGCTTGTTCTCCGCCACCAAGGGTCACTTGACCGTTAATGATTTGCCGATTAAAGATTATTTCCGGACCACTACTTTGCAAAATTTGGTCAAACGACCGCTCGTGTCTCAGAAGCTGGACGGCGCTTTCACCATCACGGCTCATATCAAAGGCGGGGGAATCCACGCTCAAGCCGAGGCCATGTCTCACGGCATTGCTCGCGCCATACTCCTCAAAGACGCTAGTCTCAAACCTTCTCTCAAGAAAGATGGTTTGCTCACTCGCGATCCTCGCTCTAAGGAGCGTCGCAAGTTCGGCCTCAAGAAAGCTCGTAAATCTCCACAGTGGAGTAAGCGTTAGAAAAACAAACCAGTCCCTCTCGGGGCTGGTTTTCGTCTTATTATGATATACTATCTCCATGACCCATTATATTTGTACCGGTGGGTGTCAGGCCAATTCCGATAAGCCTGGTGTTTGTCTCGCTCTTACTTGTTCCAAGCACGGTCAACCGCTTGAGGCTTGTGATTGCACCGATGGCAAACATTATGGCAAGTTGGACAGAGACCAGGCTCCGATGGTAGAATCTAAATAGATTCGTTCCCTTCATATGTCTTCCACTCGCTGCGGCGTCCTCTTGATTCCGCAGTTGCTGTCGCAGGGTCCCCGTTCGCCGAGAGCGGGGACCTTTTTTAAGTAATGCTAGAATAGACGGGTGAGAATCTTCAGACGGCGACACTATCTTAAACATAAGGAATTGGCGCGAGCGCTGGTTAAGACTAAGCTCGAGTATTTTAATCAGCACTACGGCTTTACCTATCACCGAATTAGCATCCGCAACCAGCGCTCGCGCTGGGGCAGTTGTTCCAAAGAGGGGAATCTCAACTTTAATTACCGCATCATCTTCCTCCCGCCAGCGCTCGCGGACTATCTAATCATCCACGAGCTTTGCCACCTGAAAGAGTTTAATCACTCCCGCGCCTTCTGGGCTCTCGTCGCTCAAACCATCCCGCATTATCAAACCGTGCGCCGAGAATTAAAGAAGAACGGCGCCAGTTATTTTTAATCTTGACTAGTTCTTAAATCAGAGGCAGGATAAGCGAGGAGAAGCTTGGGGTGTTTCCCAAGCCAAGGAGGTTCTTGGGAACAGAGGAGGTTTGCAATGCGAACAATGCTCTTGTCGGTAACGGTCTTGGTTGTCCCGATGTTGGCCATCGCTTGCGCGCCAGTAGTGCCGGCTTGTGATATGCCAGAGATCGAGATCACCAGCTTTGGCAACTTTCTGTCCGGGACGGCCTGCGGTGTTGATCTCAACACTACGCGTGTGGTGGTCTACATCGAGGTCACCAACGAGTACGGCACGTCGTGGTGGTTAAAGCCGTATTGGTCGGAACCCTTGACCAAGATTGGTTGGCTCGGAACCTGGTCCTGCAATATTCAGACCGGCGGTACAGATTGGAGTGCCCAAAAAGCTTGCGCCTATCTAGTGCCAGCTAACTACAATCCTGCCAGCGAGGAGAACGCCGGTTTCCCGGGGAGAGGATCAATCGCGTCTGCTTGTGCCACTCGCGGCGTGCAGTCACCGCCTTGGTGAACATTGCTCGCGTCTCTGGAGGATGGGAGCTAGGAGACCGGTGGAGTCCCCTCCACTGGTCTTTTTTATTTGGACAAAACGGAAGAGCTGTGGTAGTTTCTG
>Ga0172379_10007228_pt1 | contig 14492 bp, 11 predicted proteins | sample GrowelOW334metaG_FD_119756 | JGI IMG/M metagenome (GOLD analysis project Ga0172379, IMG submission 119756) | Groundwater microbial communities from an aquifer near a municipal landfill in Southern Ontario, Canada - Groundwater well OW334 metaG | ecosystem: Environmental > Aquatic > Deep... | reverse complement strand
TTGCGCGGAAACAGCGCCATGCCCTTGTTGCGCGCGGCAGGGCCGGTCATCGGCACCAGATCGAATGCACGGAAATCGCGCGTGCGCAGCAGCTCGGACTGGATCGTCGAGCCGTTATAGGCGGTGTACGTGCCCAGCCATTCGACATCGCCATTGTCATGATGGAACTGAACGAGGCGCAGATCCTCCAGCCCCTTGGACTGCGCGGCGGTGATCGGGAAGATCACCGTGCCCGACAGGGTCGAATCGCGATGGCGATAGACCGTGATCGGCCCCTCGGGCAGCGTTTCCTCATCCAGCCCGACCGCATCGGTCGCGGTGGCAAAGGGCGGCTCTGGCGCGAGCTTCAATTGATTGTCGTCGGTGATGATGCCTTCGCGGAAGGCGACCGAGGAGATGTGCCCCTCCCCCACCGCGCGCAGGCTCATCAGGATGCGCTGCGATCCGGCGGGCATCCCCGACTGGTCGAAATGCGGCACCGCGCTCGGGTTCATCAACGCCGCGGCGGCATAGCTATATTCATGGCAAAAATAGGCACCGATCAACTGGCGCTTCTCGTCGCCAATCTCGCTGCCGTCGATGCCGAGCATGTCCTCGATCTCGTCATAGCGCGTCATGAACACGCGGCGCGTCTGCCAATGGCGCGCCTCGAAATCCTTGAGCACCAGCTCAAGCTCGGCGCGTGTCTCGGCGGCATCCAGCGCGAGCACCGCGCTGACGATCCGTTCGGTCCGGTTGCCGCCATTGCCGCCCCAGGCGAGATGGAACGGCCGCACCACAACGCGCGACGGGTCGGCATGGAGCCGCAGGGCATGTTGGAACAAATCGATCACGGTCTAAAGCCTCGCGCAACGCCTTGGCGGCGTCACGAGCGAGGCTACGCGACGGCGCTCTGTGGTCCTGCCACGCTTTCCGCCCGCTTTGCCAGCCCAGAAATGGTGCATCCGGCCAATTGCAGTGCCAAAATCGACTCGGCACCCTGATTTCGGTTCAGGCCGGTTGGCGTCAGTCCGTCAAAACATCCTCCGTCCTGCGCGGTGGCCAGCGGTAGATCGAGATCATTCTGCCCCAAATACCAGCGATAGGCACGGTGCGCCTCCTCGACCCAGCGGGCATTGTGCGAAGCATCGAAGGCCGCACTGCACGCATCGATCGTGGCTTGTGCCTCCAGCGGTTGCTGGTCGAACTGCAAGGGTTCGGCATAGATGCGCCCGAAACTTTCGCTGCCAACCGCGCGAAAACGGCCATCGGGCGAGGTTTGCTTGCCGACGATCCAGTCGAGCGTGCTCAGGCCACAGGCAACCATGTCATCCCGTCCAAGCGCCTGTCCTGCCCGAATCAATGCCTCGGGCAGGCGAGCATTGTCATAGGCCAGCACGATTTCGAACCATTCCCATTCCGGGCGCCGTGCTTCTGCCAGCAAACCGCATAATTCCTCGCCGAAGCGCGCCAGGATCGTGCGCGCCAGCGCATGACCCGGAAACGCGTCCAGGATCGCAGCCGCCCCCAGCATCGCAAAGGCATGGGCGCGCGGTGACCCTAATTCGAGCGAAAGCGAGGCGGTCGTGTCGAACATCGACACCGCCCAGGCGCGATGCTTGGCGAGTTGCGCGTCACGCGCCGTCACGCCCAATGCCCAGAGCGTGCGCCCGTTCGAATCCTCCGAGCCGAAATCCTCGCACCACGTCCGGTCAAAATTCATGAAGTTGCGAAAGCGCCGCGCCTCGGGATTCCAGGCATATTGCAGAAACGACGCATAGACCGTCATCCACTTGTCGCGCTCGCCTTCCTCCATCGCCGGCATCTGGCTCACCAGCATCAGCGCGCGCGCATTGTCGTCGATGCAATAGCCATGACGGCGATCGGGCACCGAATAGATCGAATGCTGCAACATGCCGGTCGAATCACTCATCCGCTCGACTGCCGAGAAATCGGGCGTCAGCGGGGTGAGCGGCATAGCACTGCTGAGCAGACGTCGCGGCTTGGCCGCCACCATCTGCGTGATTTCCCCCATCGCCAGTTCGGCCAAGCGCGGCCAGATCATCGTGCGGCCCCGCGCATACGCGCGCTCCGACAGTTTGAGGCGATTGCGATCGCTGCCGAGCAGTGCGTTGATCTCACGCGCAAAGGCCGTGGAGTCGCCAAAATCCACCAGCACGCCGTGCCCGTCGCCAAGAATTTCGGTGGCGTGGACATAGGGGGTTGAAACCACCGCCTTGCCAACACCGACCGCATAACTGAGCGTACCCGAGGTGATTTGCGCGGGATTGAGATACGGAGTCGCGTAAATATCCGCCGCCTGCAGATAATCGATCAGCTTATCATGCTCGAGAAAGGCATCGATGAACTCGATATTCTGGCTAACCCCCAATTCGGCGGCGAGCGCCTTCAATCCATCGCGATACTTCTCGCCTTCATGGGCGACGAGATTGGGATGCGTCGCGCCAAGCACGGTGTAGAGGACCTTCGGATGCTCGGCCACAATCGTCGGCAAGGCCTCGATCATCACTTCGATCCCTTTGCCCGGCGCGAGCAAGCCGAAAGTCAGCACGACCTCACGCCCGGCCCAACCAAACCGCGCCTTTAGCGAATCGGGATCGACAAAATTGCGATCGGGCACGCCGTGCGGGATCATCACGATAGTGCGACCGCTCGCGCCATAAACGCGCTCGAGAATTTCGCGGCCACGCTCCGCCATCACGATCACGCGCGCGGCGCGGCGCAACAGGCCTTCCATCACGCGGCGCTGATCGACATCGGGTTTTTCAAGAATGGTATGCAGCGTGACGATGACCGGAATCGACACACGATCGAGCAGGGCGAGGATGTGTTCGCCCGCCGGGCCGCCGAAAATGCCATATTCGTGCTGCAGCCACAGCGCCTGCGCACCACTCGTTTCGATCGCGCGGGCGGCATCGAGATAGGCCATGCGATCTTGGTCGGGAATGCTGCGCGTCACCTCCGGCGGATAGTCATACCGCCCGGGATGATCGTCCATCGCATAGACGTCGATCTGCAAATCCGGGAATCGGCCTTTGAGCGCGGTGAATGTATCGGTAGTATAAGTCGCAAGGCCGCATTTTCGCGGCAGAAAATTGCCGATCAACGCAAGGTGATCGATTGGGGTTACGCCATCCGCCTGATGCATCATGTTCGCAATCCTCAAAACAAAACCGGGCTACCCCCCGAAGTACCTCCCACGAACGGCCAAGTTTCAATATGGTTGCACCGATGTTGCATTGCAACGTGGGGAATCGCGTTGATACAAATCAACCTTGCGGCAGGATGAACGAAATGCCCGCTCAACCGCGCCCGCGATAACCCGGCACGCCTTGGTCGGGCAGCCACAATCCCTCGGGCGGGGCGCCGGATTGCCAGAACACGTCGATCGGAATGCCACCGCGCGGATACCAATAACCACCGATTCGCAGCCATTGCGGCTGCATTTCCGCAAACAGTCGTTCGCCGATCTCGACCGTGCAATCTTCGTGAAAGGCCTGATGATTGCGGAACGAGCCGAGAAACAATTTGAGCGACTTCGATTCGACGATCGTTGCTGCAGGTGCGTAATCGATCACCAGATGCGCGAAATCGGGCTGCCCCGTCACCGGGCAAAGCGAGGTAAATTCCGGCACCGCGAAACGCACCAGATACGCCCGACCCGGACGCGGATTGGGAACGTAATCGAGAACGGCCTCTTCGGGAGTGGCAGGAAGTGCGCTGGTCTGGCCAAGATGTTTCGGGGTCATGCGCGCGATATAGGTACACAAGGCGTCTTCGTCATCCCAAGTGCTCGACGGCGCGCGCGCAGCGAGCTAGGGACGATCAAAACAAGGAGACGACTGATGGACTCGCTGGTGACGACGGAATGGCTCGCAAATGAGCTCGGCGCGAACGATCTGCGCATCGTCGATGCGACCTATTTCGCGGGCTTTGGTGACCGTGATGCGGCGGCGGAATATGAGGCGGCGCACATTCCCGGCGCGGTGTTCATGGATTTGGCCGAGATCGCCGATACGTCGAGCGATCTGCCCTCGATGCTGCCGAGCGCCGAGAAATTCGCCAGCCGGATGCAGTCGCTGGGCCTGGGCGACGGCAGCCGCATCGTCCTTTACGACAACTCGCCTTATCACACCGCGGCACGCGCCTGGTTCATGCTGCGTACCTTCGGCGCGCATGATGTCGCGATCCTTGATGGCGGCCTCGCCAAGTGGCAGGCCGAAGGGCGCGAGACCAACTCGGGCAAGGAGCAGCTTCGCCACCGTCATTTCACCGTCTGGGCCGATGACAAGGGCGTGCGCACGCTCGGCCAGATGAAGGCCAATGTCGAAAGCGGTGCCGAGCAAGTGCTCGATGCGCGCTCCGTCGCCCGTTTCACCGGCGAAGAGGCCGATCCGCGCCCGGCGACGCATCCCGGCCATATTCCGGGCTCGAAGAACTTGCCGGTTGGCCAGATCTTCAACGCAGATGGCACGTGGAAGACGGGCGACGCGCTGAAGGCGGCGTTCGCAGGCGCCGGGATCGACCTCGCCAAGCCGCTGGTCACCACCTGCGGCTCGGGCATCACCGCCTCGGCGCTGGCGTTTGGCGCGCACCTGCTCGGCAATGAAGCCGCCGTTTATGACGGAAGCTGGTCCGAATGGGGTGCCGACCGCACCACGCCCAAGGCGACCGGCGCGGCGTGAACGACCATAGCGACCGCCCCAAGGGCGATGCCACCCGCGTCGTCGCGGCGGGGCGGCGCAAGGAATGGACGCAGGGGATCGTCAGCACGCCGGTGTGGCGCGCATCGACGATCCTCTATGATAGCGTTGCCGACCTGCGAGCGGCGGGCGGGCGCGACACCCACCACCGGCTGTTCTACGGGCGCAAGGGCACGCCGACGCAGTGGAGCCTCGCCGACGCGCTGACTGAGCTTGAACCCGGCGCGGAGGGCACCTTCCTTTATCCCTCGGGCGTCGCGGCGATCGCGGCGGCGTTGCTGTCGGTACTTTCGCCCGGCGACGACCTGCTGTTGCCCGATTCGGCCTACGATCCGACACGGTCGATGGGCACCGGCCTGCTCAAGCGGATGGGCATCACGACGCGCTTCTACGATCCGATGATCGGCGCAGGGATTGCCGACCTCATCGCCGACAATACCCGCGCCATCCTGCTGGAAAGCCCGGGCAGCCTGACGTTCGAGGTGCAGGACGTGCCCGCGATCGTCGCTGCGGCCAAGGCGCGCGGCGTGACGACCGTGCTCGACAACACCTGGGCGACGCCGTTGTTCTTTCCCGCAATCGCGCACGGTATCGATCTCTCCATCCTTGCCTGCACCAAATATATCGTCGGCCATAGCGATGTGATGCTCGGCTCGGTCACCGCCGCGCCGGGGCACTTCGCCCGCTTGCGCGACACCAGTTTCCAGCTCGGCCAGATTGCCAGCCCCGACGATTCCTGGCTCGGCTCGCGCGGGCTTCGCACAATGGCGGTGCGGCTGAAGCAGCATCAGGCGAGCGCGCTCGAAATCGCGCAGTGGTTGAAGGGGCGGCCCGAAGTGGCGGCGGTGCTGCATCCCGCTTTGCCCGATTGCCCGGGCCACGAAACCTTCCTGCGCGATTTCAAGGGCTCATCCGGTTTGTTCTCGTTCGTGCTCGATGGCGGCAACGAAGCCGCACGCGCCGCCTTGATCGACGGGCTGGAGCATTTCGGAATCGGCTACAGTTGGGGTGGCTTCGAAAGTCTGGCCTTGCCGGTCGACCCGCAACGCTATCGCAGCGTCACCCATCGCGCCTTCGCCGGCCCGATCGTCCGCTTGCAGATCGGCCTCGAGGATCCGGCTGATTTGATCGCGGATCTGGCGGCGGGACTCGACCGGTTTCGCGCCGCCCGCTGAAATTTTATGTTGCCAAAACATTGCTCGACTGTTGCTGAGTTACAACAACCGGTGCCGAACCGGTCGTAATACCCAAAATTTGAGTTGTGCAGCGCCGCGCGAACCGCCAATGATTCGGTGTTACCGGCTAGCAACGCGGGAAGCATTTCATGCTTCTGACAGACGCAGGCACCGGTAGAAGCAGGCGGGGACAGTCGCATTTTCGAAAGGGAAACGATGCGCTTCTCCACAACCACGCTCGGCGCGCTCTTGATCGCCGCTTCCGCTACCCCTGCCTTTGCGCAGGAAACCGCTCCACCACCACCGATTACGGTCAACGCCACTGCGGCGGTTGTCACCGACTATCGCTTCCGGGGCATTTCGCAGACCGACAATAACGCGGCGATCCAGGGATCGATCACGTTGACCCACAAGTCGGGCTTTTACGTGTCCGTCTGGGGTTCGTCGGTCGATGATTATGTAACGGTTGCCGGAACCGGCCACCAGGAAATCGATATTATCGGCGGCTACAGCCACACCTTCGGCGGTATCAAGCTGGATGGCGGTGTCCTGTATTATTTCTATCCCAAGACGAAGCTCGCGGGCGACAGGAGCAGCTCGGACTTTTTCGAGCCTTATGTCGATGTGTCGACCACGCTGGGGCCGGTGACCGCCAAGGCCACGGTCAACTACGCTCCGACGCAAAAGGCGCTGGCGCTCGATCAGGGCGCGAGCGGCACGCTCAAGAAGCGTGACAACGTCTATACCGCCGGCGATTTCACCGTCGCGATCCCCAAGACGCCGTTCGGCTTGACCGCTCATGTCGCCCATAGCTTCGGCCCGAGCTGGCTCGCCACCGATTCTACCGGCAAGAAGGGCTATACCGACTGGGCGCTGGGCGCGACGGCAACCTATAAGGTGCTGACGCTGGGCGTTTCCTATGTCGATACCGACGCGAAGTTCCTGTCGGCGACCAAGAATGTGAGCAAGAGCGGTGTCGTCGCGACGCTGACCGCCAGCTTCTAACCACAGCTAACCCAAACAAAAATGGCCGCGTACCGGATTGCCCGGTACGCGGCCTTTTTGTTGAAATCGGTGTTATTTCGGCGTGGCGGCCTTGGCTGCCTGGCCATCGCCCTCCGGGGCCGCGACGATATCGCGCGTCGTAGCACCCTTATCGACCACGGTGGTGGCGGGATCGCCCACCGCCGAACGAATGCCGGGATCGTCGCTATCGGCACCCGCCGCCGCCACCGTCGCGGCTTCGCCCGCGCTGCGTGGCGCCGCACCGCCGAACAGCGCATCGAGCGCTTGCGCGTTCGCGCTGGTGTCATTGGCGCGGGCTGCGCCGGGCTTGGGCGGGGTCAGCGCGAAATCGGGCGGAATCACCAGAGGAGCCTGACGCGCCACCGCAAATTCGTCCGGGCCGCTGCGCCCAACGCGGTTGTGCGCACAGCCCGACGCCAGCGCGACAATCGCCAGGCCAGTGGCGGAGAGAAGAATCGACTTACGCATGGATATTCTCCGTTGGGCCCTGTTCCGCCCCAGAATTTTTGCCCGAATCCCCGGTCGGCTTATCCCGTACCAGAAGCGCGCGCGCGAACAAGATGAGGACGCCGATGGTAATCGCGGCATCGGCGACATTGAAGACCAAAAACGGCTGCCACGCACCGATATGGAAATCCGCCCAATCGACGACATAGCCCAAGCGGATGCGGTCAACGATATTGCCCGCAGCGCCCCCCAGCACCAGGCCCAGCGCCATCTGGTCGGCCCGGTTCTTTTCGCGCAGCAACCACACCAGCACGCCGAGCGCAATCGCCCCGGTCATCGCGACGAGCAGCCAGCGCATCGTCGCGGTATCGGCATGGAGCAGGCCGAGCGACACGCCCTGATTGGCGACGAAGCGCAGGTTGAAGAACGACGTGACATAATACGCATCGCTCAGGAAATTGAGCTTTAGCACATCGGTAATGCCGTATTTCACGGCCTGATCGACCACGAACAGGGCGGCGGCGGTGGCAAAACCAGCGGCAGGCAGCTTCATGCGACCACTCCCTCGCAACGATCGCACAGATCGCCATCCGCCGTAACTTCGGGCAGGTGCCGCCAGCAACGGCCGCATTTATGGAAATCGGTGCGGGCGACAGCAATCTCCTCGCCCGTCGTCACCTTGGCGACGATGAACAGTTCGGCCAATGCCGCGGGCGAGAGCGGTGCCTCGTGCACCACGACTTCGGCCTCCAGGCTGGAGCGCACGATCTTCTCACGTCGCAGCGGCTCGATCGCTTCGGTCACTTGCGAGCGGAGTGCACGCACCGCGACCCAATGCGCAGCGTCAACATCCGCCACAGCGAGCACTTCCGGCCATTCCAGCAAATGCACCGATCCGTCCTCGCTCGGGAAGCGATCCTGCCACACTTCCTCGGCGGTGAAGCACAAAACCGGCGCGGCATAGCGCACCAGCCCATGGAACAGCGTGTCGAACACCGTGCGGCAGCCGCGCCGCTTGGGATCATCGACCCCGTCGCAATAGAGCGAATCCTTGCGGATATCGAAGTAAAAGGCCGACAGATCTTCCTGCGCGAATTCGGTCAGCAGCCGGACATAGCTGTTGAAGTCATACACTGCGACCGCCGCGCGCAACTTCGCATCCAACTCGGCGAGCAGATGGAGCATATAGCGCTCCAGCTCGGGCATCTCCGCCACCGGCAGGCGCTCACCCTCGTCAAACCCTTCGAGCGCGCCCAGCAGATAACGGAAGGTGTTACGCAGCTTGCGATATTGGTCCGACACCCCGGCGAGGATTTCCTTGCCGATGCGGTGATCCTCGGTGAAATCGACCGACAGCGCCCACAACCGCAGGATGTCCGCGCCCGATTCCTTCATCAGGTCGAGCGGGTTGATCGTATTGCCGAGCGACTTGGACATTTTCATGCCCTTGGCGTCCATCGTGAAGCCGTGCGTCAGCACCGCATCATAGGGCGCACGCCCACGCGTGCCGCACGCCTCCATCAACGACGACTGGAACCAGCCGCGATGCTGATCCGAGCCTTCGAGATAAAGGTTGGCGGGCCATTGCAGATCGGGCCAGCGCCCGCTTTCCAGCACAAAGGCATGGGTGCAGCCGCTGTCGAACCACACGTCGAGAATGTCGGTGACGCGCTCATAATCGGCGAGCGTGTAATCGGCCCCGAGCAGATCCTGCGCCGCTTCTTCCGACCACGCATCGACGCCCTGCTCGCGCACTGCGGCGACGATGCGGGCGTTGACCTCCGGGTCAACCAGATACTGGCCGGTCACGCGGTTGACGAACAAGGTGATTGGCACGCCCCACGCGCGCTGGCGGCTGATGACCCAATCGGGCCGCCCGGCGACCATCGCGGTGATGCGGTTCTGGCCCTTGGGCGGATACCAGGTGGTCGCTTCGATGGCAGCGAGCGCGGTGGAACGCAAAGTTTCCCCTTCTGCTCCCCTCCCGCTCGCGAGAGGGGTTGGGGGAGGGAAATCAGCAGCGAGCGCAGAATTCCCGGCACCGCCCTCCCCCAGCCCCTCCCGCAAGCGGGAGGGGAGCTTTTGGTCCATCGGAATAAACCATTGCGGGGTCGCGCGGAAAATCACCTTCGCCTTCGACCGCCACGAATGCGGATAGCTATGCGCGAAATCATCGCTCGCCGCGAGCAACGCGCCCACTGCGCGCAAATCCTCACAGATCGGCCCCTCGGCGGAGACGAACTTCTTGTTGATGACCGACCCCTGCCCGCCGAGCCACGCCCAATCGGCGCGATACATGCCCGCGCCATCAACCGCGAACACCGGATCGATGCCGTAGTGCTTGCACAGCAGGAAATCGTCCTCGCCGTGGTCCGGGGCCATATGGACGAGCCCGGTGCCCGCCTCGGTGGTGACAAAATCGCCGGGCAGGAACGGGCGGGGCTTGCTGAAAAATCCTCCCCGGTACGGGGAGGTGGCAGCCGCAGGCTGACGGAGGGGGCTCGCCTCCAGCACACCGTCTCGCGTAGGCGAGCCCCCTCCACCATTCGCTGAATGCTCATGGTCCCCCTCCCCGTGCCGGGGAGGATTGTCGAGCCGCCACATCGGATGGCGCGCAGTGGCACCAGCAAGATCTCGACCATTGAATTGCCAAACACAGTGGTCGTTCGTGTCGAAATTCCGCGGGGGGAACGCTGGGTCGTTCAGAACTTGAGGTTTGAGCCCAGTACGCTCGAAAAATCGCGTCGCTAGATTTGTCGCAACAAGATAGAGCGCGTCATTCGCCGCATCTCGGTAAAGACCGTATTCGATCGTTTCGCCATAGGCCAACGCTTGGTTGACCGGAATTGTCCAAGGTGTCGTAGTCCAGATGACTGCGAATACTTTCTGGCCGTGATCGATATACCCCTGAATTATGGGCGCGTTCGGCGCATCCACGATCTCGAACGCCACGTCGATCTGCGTCGACACGACGTCCTCATATTCGACCTCGGCCTCGGCGAGCGCGGTCTTTTCAACGGGCGACCACATCACCGGCTTGGCGCCGCGATAGAGCTGGCCGCTCTCGGCGAACTTCATCAGCTCGGTGACGATCGTCGCTTCGGCGGCGAAATCCATCGTCAGATAGGGATGGTCCCAATCGCCATTGATGCCGAGCCGTTTCAACTGCTCGCGCTGCACGTCCACCCAATGCTGCGCATAAGCGCGGCACTCGGCGCGGAATTCGTTCGCCGGAACGTCATCCTTGTTGCGCTTCTTGGCGCGATATTGCTCCTCGACCTTCCATTCGATCGGCAAGCCGTGGCAATCCCAGCCGGGCACATAGGGCGCGTCCTTGCCAAGCAGGCCTTGCGTGCGGCACACCGTGTCCTTCAGGATATGGTTGAGCGCATGGCCGATATGCATGTCGCCATTCGCATAAGGCGGGCCGTCATGGAGGATGAACTTCTCGCGGCCGCGACGGGCCTCCCGCGTTTTCTCGTAGAGGTTCATCGCCTGCCACCGCGCGAGAATGCCCGGCTCCTTGGCGGGCAGGCCGGCTTTCATCGGAAAGTCGGTCTTCGGCAGGAAGACGGTGTCGCGCCAATCTCGTTGGGCGTCGCGGGCGGCGGTGTCTGAAGTGTCGGTCATTGGATGCGGCCTTAGCCGAGCGGCACCGCTCTATAAAGCCCCTCTCCCGAAAGCAGGCGGTCGCGCCCGAGCGCATTCTCTCTGCGTCCTCCGCGCCTCTGCGCGAACCGATCTTCTTTTTGCGCGCAGAGGCGCAGAGGACGCAGAAAAAAGGGAGGAGGAGCCGCTGCGCGGGGCTTATTGCTTGCTTACCCCGTCACCAATGCCACACCATGCCGGTCTCGCTGAACGGCTTGGGCTCCAGCGGCGGCATGGTGGCGTCGTTGAGTTCGCACTGCCACAGGCCGACATCGACCCAGCGCCCTTCCTTATAGCCCACTTCGCGCAACACCCCCGCACGCCGGAAGCCGACCGATTCATGCAGCCGGATCGAATGCTCGTTGGGCAGGGAAATCACGCTGAGCGCCTGGGTAAAGCCTTGCGCGCGCAGCGTATCGATCAACGCATCGTACAAATGCCGCCCGTTGCCGCGCCCTTGCGTACCCGCCTCCAGATAGATTGAGGTCTCAACCGTGTAGCGATAGGCCGGGCGATCACGGAACGCCGAGGCATAAGCGTAACCGCGCACCGCGCCACCCTCGCCTTCGGTCACCACCAGCCACGGGAACAAGCCGCCCGACGCGGTTATGCGCTGGCGCATCGTGCCGGCATCGGGCGCGGTCAGTTCGAACGAGACGGTTCCGCCCTCGACATAGGGCCGGTAGATTTCGGCAATCGCGCCCGCATCGTCAGGTGTCGCTGGCCGAACCGCGATTGGGCGCGGTGCGGGATCGACACTCACAAGCCAAACCGCGCGAGCACAAGCGCCAGCAAGGTGGTGTCGCCCGGTTGCGGCTGCGCGCCGCCCAACCCGTCGCATTCGAGGCAGCGCGCCTGGATCGCAGCACCGGTGCCGATCCGCTTCACATCGCCCAGCGCGCGCGCGAACACCGCGCGCCGCTCGGTCGCCATCCGCGTGAAGGCATCGCCCGCTGCAGCATCGTCATCCTTGTTCGAATCGAGGATCTGCTCGATCAGGCGCAGGAACGCGCTCGGCTTCTTCTCCAGATATTCGGCATGGACATCCTCGGGCTTCAACCCGGCGCGTTTGGCTGCCTCGGTGATCGCATCCTGCAAGCCACCGAAGCGATCGACCAACCCGATCTGATGCGCGGTGCCACCATCCCAGACCCGGCCCTGCCCGATCTCGTCAACGCGCGCCGGGGTCAGCTTGCGCGCGGTCGCGACGCGCGTGATGAACTGCTGATAGCCGTGCTCGATCCCCGCCTGGAAGATCGTGTCGGTCTCGGCATTCGTACCGCCGTAGATGTCCGGCTGCCCGGACAGCGGCGTGGTGCGCACGCCATCGGTGGTGAGCCCAATCTTCTTGAGCGTGTTCTCGAAGGTCGGGATGATGCCGAAAATGCCGATCGATCCGGTAATGGTGGTCGGTTCGGCGAAAATCACATCGCCCGCCGTCGACACCCAATAACCGCCCGAAGCCGCCAGCGAACCCATCGAGATGACGACCGGCAGCTTCTGCGCCTTGGCCTCCAGGATCGCGCGCCGCATATCCTCGGACGCAAGCGCCGAACCACCCGGCGAATCGACCCGCACGACCAGCGCCTTCAGGTCCTTCTTGGCCAGCGCATCGAGCACCGCCTTGGAAATGGTATCGGAGCCGACGCTACCCGCCTTCGACTTGCCATCGATGATGTCGCCAGCGATCGTCAACACGCCAATCTTGGCGCCCCCGGTCGGCAGCGGGTTGGCCGCGACATAGGCTTCATATTTGATGGTCTTGAAGGTGCCCGCAGCCTTGTTCGACTCCCCACCCGCCAGTTCGGCGACGCGCTTGCCGAAGTCGAGGCGGCTGCCGAGTTTGTCAACGATGCCGGCATCGAGATTGGCTTGCGCGATATTGCCCTTGGCGGCGGTGATGACCGCGCCCGGTGTCGTCAGGAATGGCGCGAATTTCGCCTTGGGTCGCGCCTTGGCCACCGCCTCCTGCCAATTGGCGAACAGCACCTGATAAAGCTTGACCACCTCTTCCTTTGCCTCGGGCGAGGCGGCGGTACGGGTATAGGGCTCGACGAACGACTTGTACTTGCCGACACGGTAGACGTGCGCGTTGATACCGAGCTTGTCGATCAAACCCTTATAATAAAGCTGGCTGCCGCCGGGGCCCGCAAACAAGGTGCCGCCCATCGGGCTCATCCACACTTCGCTGGCATTGGCGGCGAGGCGATAGCCGCTGTCGGTATAAGCGGTGGCATAAGCCAGCACGGGCTTGCCGCCGTCGCGCACGCGACGGACCGCATCGGCGACTTCATTCAGCGCCGCCGGATAGCCGCCGCCGAACGAGTCGAGATCGAGCACCACCGCCTTGACGCGGCTGTCCTTGCCCGCCGCATCCAAGCTGCGCACGACATCGCGCAGACGGAATTGATGCGGCGCGCGGCCACCGCCCAGGCTGGCGAACGGATCCGCTTCGGCTGGCTGTTCGACGATCGCGCCATCGAGCTTGAGCAGCAAGGCGCCGTCCCCGATCGCGGTTTTGCCCGGACGCGCGGAGAGCGCACCGAAGAGCAGGCCAAAGAACAGCAGCATCGCAATCAGGACGAGACCGTCCTTGATACCGACGAGAATCTTCCACGCGCCGCGTACGAGTTTCACTTGGCCGCTCCCTGTTTGGCGGAAATATCGCCCTTGGCTAGGGCAACGCCGCCGTCGAGTAAATGCGTGTTGCACGACCAACACGCATATTTTTGTGGGCGTGGGCTCATCACGACCGGTTGACGATGCCCGGTCGCGACATCATATGCGCCGTGCTGGCACTCACTCCGTGCGAGTGCTAACACCTGTTCAATATAAGGGACTTCACGCATGACCTTTCGTCCATTGCATGACCGCGTCCTCGTCCGCCGGGTAGAGGCTGAAGAGAAGACCGCAGGCGGGATCATCATCCCGGAAACCGCCAAGGAAAAGCCGCAGGAAGGCGAAGTCGTCTCGGTCGGCACCGGGGCCCGCAGCGAGTCCGGTGAAATTCACCCGCTCGAAGTCAAGGCTGGCGACAAGATTCTGTTCGGCAAGTGGTCGGGCACCGAAGTCAAGATCAACGGCGAAGACCTGTTGATCATGAAGGAAAGCGACATCCTCGGGATCGTCGGCTGATCCTGCCGGTTTCGGCCTGATCGACCTTTGATTTCTTCCAACGTTCCATCAATTTTGAAAGGGTAGCCATCATGGCAGCCAAGGACGTAAAATTTTCGCGTGACGCACGCGAGCGCATTCTGCGCGGCGTGGACATCCTCGCCGACGCGGTGAAGGTTACGCTGGGGCCGAAGGGCCGCAACGTCGTGATCGACAAGAGCTATGGCGCGCCGCGCATCACCAAGGACGGCGTCACCGTCGCCAAGGAAATCGAGCTCAAGGACAAGTTCGAGAACATGGGTGCGCAGATGCTGCGCGAAGTGGCCTCGAAGACCAACGACATCGCCGGCGACGGCACGACCACCGCGACCGTTCTGGC
>Ga0172379_10007227_pt1 | contig 14492 bp, 14 predicted proteins | sample GrowelOW334metaG_FD_119756 | JGI IMG/M metagenome (GOLD analysis project Ga0172379, IMG submission 119756) | Groundwater microbial communities from an aquifer near a municipal landfill in Southern Ontario, Canada - Groundwater well OW334 metaG | ecosystem: Environmental > Aquatic > Deep... | reverse complement strand
GCAACTACGTCTGTCTTTTCATCGATGTAAGCTTTCAAAGTATCAGCATTGCGACCTGTATTAAGGTCAGCTACTACTGTGAAGTTTCTTGTACCGCCTTTTTCAATTTGATAAGGAGTAGCAAGAACAAAAGCTACGAGATCTTTTGAATTTACACCTGTTACTGTAGCAAGAGGTTCCGCTTTGTCACTTGCGTACAATTTAAGGTTTTCGATATCGGTTGTAGTGATAGTTCCGGCAAGATACAAACCCAATTGTTGAATGTTTGCAGCTTCTGTAGCGGCAGCAATCTTGAATTTAGCAATTGTTACGCCATCTTCACCAACTTTTGGATTTGTAACTGTTCCATTCTTTGTAATGGTAACAGAACCAACATCGGTAGTAGATAATGCGAATTCCGAACTTGTAACAGGAAGACCACCTACTGACGCAGCAGTGGAATCAACAACTGTAACCTGGAATTGTACATTACCGGTTGTAGTAACATCGCCCATATCACCTTTGAAAGTGAGGGCCAAAGTGTTTCCTTTTGAAATCGAAAGATTCAAATTGGTGAACACCATGTCATCAGTTGTACCACTGAAACTTTTTCCGGATGTTAAACGATCGTTTCCATTGTAAAGATAACCCTGGAAAGCACTTGGCAATGCGCTTACACCGGATTTGTGGATTGTAAGGCCATTGATTTTAACATCGCTAGTAGCAGCAACAAGGTTGAATTTCATAAATGAAACAGCCGTTGCGTTGCTTGGAACAGTTGTTCCTTTTGCAGTGTCTGAAGCAAGAGCTACAGTCAATGCACCAGCAACTGCCGGTGGTTGATCAACCAAAGCAACCGGATTCATAGCACCAACAACCATTTGTGCCAATTCAGCACGGTTGATGTTGTTGAATGGTTTGAAAGTACCATCTGGGTTTCCTTTAAGAACTGACCAGTGACGAGCAGTTTCTATGAAGGAATATGACCACATAGTAGGGTTAACATCAGGGAATGATGCGTTAACCGGTGTGAAAGCAGCTAAAGAGAAAGCGTTTACGAGGATTTTAGCAGCCTGTTCTCTTGTTACAGAGTCGCCAGGGCCAAAATTGCCTGTAAGAGTACCGCTAATATCTTTGTAACCACTCACAACACCGTGAGCAGCAGCAGTTTCAACATAAGGATAGTACCAAGCAGCCTTATCTTCATCCTTGAAGGATGGAGTTGCAGGATTTACGAGAGTGAACTTAGCTGCCAAAACGGCAAACTTAGTCATCATTGCACGATTTACAACGCCTGTTGGGTTGTAATTGTAATTGTTTAACGCAGATGGGCCATCAACGATAGCTGCATTAGCGATAGTCATGACAGGGGTGTAGTACCAAGCACCTGCTGGTACATCATTGTAGTTAGCCACAGCAGCCTGTGCAACGCCTGTTAGGAGCATGCTCACTAACATAGTTGCAAGACTGATACTAGCTACACCCTGGCGGACCTTTTTTAAACCAGTAGCAATATCCATTTTGCTTATAAGGTAAAGAAATAAATAAATAAACAGAGAATTAGATCAAAGTTAAATTGAGAAGTTCGCTTTTATAGCTTGAGTAAAAGCGCGATTAAATTTAAGTATAAATTTAAAGAAGAAAGAAGAGCTTTTATCAAAAAAAGCTCATGAATGAGATGAGTTTTATAACCTAAGAGAGAAAGAAAAACCTCGTGTGCCTGATTTTCAAAGACCAAAAATTGCTTGGTATATCCGATAGTATAAAGAAAGGTCTGTGGCTCATCCTTGGGTATTCGGGTTTGTGTTCGCCGGGGATTTGGATGAGGCCGTTTTTGCTCTTACTCTTGATGTTTTTTTGAAACTCGACTATCCGGTTTATTTTCCGTGTATCCGTTTGGGTATCCGTGAGCGTTATTTTAAACGAGCCGTGCGACTTTGGTGCATTGGCTCGATTTATGCTCACGCGAAAGTTTAACAAATCACGTTTTCGAAGTCAATTTAACAAACTCCAAAGGGGGTAAAACGTTTCAGAAATGCGGGTGACGGGGGCGGCGAAATGTGGTGTGGTCTGATATTTTTGGCGATTTTGGGTAGTCGAGCGGGGAAATGAGGATGCGGGAGTGTGAATTTTATGGGATTTTGGGTAATCGGATGGGGAGGTGGTGGAAGTGCCAGTGGCGGGGCTGAGGAATTCCAGATCATCATAAAATTGCGATTTTAGACCGATTTCATAATCCGGTTAGAAAATTTTAATGTGCGTTTGTTATTGTGTTCGCATCGTATTCAAAACATTGATCATTTAGCGGGTATGGTATAGAATATATGCATAAAGTCATAAATATTAATGACTATGTGTATATGAATAAAACCATTTTAAATAGCAAAGAAAGCCTGTTACTTGAAAATTTAATTGTTAATTATGGGCAAGTTGTAAGTTCGGAGCAGATTTTTGACAAGGCTACCGGTCTCTGGGATCACGGTCAAACTAAAAATACTATTGTAAAACTAAGGAAAAATGGCTGGCTTGTGCGCATTAAAAAAGGATTATATGTCATTTCCGATTTTGGAAATAGAGGGTTTCTATCTATATCTCCATACCTGGTAGCAAATCTTCTTGTCCCTGAATCATATGTTTCCTTTTGGTCGGCTATGCAACATCACGGAATGTTTGATCAGCTTACAGATAAGACCACATCAGTATCAATGAAAGCATATAAAACAGTAAAACTTAACAATATGGAATATCAATTCATCAAGACTCAAAAAAAAAATTATTTTGGCTGGCAGGAGTTTGATATTGATGGAGGTAAAACGCGCATTGCTACAGCAGAAAAAGCACTGATAGATATTGTGAATTTTCATAGAAATAAATATTCCATTGATTTGGTAATTGAAAAAATTCGTGAACATAATAAAAGCTTAAATTTTGCCAGACTGAATAAATATTTGGACAATTCTTCCATCGCAACAATGAAAATTTTTGGTTTCATTTTGGATTTAATCGGCATTGATTCGTCAGGTCTTCATAAAAGAATCAGTGCTAAAAAAAGCACACATTGGATGTTTAAGGATAGCGATAGATTCAGTTCAAAATGGCGCCTATACTACGACAAATACTTTGATAAATATCTTACATGATTACAAGGCAGCAGCTGGAAGTTATCAACAGAAAAACATTGCAATATCCTTTGCATATAGCCGAAAAAGATTATTTTCTTGCTCTTGTTTTGCAAATTATTTCCGAGTCTTCCATTGGCCAAAAATTAATTTTCAAAGGTGGTACCGCGCTCAATCACTGCTATCTTGAACAACACAGATTTTCTGAAGATTTGGATTTTTCAGCTAATCAAAAAACAATCAGGCTGGAAGATATTCGTAATATTTTTACTAATACAAAATATTTAAAAATAAAAAAAGATTATCTTTCAGGCGCAACGGTAAAAATTGAAAAACTGCAGTACATTGGCCCATTAATTCAGCCAAATTCTTTAAAAGTTGAAATTGATTTTCTGCAAAATGTACTTTTGCCGCCTAAAATCATGAAATACAATAATGTTTGGGGAATCGATCTGAACATAAAAGTCATGGATGAGCGGGAAATATGCGCAGAAAAAATCAGAGCCATGAGTGAACGGGCACGATACCGTGATTATTATGATTTATATTTGCTTTTTGAAAAATACCAGCCGGATTTTGCTGAAATTATAAAATTCATTAAGCGGAAGGAAATAAGAAAACCCATTACTCTTGCCAATATTATTAATAATTGGAAATTCCTGGAGGAACAAAAAGAAATGGAAATTGACAGGATATTTTATTCACGCAAGGTGGAGCCCAAGAAAATTGAAGACATGGTAAGGTCACTTCCATTTATGCGTATTGATTAAGCGGCACGGCAAAGTTTCAGAAAAAGTGCGCATAATTACAGGTGGAAAGCCCACCACCGCGGTAGAAAGCCGCTGTAGACGTCTACGGTGCCGAAGTTTTTTGTTATGCGAACTAAATGGCGCGATAACAGCGCAATGGCGCACGATAATGGAACTCTGTGCGCGCGCACAGGTGGGCGCAATGATTTTAGACAGATTTCATAATCCGTTTAGAAAATTTTAATGTAGAGGGGGTAAGCTGGTGGTGATAGTAACCAATCCCCCATGAAAAAAGTGATGCTGGACAGCTCGGTATGGATATCGTTATTCGTTAGAGATATGCACAAAGAACAGGCTGATCAAATTTTTAAAAAACTAATGAAGAGGAATGTAATTATTTTGGTCCCGATGATAATTTACGCGGAAGTGATGAATAATATCATTAAACTAAATCAACCCTCATTTGAAAAGGAAGTGAAAATGATCTTCAATAATACGGACAATATTATGCTCTTGGATTATGATTATAAATTTTGGCATGAACACGTATTGGAATGCGCAAGACATGCTAAATTAAGAGCACTTGATTTATTGATCATTACCTCAGCTTTGCTTTTTAAGGTTGACGAACTTTATACATTTGATATTAAAATGGAGACAGAATACAATAAGATTATTAAATCTCAATCTTATGCTTAAACTCCCCACCATCAAAATTAGCAAAAAGCCAAAAACAACCGGGGCAGAGCTTGTAAAAAAAATCAAAGCCATCCGCATAACCATAGAAGGTTTTGATTCGGTAAAATGGGTGAAAAAGAACCGCTGAAAATGAGAGAGCCCCCTTTTGTTTTATTTTAATACCACGACTCATTGAAATTCCTGTTATTCTAGGCTACAGTCTTAGGGCTGCAATTTTTAGGCGGCATTTGGTCCTATCGTCTAGTGGTTAGGACGCTACCCTCTCACGGTGGAAACACGGGTTCGACTCCCGTTAGGACTACCAAAAAAAATTATGGCCAAAGACTATTACAATATATTAGGTATCCAAAAAGGCGCTACTGATCAGGAAATTAAAAAATCCTATAGAAAGATGGCTTTGCAGTATCATCCTGATCGAAACAAAGACAATAAAGAAGCCGAGAGCAAATTCAAGGAGATCAATGAAGCCTATGAAGTGCTTTCCGATAAGCAAAAACGTTCCAATTATGATCAGTTTGGATCGGCAGATGCATTTGGTGGTGGCGGATATGGCGGCGCACAAGGCGGCGGTGCGGGCTTTGGACAAGGTTTTAATGGATCCGGATTTGATTTTTCGCAATTTTCCGAAGGTGGTGGTTTTGCGGATATTTTTGAAACTTTTTTTGGATCACAGGGCGGCGGGCACGGTGGATCACGCGGAAAAAAACGTGGACCAAGACAGGGTGAAGATATTGAATTTCAATTGCAGATAACCTTTGAAGAGGCGGCTTTTGGCACGGAAAAAGAATTACTAATCACAAAAACTTTCAGCTGCGATCATTGCCGTGGAACAGGCGCGGAGCCTGGCAGCAAGACAATTATTTGCCCAACCTGCAGAGGTAGCGGAGAAGTAAGAAGCGTACGCCAAACTTTATTTGGGCAAATGGCGACCACTCAAGTTTGTTCCGAATGTTATGGAGAGGGCAGCACTCAAGAAAAAAAATGTACGGTTTGCCATGGCACGACGCGCGTTCGTAAAAGCGAAAAAATGCGCGTGAAAATTCCTGCGGGCGTGGATAATGATTCAACCATTAGAGTTACGGGGAAAGGTGAAGCGGGGACTTTTGGGGGACCTGCGGGCGATTTATACGTTCATTTGCTTGTGGCACCAAGTAAAGTTTTTGTTCGTGATGGCTACGATATTCATTGTGAAATTCATATCCATTTATTGCAGTCGGTTTTGGGCGATGAGGTTGGAGTAGCGGGCCTAGAGGGAAAATTCGAGTTAAAGATTCCGGCAGGAACACAAAGTGGGAAAATTTTCAAAATGAAAGGATACGGGATCAAAAAATTAAAATCCGATGAAAAAGGTGACCAGTTTGTAAAGGTAACTGTGGATATTCCGGCAAAACTCACACGAAAAGAAAGAGAACTTTATTTACAACTGGCACAAGAGGGTGGAGTTAACATTAAAGGATTAAAAGATGGATTTTTTGGAAAATTTAAAGGATAAAAAGTGCAAAAAATGGGATCAACTTCAACTGCGAAAACTGAAATAAAAATCAGAATGAAAATTTTCTTTTCTTATATTGGGAATTCCATTATAATTACTTCCAGTTGATTTTTGTTTATTTTTCATGAATTTACATCTCTCCTGGGACCTTTTTATACTTGTGTTTTTCGCGGTGGTTATAGCCTATAGCTTTATAATAGGCCGTAATCAAACATTAAAAGTCATTCTGGGAACTTATGTAGCAATACTTTGTGCGGATGGATTGGGCAATGTTTTTGACAAGTATGTTGTTGGATTAAAGGGTTTTTTGAAGGTTTTATCTTTTTTATCGATTGGAAGCGAGCAGCAGGCGGTGGCATACTTTAAAGTTTTGATTCTGCTGGTTTTGGTTGTTTTGATTGCGGTAAGAGGACTTTTTCAAGTTGAAGCGATCGTGGATGGCCCTCCGTCCGCGCGGTTTGCGGAATTGATTACATTGGGAGTTTTAAGTGGAGGATTGATGATAAGTGCCGTTTTGGTTTTTATATCCGGAGCGTCTTTAATTGGGCCGACCGTGAGTTCCGGAGCCGTATTGGTGAGTGGAGGAGCAAATGTTGTCGCGGCAACGGGTGGAGCTGCGGCGGATGTTGCTGTTGCGGCAGGTGGGGCTGCGGTAAGCGCGGTTTCCGCAAGTGTACTGAACGATGTTTATAACAGTTCAAGGTTTATAAAAATCATGCTGGATTATGCCAATTTTTGGTTTTTCCTTCCGGGACTCTTTTTTATTGTCAGGGGAATGATGCACAAAAAGGCCTAGTTTAGGTCTTGAGCAAAGCGTATGTTATTTGATTATCGGGCGGCCAGTTTTAAAATGGCCTTGAAAAAACCTTCTATCATCCCTAAAATGTGGAAGCTTTTCGCCGGAATGCCAAGGTGGAGTTTTAAAAAGGTGCGGCGTGAGGCAAATGCGCAGAGCATAAAGCGCGGAACAAAAAGGTAAACGTGCGGGCTAGTAGCTCAGTCGGTAGAGCAGCTCCCTTTTAAGGAGATGGTCATCGGTTCGATTCCGATCTAGCCCACCAGGGATTCAATACCGTTAAAATGAAAATTTTCGGTTTTTTGAAGGGATTATACAACTCTGCTAGAATATATTTTAGATGAACTGTAGGCTAACCTACAGAGGTTTTTTTTGAGAACCAACTGGTGCAGGCAGCGCAGGATATTTTTGGGGTCATACGCTTTTTTCTTTGAAATAATTTCAAATCAAAACTCGGGAAAATTTCTTTGTAAATGCACACTAACGAGTGCTAAAAATTGTGGGGAATTCCTTCCAGTGAAGGCGAAAATGGTCAAAAGTCCGCACCTGCAAGCCAAAATGAATTTTGCTAAATCCTTCCAGAATTGTGTTGTTGTGTACTTTTGTTCGCATAATAAAAAACTACTGATCTGTGGAAAACGTATGATCCCGTTTTTGTGTAAAAGAGCCTTGCATCTTTAAAAAGATATTGGTAGGATAACCCTCCTCATCATTAAGCGCCAAGCGCCATTTATGTTAGAAATAAGAGACCAGGTAAACTTAATCGACGATAATCGTATAACCAATAAACAAGGTAGTGAAGTCAGTTCAGATGCAATAATTAATTGCGAATTTGAACACGCACAAAATTCCGCTGTACTTAGAGCTAGTGATATACAAAGTAAAATTTTATCGGTAATTGGATTTACTGCAAAAGAGAAGCCAACAGAGGTTGGTCTTGAAATAATAAAATCTGCACTTATTGCCGCGATGATTGGCAAATTTCGTCAATCCATGATAATCAATTTAGATTTTGATTTAGATCCTAGATCTTTTGAATTTATCGGCCGTCTCAGTTCGGGGGTCATTGGTTCGCTGGATGATGCTCGTCCACCACTTGTGACCGCGAGGACATTGACGGAATTACATCCAGACCCGGTCACTGCTGTTCCAAATCAAATTGTAATTGGAAATAGCGGAGGAAGAGACTCTTTTGTATCAGCTGAAATATTAAAAGCATGCGGGTTTGATCTTCGCGACTACAAAATTGATTATGATAAGAAGAACCCTACTGATAATGCTGATTATTCTACTTATGAGCACGATGTTTGTAGGAATGGACTTGATGGTAGATATGAGCCATTTGATATTTCAATGACATACTTTGCATCTTTATGGAACGTCGAAGATAGAGTTCCTCAACACATTGCAATTGGTCATTCATTTGATGTTTTGGGATTTAATTCAAATCGAAGAAGAGCTCCTTATGAGAGTCCGATGGCAATGGAATTGCATCAAAAGTATTTGGAATCATTATTGGGACCATCGGTAAGTTTTACTTACCCTCTTGCCACCTTAAGCACATATTCAGTATTTGAATACATACGACGTAAATTCGGACTTGCAGCACTTGAATCTCGCGTATCATGCTGGAATAGCGAAAATGCCTCTGATTGTGGATATTGCGACAAATGTCAACGTATAAAACTCGCAAGTACTGCAATGCATTTAAAAGGATACGAGTATCTTAGAGAAATGCCTCAAGTAATTGATACACCAGGTTATTTATTTGGAAATCCATTATACGACAAGCTTGTAGCTAAATATGGGAAAGACGTTATTGCAGAAAGTCAACTTTTCTCCAAAGAACTGCCTTTCAATCCAAAAGTTGCAGAATATCTTGACCAGAGATACTCGGGTAGATATCAAACAGTTGATAGCTCAAATACTGATCAGTCATTAAATTTTGTTGGTGACAGGGAAAAAATGAGTGCAAAATTGGGAGTTGATTATTCTGCTTTGCCAGCAGATCATTTAAATGATGACGATAGAGTAATGCCGTATGAACAATATTTTGGACGCAGGGTTCCGACGATAGCTTCTCATGGAGAAATTCCGCAATTTGTTGATGGTTTAGGCTGGATATATCAACGTGTTTGTGATGGACCGCGCTTAGAAGTCCCAGATTCTTTACTTTTTAGACGTTTTTTTAACAAAAAATAGCTATGCGTAATGCGGAAAATTTGGTTGGTAATACTCCAATCGTTGAAATACCTTATAAAGACAATCGCCTACATTTAAAACTTGAAGGAGCGAATCCAGGTTTGTCTATAAAAGATCGTGTTGCTTTTCATGTATGTAATTCATTAGATAAAAAAATAGGTTTACGCGGACGAACAGTAGTTGAATATAGCAGTGGTAATTTGGCAATTGGACTGGCTATGGCTTCAAAAATTTATGGATTTAGATTAGTGCTAATAATAACATCCAAAACTAGTCCTGATAAGGTTAAGCTTTTACAAAGATACGGAATAGAATTGATTATGGTGGATGAATCCGTACATTCAGAATCCCCATTGGGTTTTAGAGGTTTCGCTGAAATCATTGCACAAAATACTCGTGATTCGATTTTCATAGATCAATTTAATAATCCTTTAAATCCAGAAGCTCATAAAAAAACGACCGGCCCTGAAATACATAACAATGTTCCAAATGCAGATTATGTATTTAGTCCTATGGGAACTGGAGGGACGGCCTCCGGCGTTGCACAGTATTTTAAAGATGAAGATCTTCCTACGAAAGTTGTAGGAGTAACTCCAGATTCAGGAGTTTACTACACAAAATTTCATGGAATAAATGAGAGTAGAAACGTGGTAACTGCAATAGAAGGTGTTGGTGAAGATTTCATCCCTAAAAACTTAAATTTGGATATTCTCGCAAATGTAGTGGAAGTACGGGATGCACTAGCATTGATGGAAATAGAAAATCTAATAACTGAAACTGGAATTTACATTGGAGGCTCTAGCGGATTGGCAGTGGCAGCGGCAAAACAGTTTGTAGACGATAACGGGCTTACTGGAAAAAATTTAGTTGTTTTATGTCCAGATTCTGGAAACAGATATCTAACTGCTTTTAGTCCAAGTAAACAGGGGAATAAAAAATCAGATTATACAGATTTAGTTGACTCTTATAGGAATGGAAAGAAATTACCAAAGATCGTATAGTAAAATTTTACTTCAATTCATCCTTGATTTTTTTAGCGTTTTTAGCCAAATATTCGGGAGAGTTATTGATTCCTTTAGGATATATAATCTTTATGTCATTTATCTTATTTCTGCCAAAAACGTGCAAATGAAAATGAGGAACATCTTGGAAATGTCCACTTACAGCTCTGATTTCGATACCATCGAATCCAAAAGTTTTTTCTATAACGGATGCTAAAATTTTTGCAACACTCATCACGTGAGAGCCTGTTTTTTCGTCTAGCCCACTTACATCGCGAATATGATTTTTTGGAATCACAAGGGTGTGACCATCTGAAATAGGATCAATATCCAAAAAAGCCATCACATAATCATCTTCCCACACAATGTTGGCAGATTTTTCGCGTCGCGCAATAATGCAAAAAACACATTTATTCATGGTGAAACATCATTTTACGCCTTATTTCTTGTATCGTCATATCTATTTCAGATAATCGCCGCATATCTCTAAATTCATTTTTTTTAAGATTGTCTAGACGGGTCAGTTCCTCATCCTTTTCTTGCATTAGACGTTCTAGCTGGCGTAGAGAAGAGTTGTGTTGCGAAGATATCATATATTGAAAGTATATCACAAAAATTATTTAGCCCGAAGAATAAGTGAATACCCGTTACATTCATAGCCAGTCCAGGTTAAAAATTTTTGGCGAGTTCGGATTATTACCTCAAAAAATTCAGACACAAGTCTATCTACAACTGCATAAGATTGATGATGACACTCAAATCCCTTACTGTTATTCGTAAATCTGCCCAAATGGCCTGTTTTCAATAGTCCAGCCATGTACTGACATATATTTGTAGGGTCAAGAACAAATGTTTCTAATAATACGTGTCCATTAGGGCGAAGAGCTCTACTCACTTTACCAAAAAATTCTTTCTGATTTTCATCACTCAAAATATATTCAATAACTCCCATGATTAAAATCAGATCATATTTTTGTTCAAGTTGGATACTCTCAATATCTTGAATGCGATAGACGGCATCAGGACACAATTGTTTAGCTCTTAATATAAGTCCATCGGAAACGTCAATCCCAGTAAGATCTCGATATCCCATTTCATACATATGTTTTAAGACACGACCATAACCACAACCTATATCAAGCACACTTGAAGACTCAGGCGGCGCTAACGATAAAATTCGCGCATCTGGCAAAGGGGTTGTAAATACCATCGTCTCAGTATCATCAGAAATGTTATTCCATTCTCTTTTCATAGATGAGAAGCTAAAACAACTCTCTGAAAGGCAACAAGCGTATCGATAACTATCGGGATAATTATCCGTAAGCTCTTATCAAAATTTTCGTCATAGTTTTCACGATCAGGAATCCCCTTAAAATCATGTTCACTCTCTACATCTGCTGGCAAATCTGTCGCGATATTAATCGCAGCGCCAAATAGTTTTCGATATTGCGCTACAGCAAGAATGGCTGCAGTTTCCATTTCAACCGAAACTACCCCAAGTTCATGTAACTTTTTAAAAAGCCCTGGATCCTCCCGCCATCTTCCGTCAGTCGTAATGGATATGCCTTCTTGCGGAGTTATCCCGCTTTTTTCAAAATGCTCACGAAGAGCCAGATTTAATGCTGGATTTGAAACAATAGGAAATCCTTCGGGAAGATAATGTCTCGAAGTACCTTCGTCGCTAAAACATGCCGTAGTGATGATCGGTTCCCAAAGGCGCACTGTTTTTGAAAGGGCACCGCACGTTCCAATACGTACTAATGCTTGTGCCCCATATACGCGCAGTCTTTCTGCCATGCACGCTGCGATACTTGCCCCATGTCCTGCAATGAATGCAACATCTATTCCTTCACGATTCACATGAACAACAGAATCTTCGTCATTCGGATAATAAATTCTTTCACAACTATCAGGAAAGAGTTTCTCAACAACTTCGAGACAAGAAGGGTATTCGAGGAGTATGCCAGCATTTGTATCCCTTTTCACTTCAATACCTTCTCGATACATAATTTTACACTTTAAGGAGTAAGACGATTCAAATCTCTTGGGAAGAGCGTTGCTTCTCTAACATTGGTTCCTCCTAAAAGTTTTAATGTTAACCTCTCAAGTCCAATTCCACAACCACCATGAGGAGGAGTGCCATTTTTGTGTAATTCAAGATAATCCTTAAAGTCATCTGGATTTAACCCTTTTGCTCTTAAGGCTTCTACCTGTGTGTCATAATCATGAATTCGTTGACCACCAGTGGTAATTTCTAATCCTTTGAAAAGCAGATCAAAACTTTCGGTATAATTTGGATCTTCAGTAGACGACATAGTGTAAAATGGACGTTTGGCCTTAGGGTAATGGGTTAGAAATACGAAATCACTTCCTGTTTCTTGCTTAACCATGTCTCCGATCAATCTTTCTTCTTCTGGTTCTAAATCATAAGGATCTCTGTATTTTCTGTTATATTTTTTTGCTACTTGTTCCTTAGCATCAGCGAATTTAATAGCTGGGACACTACTAATATCCGGCAGTTTTATGCCAAGCAATTCAAGTTCATGTCCATACCTCTGCCCCAAAACCCCTATAAGATATTTCAAAAAACCAACTTCCATCGACATAACATCTCTAAAAGAATCAATAAAACCCATTTCAAAATCTAATGATGTGTATTCGTTAATATGACGCGAAGTCGCATGTTTCTCCGCGCGGAAAACTGGCCCCACTTCAAAAACTCTACCATACACAGGAACCATAAATTGTTTATAAAATTGAGGACTTTGAGCAAGAAAAGCAGGTCGTCCAAAATAATCAAGTTTAAATATATTGGCTCCTCCTTCAGCTCCTGCTGCAACTATTTTGGGCGAATGTATTTCGGTAAATCTCTGATCCAAAAGATATTCTCGAAAAGCAACACCAACTCCTTCCTGCAGTTTGAAAACCGCTCTTTCACGCAAATGCCTTAATGTTAAAATCCTACGATCCAATTTTGTTTCAAGATTCATTGGAAGCTCTTTTGCCCCAAGATTAACTTCTAATACATCCTTTGCTCCACTTAACTTATCTATGGCTGTTGCTCTAACTTCCTGCCCTTTATATGCTTTAGGATTTTCTTCCACAACGCCACTGAATTTTACAAAATCGCCTTCTTTCAAACCGGAAAGTAATTGCATGGATTCACCATCCAGAACAACCTGTAATTTATCCCTTATAGTTCGAATAACGATAAAAGCTACATTCCCCAAGCTTCTAATCTTGTGAACAGCACCTTCCATTTGCACGGTCTCCCCTGACCTCTTGCTTAAGTCATCAATCTCGACTGGTTTGGTTATATGGCTATCGTCAATTAAGTTTATCTGGTCTCTTATTTCTAACATAAATGGCGCTTAATGATAAGGAGGGTTATCCTACCAATATCTTTTTAAAGATGCAAGGCTTTTTTACCCAAAAACGCCCCGTGCTACCTGCCCCCCGCCTCAGGCGGCGCAGATTTTAGCATTATGTTTTCCAGAGCACGCGGTGTCAGGCATCACTGCGTGCCCTGCACCAGTCGGTTTTCAAAAGAGCCAAACCACTAAGATAGTAGTAATTTTCACCGTATTGAAAATACTATGATCGTTTTTATAGATGAATCGGGGGACGCAGGTTTTAAAATACACAAAGAAAAATCATCAACAAATTAATCGATGATATTTGGGAATTTAAATAAAAAAACGACCCCGCTCCTATTCCATGGAAATCATGGAAACGCCACCATACGGTGACAATTTGGAGACAAGGTCTTTGTAGTTATAGTGTAGCATTGGCTCATCATAATGGTCAATAAGGATTTTTTGATTTTCTCTCTTGATTATCCAAACGACTATTCACTATAATGCCGGTGATAGTTTTTTAAAAGATTTTTTAATAAAAATTCATGCCTGAAACTCTGCTAACGCTTCAAGAAGCCGCTAAGATAAGTGGTAAATCGCTACAAACCATTCGTCGTGCTTTGAAAGGCAAAAAGCTTCAGGCAAAGAAAAAAAGGACTCCACAGGGTTTTAATTATTTGATTACCCAGGAAAGTCTTGTTAAGTTTTATAAACTTGGCCAGAGTTCGATTTTTGATCGTGAACAACGCTCAATCAAGGAAGAGTCAAAGGCCGTTTCCGCCGAGGTTGCAACTTTGCAGGATCTTCAAAAATTGCAGGCGCACGTTGAAGGTTTGCTGGAAGGTAACAAGAAGGACAAAGAAAGTTTTATGCGTTTTATGAAGGCGTTTCAGGATCGTTTTTTGAGTTTGGAAAATCAATTTAAACTCTTGGAACAGCCAAAAAGGAAGTGGTATCAGGTTTGGAAGTAAAAGAATTTTGTAATAGGAATTTGGCTGAAAGGGTTTATAATTTTGCACGAACTGAATCTTTGGCGTGTTTGAGTTATTATGAAAACTTTTTTTCACAGGAAGGATCACCCCATTATATTTTGGCTATT
>Ga0172379_10007226_pt1 | contig 14493 bp, 19 predicted proteins | sample GrowelOW334metaG_FD_119756 | JGI IMG/M metagenome (GOLD analysis project Ga0172379, IMG submission 119756) | Groundwater microbial communities from an aquifer near a municipal landfill in Southern Ontario, Canada - Groundwater well OW334 metaG | ecosystem: Environmental > Aquatic > Deep... | reverse complement strand
GAAGGTGGAAAAACCGAAATCTCTTCCACGTAAACATCAGGTGTTCTGTAAGTTGTCATAGTCGATTTTTTTATGGTTTTGAAATTTGAATGATAATATCTGAATTGGGCCTTTCGATGCCCGGTAGCGGTAAGTGTTTAAGGATCACATCTGAATTTTTGCTTAATTGGATCTTCCTTCTGGCTTTTTCAAGCCTTGACACCGGGCTTTTCGATTTGAAGAGAATAACGGTCGACCCGCCATCTGTCAGAAGGGATGGAGAAATATCGGTTGCGGCAAAAGAGCCCTGCCCCACTTTGGTAAAAAGTACCTGCGGACGAACATCCTCGTTGTATCCGGCATCTGAAACCGAGAGGTGGCTTAGCTCAGAGGAGGTATAGTTTTTACCTATGATGTAATATTTTAAAGTCTCCGCCCTGGCGGAAAAATAGAGGGTAAACAGAGGTGGTACAGGTGTAGGGAAAGCATCCGAAAGATTGATCTCAACGATGCCAAAAGTCTGTTGTCTGGCCAGATCGGGGTCAATATAACAGAGGCTTTTTTTGGTGGAGCTGCCCTGCTTTTCATTCAAAGAGTAGAGACCAGGCGGGAAACCTGACATGTCGAACGAAACCGGTGTTGAATCGGAGAGTTCAGACACTGTTTCTGTTTGCAGGATATTGTTCTGGCTATCCTTCACCGATACGGTCACAGGTCTGTTAATTTTTGTAAGCGTATAAGAAAATATAGCCCTGACTAACAGTGTTTCCACCGGCAAGTCAAGTGTGCTTGGTGCCGATTGGTTTCTGTATAAGGGTGTGGTTCCTTCTTTAAAATCTAGTTTTGTGATGTTGCTGAAATAGGGATTGGTCAATTTCAGACCGATTCTTATCGCTATTCCCGAAACTGGAACAACCGGTACCCCCAACTCATTTTTCTCACAAAGAAAGTAGCAGATCCCCTTGTCTATACGGGAAATTATTCTTCTCTCCCGCAGAATCCGGCCACTATCCGCAGGAATGAGGAATTCAAAATCCTGACAGACACCGTTATAATAGGTGTGTGCTATTTGAACTGAAAACAATATGCCAAAGGAGCTGCTCATCGTTTGTGTATATTGGTTTTAACTGTAATAATTGGCTTCTGGATTGCAGTGGCAAACTCGTCCTGAATGACTACCATGCGTATTTTGTAGGCAACTGATGGCAAATGTTTTGCCCCCAGATAGGCCCAAATTTGATTAAGCTGCTCGACACTCAGCGACTCCAGTTCAACAGTCAACTTCCCAATTTTCGGGGAAAGCGCCGGATACTCTTCTGCCAGGAAGACCGGGTGTGACTGGAAGAAGCCCAAAACCAGGGCAATGGCCTTCCATGCCTCTTCGTAAATGCCAAAGTTGGCAGCAAACATGGCATGAAGGATAAATTTGAGTTCCGGTTCACGACGCTGGTGCTGACCGTCAACATAGGTAAATTCGGGCAATTGGGCTTTAAAAATATGCTCTTCCTCCAGGTTAAAAATAGTCAGGGCGATGGAATCATCCGCAAATGCATACTTTCCCAATTCATTAACAATTTTGGACAATTTAACCTCCACTGTAGTAGCATTGGTTCGCATATGGATATAAGCGTTCAATTCATCCCGAAGGAAGAGCAAAGCCTGATCGATCATATTTCTAAAATTTTAGAAATTTGATTTGAGAAGATTTAGATGGATCCGGTAACTTCGATTTATTTACCGCACTTCAGTCCCCTTTCTGTTCGCCGGTATTTTCATCCGGAATGAAACGGATTTGGATGATAAATATCACTGAAGATTCAATTCGGCTTTCGCCTGATAGTTAAGTTTATTGAACGCGCCCACAATTCCTTTGGTGCTTCTAAACACCTTGATGACAAAAAAACAATTATACACTTGTCGTTATTAATCCGGAATGATTCTAAAAGGTTACCCCGATTTTTAGAAATAAATTATAAAAAATCCTTGTTGAGATAAAAAAAAGTCTTTTTGACAAAACAATATATGAATTTTGGAATTATTCCATTTAATATTCATTTAACAATAATTTTTTAACCTACTCAATTAATATCAAATATATTACCAGACTATAATATTTTTATAATCATTATATTTAATATGATATTTTATTATGCGATTTTTCTTATATTTTTTGAAAATTTTAAATTATGTGAAAATTTGATCAATTTAAATTCAGATGCCCTGAGTATCGCAAGACCAACTTCAACGATGATCCTTCCCTCCTCAACATCCAGCGATGTCATCGTGGTTCCTAATCCGCACTTAACGTAAAATGCTTGTTGCGGAGAGATACCTGCGAGTGCACCCTCCTCCCACTTCGTGGTAAGGTAGTTTTCGATCATCATGCAAATTTTCATCCAGGTATTGGCATCGTTGGCCTCGAAAATAGCCCAACAGGTAGAAGTCCTTAGTGACTCTTTCACCATGATCCTGAATCGACTAACCGAAACATACTGTTCTTCATGGTCATTCTGATCAAGTGTTCTTGCCCCCCACACAAGAATACCTTTACCGGAAATTGTGCGAACTTTGTTAATGGATCGTGCATGATCAACATCGCAGGCCGGATAAAAGTGCTTATCAATTGCCACCAAAGGCTCCATAACACCATAAAGAGTTAGGTTTGCAGGCGACTTCCAAACTCCCCTGTTCTTATCTGATGTAACATAGGCGCCAGCCACAGCACCACTGGAGGGGAGGTTGACAAATCTATTTTTCAACTCACGCTTAACCAATCTGGTGACAGCCCACCCCAACTTATTGATTTGATTAAGCTTAAACTCTTTCCCATTGTAAATAACTTTCACATTGGATCTTTCGGTATTGACATAACAGTTCATTGTTGTCCTTATGAATGGATAATAGGCACTGCCATAATTCAGATACTGGTTTCCGAACAATCCGATGCTTTGAGACAAATCCGGATGATGCACCTCCCCGTCATATAGATCGAAAATTGCAAACCTGTTCTCCAGTGTGTGGCACTGTAGCAAGGCAGTTCGAACGAGCTGCGAATATTCAGGAGCTGAGAGTCTGACTGCTTCAGGAATGACAATCAAAGAAACTTCCGCCACTTCCGATAATTTGTTAAGCCCATCAAGTAATCCGGCATGAATCGAGCCATAATATTGTTTCAGCAATACCTGTTGAGGATTTTGGTAAGTACCTACAGAAATTATGTAGCATGGTCCTCCCCCGTTCTCAAAATAGATCTTTACACTGTAATAAAGAAGATACTTTAGGGTTACCTCGCTGGTGGAGCAGATACCGGATTCGTTGTCACTGTTTTTATGAATGGTAATGGTAACTTCATTATCATACGGAAGACCAAAAAGGTTTTCGAACTCCCTCATTGAACCGATCTTTGTTGGCACAAGGATCAAATCACCTGAAACTTTACTGGTAGCCTTTGCGGTATAGCCCACAAATGCTGGTACAGCTGTCTCAACCTCTACAACGGGTGGCGGCAGAACACAAATATCCCCGAAACTAACCTCGGGGTTTCGGTAGGCTATCATAGCAGTAGAATTAATGTAACCGACTACGAAATTAAGGGATGCATAGCCGGAAATTTCCTTCTCCCTATTCTGCTATTTATCTCTGATTGAGCAAAAAGGTAACCCCCGAAAACCAAAAAAATTAGTTCAATGGAAAAATTTAACATTAGAAAGTAATGAGAGTGCCTAAAGTGTCTAAAGTATTTAAAGTGCCTAAAGTACTTACGCCACATTGAGCATTTATTCGGAGTTCAAAACTTTAGGCACTCTAGGCACTTTAAATACTTTAGGCACTTCTTTACAGAAAATCCTCCCTTGCCGGATTGAACGTATCGATCAACACGCCTTCCTCCAGGCAGACCACACCATGCACCATCCCCTGAGGTATGTAAGTTGCATCTCCCACCTTGATTGTTTTAGTTACCTCACCAATAGTAAAATCGAAACTTCCTGCAGCACAGTAGGTGGTTTGTGATTGTGGGTGAGTATGCATGGCCCCAATGGCGCCTTGCGCAAAGATAACCTTCACCATCATGATATTTTCGTTGTACCCCAGAACCTGGCGGGAGACACCTCCGCCCAAATCCACAAAGGGGGTTTCGCTTTGCAGGATGTATAAATTGCTTTCCATAAGAATTATTGTTGATTCAGTGCATCGATAACAATAAATGAAATTGAATTTTTACATTAGACTGATACCTGTCTGTTCAATTTCATAGGCGAAAGGATTTTGTATGTTAAAATCCCCTTCAAAAATAGGATGCGGTTCAATTCTTAAATCTATCGATCTTCTCAGACGCATCAATTGCATCTGAGCAGAAAAGAAATCATCCATATGACCTACTATGACAGCTATATCAATATCACTATCCGTATGCTCTTTCCCTTTGGCATAGGAACCAAATAAATAGGCCTTCTTCAGTTCCATATTCTTCGGAATACTCCGTATATATCGCTTTGCAGTATTTATAATTGCCTGATCAACCACTGTCTTAAGATTTCAATTTTATTGATCCATTCGTTGGTAAAATCGACGGTGCAAAGTTTATGAAAACTTTGTTTGTAATCGTCATGGTCTGATGAGGTTCGCCAATAAAGGACGATTGAATCGGTATCGTTAATTTCACCTTCCATAATCACTCAAATTTAAGAAATTTATTGCGATTTTGACTCAGACTGGCTTTTATCATCGTATCTGTATCATTTACCATTGAACTATTTTTCAATGCCCACTTTGACCGATAATAAATTTAAAGGACTATTTTTGATAAAAAACAATTACCAACATGACTTTAACCGAAATACTCAAAGATTCCTATTACAAATTAACCCAATTCAACCTTGTTGAAAAAAAACAGAATTGGGTATCGCAAATTGCGATACCCAATTCCATTTCTAAGTAGGAAAAAGAATATCACTCATATAAGAAAACGAATTTCCAGAACTTAGCAATATAGTAGCTATCACAGCCGAGCTCAGCAATATTCATATAGTGCTCTGGAAATTGATCTTCAGCGAAGGCTCAGAGGCAAAAAAGATCATCAAAACGACCGTTCCAAGATGGTAAAGGGAGCGCCTACGTTTCGCAGCATCTCCTTGTAGGACACCCCGCTTGAAACCCGTTCCGTTACAGGGATCTGCTGTCCCCGGAAGATATATCCGTAAATGGCCAGGCAACTTGCTACAAAGAGTCGCTTTTGATTTACATTTTCCATAAGCTACATTTTGAATGGTAAGTAGTCTGAAAAAATTAGCTGACTCTAAATATAAAAAAAATCGATTATGAAAGAGGCGAAATGAAATAGGTAGAAATAGGTAGCAACCTATTTCTACCTATTTCTTATTTCCGCTACTATCGCAATTGCCTCCTTCACCTTTTGTTCAATAAATTCGTAATCCCCTTTGGCAATTACTTCTGCAGGGGTCAGTTGCGATCCCAACCCGACACAGGCAACGCCGGCATTGAACCACGCTTCGAGGTTTTCCCTGTCGGGGGAAACTCCGCCGGAAGGCATGATGCTTGTCCAGGGACAAGGAGCTAAAATAGCCTTAACGAACGAGGGTCCGCCTACCTCCTTACCAGGAAAAATCTTGATAATCTCGCAGCCAAGCTCTTCGGCCAGATTGATCTCCGAAAGGGTTGCGCAACCCGGCATCCATGCAATTTTTCGCCGGTTGCACACTTTGGCCATATCGGGGTTCAGGTTTGGGGAGACGATAAAATTGGCACCCAACTGGATGTAGAGTGCTGCCGTGGCAGAATCGACCACAGAACCAACTCCCATGATCATTTCGGGACATTCCCCTGCGCACCATTTGTTCACCTCGGCAAATACTTCATGGGCAAAATCTCCCCTGTTGGTGAATTCGAAAACCCTCGCGCCACCAACATAACAAGCTTTGACAACATTTTTTACAATTACGGCATCTTTGTGGTAGTACAGGGGAACGATGCCTGTCCCGACGAGGGTTTGAAGGACTTTTAATCTTTTAAAACGGGCCATGGTATTTCAATTACAAATTAAAAATTACAAATGTTCTGATTAGCTGATGTGATGATGTGCTGATGTGGTAATTGGCTTTTGTGAGTTTTTTACGATCATGCATTTAAAGATTTTTTATTCTGTTATTGCGTAAAGTATTAACTCACTGCTCTAATTCAAAACCATCAACTAATCAACTCATCATCTAATCTGCTAATCAGCACATCAGCACATCATCACATTAACTCATCATCACATCATTCCTACCGGGAAACGCGGCCGGAGGAGTCGCCTCCCATCAGCTTTTCTACTTCGGGGACGGTAACACGGTTGTAGTCGCCATAAATCGTATGCTTCAGGCAAGAAGAGGCTACAGCGAAATCAAGGGCAGCCTGAAGATCATCCCGGTAGGTAAGCAATCCATAGATTAATCCGCCCATAAATGAATCGCCCCCGCCAACCCTGTCGACGATGTGGGTGATTTGATAGGTCTCAGATTTGTACAACTTCTTTCCGTCATACAGGACTCCGCTCCAGGAGTTGTGACTGGCGCTGACCGATCCGCGCAGGGTAGTGATGACGGCTTTGCACCGGGGAAACTGCGCCATCACCTTTTGCGAAACAGAAAGATAAGCATCCGCCTCCACATGACCGGCAGTTACATCAACTCCATCAGGATGGATATTCAGCGCCATGGCCGCATCCTCTTCATTGCCCAAAATAACATCGCATCCTGCCACCAGCAAGGGCATTAATTCGTGGGCTTGCTTGCCGTATTTCCACAGATTTTTACGGTAATTAAGATCGGTTGAGACCATGATGCCCTTTTCGTTGGCGGCATGAATGGCCTGGAGACATACATCGGCTGCTCCCTGTGAAATGGCAGGGGTAATTCCGGTCCAGTGAAACCAGGTAGCCCCTTCAAAGACCTTGTTCCAGTCGATCATGCCCGTTTTGATCTCTGCAATAGATGAGCCGGAGCGATCGTAAATGACTTTGCTGGCCCGGCTTACTGCACCGGCCTCCAAAAAATAGATTCCCATGCGATCGCCGCCCCGGATAATTTCTGTGGTATCGACACCAAATCCCCTGAGTTCCCTTATGCAGGCGTCCGCAATTTCATTTTTTGGCAATCGGGTGACGAATTTGGAAGCAATGCCGTAATTGGCAAGTGAAACGGCCACATTGGCCTCTCCCCCACCGTAAGTTGCACTCAGGTTTCCGGATTGTCCAAAACGCTCAAATCCAGGGGTTGCCAGGCGCAGCATGACTTCGCCGAATGTGATGACTTTTTCCATAGACTGTTTAAATTTATAACACAGAGAATAACTTTCTATTAATCGAAGATATAGGGTGAATAGAAATTTCTGCCATTATGTATTTTCATGAGAGAAACCCCGGAGTTACACAGAGTTGGAAAATCGCGAGCGATTTTTTTCTAGTTTGTCAAAGTGTTAGCTCATTTTCCCCCTTCACATATCCAAAATTAGCCAAAATTCCGCCATCCACATAGAGGACGTGACCGTTGACGAAATCGCTTGCTTTGGAGGCCAGGAAGAGTGCGGCATTGCCAACATCTTCGGGTTCGCCCCAGCGTCCGGCAGGGGTACGGGTCATCACCAGGTCGTTGAAAGGATGACCGTTCAACCGGATATCCGCAGTCTGCGAAGTAGCGATATAACCCGGACCAATCCCATTGATCTGGACATTGTACTTCGCCCACTCGCAACACATGTTGGCAGTAAGTAGCTTGAGACCACCTTTGGCCGATGCATAGGCAGATACCGAATTGCGGCCATACACGCTCATCATGGAGCACATGTTTATGATTTTACCAAAGCGACGGGCAATCATACCGGGCGCGACGCGTTTGGCAATAATCAAAGGGGCTACCAGATCGATATCTAAAACCAGCTTAAAATCACTAACCGCCATATCGAGAATGGGGACACGTTTGATGATTCCGGCATTGTTGACCAAAATATCCACCGGACCAACCTCTTTCTCGATGATTGTAATTCCATTGTCGACAGCCACTTCGTTGGTGACATCAAAATTGAGGGTAAACACATCCAGGCCAACCTTGGCGTACTCAATTTTACATGCCTCGAGTTTCTCGTCCGACAGGTCGTTGACGCAGATTTTGGCGCCTGCTGCTCCCAGCGTTTTGGCAATGGCCATTCCGATACCGTGGGTTCCCCCGGTGATAAGGGCTACTTTCCCGGACAAATCAAATAAATCGTTCATAGTTTTTATACTAATTTGTAATTATCTAAGCTGGTTGGGTTGAACCACATCCATATCTCCATAGTCGAGGTTTTCGCCCGCCATTCCCCAAATAAATATATAATTTGCCGTTCCGGCTGCTGAGTGGATAGACCAATTGGGAGAAATAACCGCCTGCTCATTAACCATCCAAATGTGCCGCGTTTCCTGAGGCTGGCCCATAAAATGACAAATAGCCTGACCATCCGGAACATTGAAATAGAAATAGACCTCCATTCTGCGGCTGTGTGTGTGTGCCGGCATGGTGTTCCATACACTGCCCGGACGAAGTTCTGTCATCCCCATCTGCAACTGACAGGTTTCGACCACCTTACTAATCAATAACTGATTAATCTGTCTTTCGTTGGATGTCTGTTGCGATCCCATTTGAAGGACATTGGCATCCTTCAGGGTAATGTGGCGGGTGGGAAACTCCTTGTGTGCGGGAGCCGAATTCATGTAATATCGGGCAGGTTGATTCGCATTTTCTGAACTAAAAAGAATCTTTTGCGATCCTTTCCCGATGTAAAGTGCCTCTTTAAAATCCATGCTATAGACCTTTCCATCAACTGTTACAGCTCCTTTACCTCCAACATTGATGATTCCCAGTTCACGGCGATGGCAAAAGAATGGGGCTTTGAGCGGTTCAATGGCGGTAAGTTCAAGAGGAACGGTCACCGGGACAGCCCCACCAGTAATGTAGCGGTCGAAATGGGAATAGACAAGATGGATCTTATCTGCTTCCATTAATTTCTCAATCAGAAAATGTTCCCTGAGTTGTTGCGTGTCGTAATGCTTGGCATCGGAAGGATGGGAAGCAAACCGTTCTTCGAAATGGATGGACATAGCCTGAAATATTTAATGAAGTTTAGAATTTTTCTCAGCAAACAAAGGAAGTGCCTAAAGTATTTAAAGTGCCTAGAGTATTTAAAGTTATGGACTCCGGAAAATGATCAGCGCCAAATAAGTACTTTAGGCATTTTAGGCACTTTAAATACTTTAGGCACTTCCTTTATGCACTTCCTTCCGACACAAATATAATTAGATATTCACAATTGCGCAATCGATTGCATGTATATTTTGTATATTTGAAATTAAAATGAATATTTCACCATATTTGTACCTCTTTGATTATTAAAATGCATAAAAAAACAGATCCAACCATACATGATATCGCCAGAGAGCTAAATATCTCTGCCTCAACTGTTTCAAGGGCATTGCAAAACAATCCGAGAATTAGTCTGAAAACAAGGGAGAAAATAATCACCTTGGCTAACAGCGTGGGCTACAGACCTAATACCCTGGCATCAAATCTAAGAAACAAGCGGTCGAACACCATTGGGATCGTCGTACCGCTCATCAACCGCTATTTTTTCTCTGCCGTCATCAGTGGCGTGGAGGATGTAGCCTTTAAAGCCGGGTATACCGTTGTGATCTCCCAGTCGAACGACCTCGCCAACAAAGAAATTTCCATCGTTCACTCCATGTTGGCCAACAGGGTTGACGGACTGATCATCTCCATCGCCATGCAACCAACCAATTATGAACACCTGAAAACATTCCGGAAAAAGAACATTCCTTTGTTATTTTTCGATCGTACCGTGGCGGAGATCGATGCCAATAAAATTGTAGTGGACGATTTCATGGGAGGTTTCAGGGTTACCCGGCACCTGATTGAACAGGGTTACAAACGCATAGGTCACATGGCCGGACCTCAGAATCTGCAAACCTATCTGGACCGAAAGAACGGATATATTGAAGCGCTTGCGAAAAACGATATTATATGTGATGAATCACTGGTAGTGACCAACTCACTTACCAGTGAAGATGGCATAAATGCAGTACAGTATCTGATAAATCTGCCCAATCCTCCTGATGCTATTTTCTGTGGCAACGACACCACTGCGCTTAGTTCAATGATCTACCTCCGCGATAAAGGGATTAGGATTCCAGAGGATTTCGGGATTGTTGGATTCAGTAACGAACCTTTTTCCAAAGTAGTGTCCCCTTCAATATCGACGATTGCACAACCTGGATTTTTAATGGGGCAGAAGGCAGCAGAACTTATATTAAACCAAATTGAACACAAGGAAAAGAGCTTTAAAACGCTGGTTCTTCCTACGGAATTGATTGTCAGAGAGTCGTCATCCAGGAAAATGGGATAATAGATCCCTGGATTGTTAGCTATTCGACCTGAATCGGGTGGATGCACCAGACAGGAAAATTCTGAAAAGTCTCCTTGCCCCTATCAAATTTATTGAGTCCGCCGGGCGTTTCCGCCACCTGCCAGAACAAATGATCTATCACTTCCAAAATACTGCGAAACCGATACCAGTTCCGTAAAGGTTTTTTCATCTCCTATAAATTAATTAAGGTCCTTCTTGACAACACCTCTTTTTCGTAATCTTGTATCACTTTTATGTAATCAGTTCCAACAGGAACACCTTCATTTAGGCAGTAATAATCCCAGACTGCGCCGAAAGGCATAGTTTTCAGTTCTTCCTGAATAGCCAATCTTTCAAAATTTTGACCCTTACCCTCCAATTCGACCAGTCGTGAAGTTGGTTCGAGCAATGCAATCAGAAAGGCTTTTTGTGTCGCACGGGTTCCTACAACATAAGCGCCTATTCGATTGATTGATGCATCAAAAAAATCAAGACCAACATTCACCCTTTTTTGAAAATTGTTGCGAACTATCTCAGAGGCAATTAACTGCAAATCATCATTTAAGATAACAACATGGTCTGAATCCCAACGGACCGGCCGGGTAACGTGTAAGAGTACCTCGTCGAGAAATTGCAAACAGGACGAAATTTTATCCCCAACCTGTTCTGTCGGGTGAAAATGACCATTGTCGAGACAGATCAAAATCTGGTTGGCAATGGCGTATCCAAGATAAAAATCATGCGAACCTACGGTCATGGATTCTGCACCTATGCCAAAAAGTTTACTTTCCACCGCATCCTTCATCTGCTCCTTTGAATAATGGATAGACATGGCTTCATCCAGCGATTTTTTCAACAACAGACGGTGACCATTCCGATCGATCGGTGTATCTTTTGATCCGTCGGGAATCCACGTATTGTGAACGCATGGAGATCCCAATTGTTTACCAATCTCGGCTGATATGGCCCTGCAACGTTTCAGGTGTTCTACCCAAAAAGTGCGGTTTCCTTCATTTTTACTTGACAATGTAAAGCCATCAGCAGCTTTAGGGTGAGAAAAGCAGGAGGCGTTGAAATCCATTCCAATTTTCAGGGATTTGCACCAGTCGATCCAACTCTGAAAGTGCTTTACCTCGATCTGATCGCGGTCAACAGGCTCCCCTTTAAAATCACCATAGATGGCATGCAGGTTAATTCGTTGTTTGCCGGGAAGAAGAGACAGTACTTTTTCAAGATCCTGACGGACTTCAGCAATATTGGTTGCTTTTCCAGGATAGTTGCCGGTTGCTTGAATTCCACCACCCGACAAAGTGGCATCAGGAGTTTCAAAGCCACCCACATCATCTGTTTGCCAGCAATGAAGACTTACCCTGATCTCCTCCATTTTTGAAATTACTGCGTCAGTATCAACACCTAAAAGCGCATACCTGGCTTTTGCCAGTTCGTAAGATTGATTTGTACTTTCTCTTTTCATAATTTCTATGCTGTAATTGAATTTACTTTTTCATTTATTGTAGGCGCCACAGACCTTATTTGAAAGGGTTGCCTGTTTGGCGCTATGGACTACAATGAATTCCCAATCCCGACAATCACAACCGACAACAGAATGGTTGCAATTCCAACCACGAATGTTTGAAAGGTTTTGGATGAGACTCCTTTCCACTCTTTATTGTAAAGTCCCCACATGTTTGCAGTCAGAATAATTGTCGACATATGCAGAATCCAGGAACTGGCTCCATTACCCAACTTACTTTCGCCCATGCCGTAGAAAAAGAATTGCATAAACCAGGTCGTTCCTGCCAATGCGGCAAAAAAGTAGTTGTTGAACAGTGGTTTGGACTTATCAACAAAGTTTCCGTACGATCTGTTTTTGATATTCAGGATGGTAGTCCATATCAGATTGGTTGTGAGCCCTCCCCAAAGAATAACCACAAAAGTTACATTATTCTGGAATAGGGGATTGAACCCCGCTTTAACAGCCTCTTCTGCCATAGGCTTTCCTGCTTCAATACCGAAATTGAAAAAGGAGCTTAGAATACCAGATAAAGTTGCTATAATCAATCCTTTTACCAGACTAAACTCCTCAACACTCAATTTGCTTTGTTCAGGGGTCAATTCCTTTTCCTTCATCAAACCGGCTTTCCCCGAAATCGCGATCCCGGTAAGGCAGACCACAACGCCGATCAATACAAGTTGGCCACCCTGATGACTTAACATGTCAATGATCGACACCTTGCTGATCGTTGGAACGATTGAATAATAAATGGGCGGCACCAACGCTCCAAATGCTGAGCAAAATCCAAGAATTACCGAGTTTCCCAATGACATTCCCAGGTAACGAACGCCTAATCCATATGTCAATCCTCCAATACCCCACATTAATCCCATCAAGTAGGTGGTCGACAAGATTTGTCCGGATGCATTATGGATGATTGAGGCAAAACCGGGAACCGTGAGGTAAGCGGCCAGGGGTGGAACGATCATCCACGAGAAGAGTCCGCCAATAATCCAGTAGCTTTCCCATGCCCATCCCTTTACCTTCTTGAAGGGCATGTAGAAACTGCCCGAGGCAAAACCTCCGATCGAATGAAAAATTACGCCTAAGAGTGCATTCATAGTTTGATTAGTAATTTGGTTTATATCCCTTTTCCAAAAGTATTGACGATTGGAGTGCAATTAATTCACATTTTGCTAATAAATTTGCACAAAATGACATAAAATGACAGATCATTTCAAATACACAACGAAAAACAATGACGATATCCAATGGGGATTGTTTATCAATGTAGCTGGGAGTGCAACTATTTCCAATACAACAAATTACCCACCGGATGGTCATCCGTCAGGTTATCAGTTTAATTGGAGAAAGGGACGAATCCTAAGAGAGTACCAATTAAATTATATCACAAAAGGAGACGGGATTATTGAGACATCCAATGGAACATTCCGTATTCCCGAAGGGTCAATTATTTTGCTTTACCCTGGTGTATGGCATCGGTACCGTCCATTGAAGAAGGGATGGAGTGAACATTATGTCGGCTTCAGCGGGGATTTTGCGACAAGGATATTTGAAAACGATTTTTTCATTGGGCAGAATCCAATTATTCATGTCGGATTTAGGGAGGAGCTACATACGCTTTTCCACGAAATTCAGAAACTGGTCCAATCAGAAAAACCCGGATACCAGCAAATTTGTGCGGGGCTTGTACATACCATTCTTGGCGTAATCATGTCCATCAAAAAAAATGAGGATTTTGAAGGACAAGAGATCGAAAAAATCATCAGGAAGTCCTGTCTGATCATTCGTGATCATATTGGGCGGAACTTGAATATGGTTTCACTTGCGAGTGATCTAAATACAGGATATTCCAACTTTCGCCAGAAGTTTAAGAAATACACCGGATTATCGCCGGTGCAATACCACATTTCGTTAAGGATACAGCATGCGAAAGAGTTACTCTGCAACAGTGATTTGAGTATCAAAGAAATATCGTACCAACTGGAATTCAATTCAATCGATTATTTCAGTCGCATATTTAAAAGCAAGACCGGAAAAACCCCTTCTGAATATAGACTATTGTTGAAGTCCAATCTTCAATAGTGCGATAAAAATTAAATGGCAGAATCAACAATATAAATGCATTCTGTCTCTCGTCCATCAAAATTCTTGATGATATTTCTGCGAAGTTCGCACATACAGGCATTCTGCTTTGTTGCAAAATCTCCAGCTAATTTGTCTAAAATTACACATGTCGATGAAGGAATCATTAAGACGAATTTACCGGTTTGATTATTGATTCAATTGCCTGTCATTATAATCAAGTAGTATTCAATCTTGAGCTACTCAGGGTTTAAACACCATACAGCATACAAAGGCACTGATTTAATCTTATTTTCGAAACCAAAGTTCTTTCCTGAAATACGAATAGCAAACCTACAGTTATATTGCTTCATAAACATATTGAGTGAAGCCGATTTTGTTCTTTTTCCTTTTTTAACTTCGATAGGAACAACCTCCCCGGCGATCTGCACAATAAAATCCAATTCAGCGGTATTTTCATTTTT
>Ga0172379_10007225_pt1 | contig 14497 bp, 8 predicted proteins | sample GrowelOW334metaG_FD_119756 | JGI IMG/M metagenome (GOLD analysis project Ga0172379, IMG submission 119756) | Groundwater microbial communities from an aquifer near a municipal landfill in Southern Ontario, Canada - Groundwater well OW334 metaG | ecosystem: Environmental > Aquatic > Deep... | reverse complement strand
CTTCGCTGTCAATGTGAGCTTCACTGGCTGGGGCCGTCGGGAGCGGCATCTTCAATTTTGCGAGCCCTGGCATTTAGCACTTTAGCTTCGTCTAAGCGGTTATCAGCTTTCAGCAAAATAGCATAGTTGCGCAGAATCGCAGCAACACTCTCATGATTAGGACCGAACACTTTTTCGCGAATTGCCAGGGCTCTCTTGTACAGTGGCTCAGCTTCGCTATAACGCTTCTGATCGCGAAGAACACGAGCTAGGTTATTCAGGGCATTAGCCAATTCTTCTGATTCAGGTTCTTGCTCGCGGATGCGTACTGATTCTTGGAAAAGTCCTACAGCCTGGTCATCTTTGCCCTGTTCTTTATACAGTATTGCTAAATCGTTAGTTGTGGCAGCCACAGCAGGGCTATTTGCACCCAAAGTAGATTTGCGAATATTCAGAGCTCTGGTGAGCAGAGGCTCGGCCAAATCAAACTTTTCTTGTTCGCGGTACAGCTCTTCTAAATTAGTTAGAGCAACTGCAACCCCGGCACCATTTGCACCTTCTTCTTTTTCGTAGGTATTAAGCGAGCCCTTGAGCAAAGCCTCTACTTCATCGTACTTACCTTGCGGCAGCAGCGCCAAAGCCAAATTTTGCATGCGGTCAGCCACAGCTATAGGTTTTGCACCAGGAATTGCTTTTTGCAGTTCTAAAGCCTTGCGATATTGAGCTTCGGCCGATTTGTAATCGCCAAGCTCGCGATAGACCATGGCCAAATTATCAACAGCGATAATGAGATCGGCCTTATTGCTAGTGGGGTCACTAAGCAATACATCTACAGCTTGTTTCATCAACGGTTCTGCTTTATCGAACTGCTGTTTCTCGCGATAGTTGCGAGCCAAATTATTGAGCGCTGCTGCTTTGTTATGGGCAGCATTTAGCTCGCGGCCAGTACTATCGGGAGTATCAGCCAATTCGGCCACTTGCTTGTAGATTGCTTCAGCTTCGTCGGCCTTGCCCTGTTTGCGCAAAACCACCGCTAAATTGTTCATAGCCACTGTCTGACCGGACTTATTTTTAGTGTCTTCCATCAACTTAATGACACGACGCAATGTTTTGGCAGCGTCTGCTAGCTGTCCTGAATCAGAGTACATCGAAGCCATGCCGGTGAGAAATGGTGCCAATTTAGCGTCATTGGCACTAGAATTTTTTTCAATTATGGTGATTGCTTTTTCATACTGAATTTTGGCCAGGTCAAACTTACCCTGACGACGGTAAAGTTGCGCTAAGTTGCCCAAAGTTGATGGCAAACCACTATCGTCACTTGAGGCTAACTTTTCTTTAATGGCAAGGGCTTTGGTCAGGTTAGCTTCGGCATCAGCAAACTTGCCTTGAGCTTCATAAACTAAGGCCAAATCATTGTAGGTTTTAGCTAAAAACTTATCTTCAAGCTTGGCACTAAGGCATTCGTTGACAGCATCGCCGTAGAGCTTCACGGCTCCATCATAATTCTTACTCTGGGCCGCGCTTTGGGCCTCGTTCAAAAGTTTTTCCCATTCGACAGCACCGGCCCGGGCCGACAAATTAGCTGTTGCCAACAGGGCGATGATGCCGACAGTACCAATGATGGTGGATTTCAGCTGTCTCACAAAAACTCCTCGACAAAGAGAAGCACTACTATATCAGCGACCAACTATTGACAAGCCTTTAGAAGCAACTCTACACTTAAACCGCGGCTAACATAACTAGCCACCGCTGATGGAGCCAGTCTTTATTTGACTAGCACCGTGCGCACCAGCTTAAACACCGCTCTATCCGGCAAAATCTTGCGCAGGGTTAGCATCGCTTCAGCGTTGATGGGATAGCGCAGACGAGAAGAACTATCATTAGCCGCTTCGTAAATTGTATAGGCTACCCCGGCTGGCCCCGGTGCAGAGTGACCTTCCTTCTGCATTTGCGGAAGTGCTTTGGCTATAAAAGTATCGTAAGCGCTAAGGCCTTCTTTGCTGACTAGATCTTGGCTACGATCATAAAATGGCGTTTTTATTGGCCCTGGCTCAATTAACTTCACTCTGATATTGAACTGCCTTAACTCGTACTGCAAAGACTCAGAGAAGCCCTCCACCGCAAACTTGGTAGCGTGATAGACGCTATACAGCGGAAAGGTGATGCGGCCGCCCACAGATGACATATTGATGATTGCTCCAGACTTACGCTCACGCATCGAAGGCAATACTTCACGAGTGACATTCATCAAACCAAACACATTGGTGGCAAATTGACGCTCTACGCGCTCAGCTGTACTTGCTTCAAAAGCACCAACCATGCCGTATCCGGCATTATTGACAACGACGTCTATCGCTTCATGCTTTGCTAGTCCTTCAGCGACAGCCTGACGAATAGTGTCTTGATCGGTTACATCCAGCCGCAAAATCGATACACCGGGCAAGCTAGCTAAATCACCAGCTTTCTCGGGCGAGCGCATGGTAGCCAATACATTCCAATTTTTACGAGAGAAGAGACGTACAGCTGCCTCTCCGATACCGCTTGACGCACCTGTAATCAGAATTGTCTTAGTTGCAGCCGTTGCCATATCCACCTCTACTTTTCCAAATGATATTACTACCTTTGAAAAATTGCTCAAAAAAAACATTCAATTCCCAGTCAATTACGTTACTTTTTTGATACTATACTTGCAAATTGCAAGCTACAAGTTAATACTAGAAGTAGCGGATCGGCAGCATCAAACTAAAAAGTAATGACGCAGAAAAACAGCAGGGAGAAATCAATGAATAAAGAAAGCACAACTGAAAAAGAAACCTTAATCAAACCAGATAAATTTGACCAAGGGGACAATTTCAAAGCTGTTCACTGCGGCAGCTTCTCGCAACTGGCTCAATACGAATTGAAGCATCCTCGCTTCGGCGTCGTAAAACCAGGAAAAGTATTTCTTCAAGAGTTAGTGGATACGACGGCCATGGAAGTATCAATCAATGTATTCGCCCCTGGCAAAGTAATGCCATTTAGCCATGCCCACAAAGCCAACGAGGAGATGTATATCTTCGTCAAAGGGCAAGGTGAAATGGTAATCGATGGTCAGGTCATCGCCGTCTCAGAAGGTAGCTGTATCAGACTTGCGCCTAAGGCGGCAAGATGTATGCGCAACAACGATAGTGATGAACTTTGCTTTGTCGTTATTCAGGCCAAAGAAAATTCTCTAGGTGAGCATACTTTTGCCGATGGCTACGAAGTCCAGCAAGAATTGAACTGGACAAAAGACTAGCTAAAGATCAAGGGCCTATCGGCTTCTTCACCATAATGATAAAGATCAAGGCCAAGCTCTTGCTCTGTGGCGCTAGCCGTGAAACTTATAAAATGATCAACGATTTTGGCAATGATATATGTACCAATAAAGGTAAACACCCATACTGCCACCACTGATGCTAACTGGGCCAAAAATAAGTGAACATTGCCATAAAGCAAACCATCAGCACCATTAGAGTTAATGGCCTTGCTGGCAAAAATGCCTGTAGCTAGCGCCCCCCAAGTGCCGGCCATACCATGACAGGCACAAACATCTAACGAGTCTTGTATTTTCAGATGCTCAGAAAGTTTGATAGAGAAGAAGGCGACAATGGCACCGACAGCACCAATAATAACGGCAGCACCGACATCAACGTAGCCACAAGCAGGGGTAATGGCAACCAGCCCAACAACCGCCCCGGTAGCGGCACCTACTGCAGTATTCTTGCCTTCTCGACTACTGACCACCATCCACGTTAATGCCGCAGCAGCGGCTGCCACAGTGGTAGTGACGAGAGCTTGAGCAGCAGAAGCATTGGCACCAAGGGCGCTACCACCGTTAAAGCCAAACCAACCGAACCATAACAAGACTGCACCAAATAAAGTCAGGGGCACGCTATCAGGCTGAAAGCGTCCATCAATCGCTCTCTTCTTACGTCTTAGGGCAATACAAATTGCTAAAGCAGCAACACCAGCTGTAATATGCACAACTGTGCCACCAGCAAAATCGAGTGATCCTAAGGTCTTGAGCCAGCCACCGTCACCCCAAACCCAGTGCGCCACCGGGTCATATATTAGTGTGGTCCACAAAAGAGTGAAAAGCATAAAGGCCTTAAAACGAACCCGCTCTACGAAGGCCCCAGCAATAAGAGCTGGTGTAATGATGGCGAACTTCATTTGAAAGAGCATGAACGCTAGATGAGGAATATTGGGCGCATAGCTGGTGACACTATTGATACCAATATTGCCCAGACCACACCATGAAAGGTCGCCAATAATGTGGCCGACGTCTTTGCCAAAGCAAAGAGAATAGCCCAACATAACCCACTGCATAGTAACGATGAGCAGACTGCCAAACGTAAGCATGATGCATGAAAGTAAGTTTTTACGTTCAACCATGCCACCATAAAACAAACCAATTGCCGGTGTCATTAACATCACTAATGATGATGACATCAGTACCCATGCAGTGTCTCCGGTGTTCATCAACTTAGCTAATTCCCAAAATACGACTATCAAAGTCATTCAATAATTCATTGCCCTCTTCACCCTGGGGCACTATAAGCACAAACTGGGGCAAGAAAGTTTGCCAATTTTGCAATATTTCTAAAGCGCGCAAACTGCCGGTGGCTTGGTGATGATGCTCAATCAATTGACGCAAATAGGTAGCCGCAGCCCTGCCGACAGGGCTCAAACGCTTATCTGGCTCGTGGCAATAGTTAGCGGCAAACTTATTCTCACTGTCTAAGACAAAGACTAAACCACCGGTCATGCCGGCAGCAAAATTACGACCAGTCGGTCCTAATACAGCCACGGCACCACCAGTCATATACTCGCAGCAATGATCACCGCTACCTTCAACTACAGCTGTCGCCCCTGAGTTACGCACGGCAAATCGCTCACCGGCCTGACCGGCGCAATATAAGTAACCACCAGTAGCACCATAGAGGCAAGTATTTCCGGCAATAACATTGAGCCACGAGCGCTCATAGACTGGGGCCCCCTGCGGGAATTTGATGACAATTGTGCCACCACTCATACCCTTGCCGACATAATCGTTGGCTTCGCCAGTGAGAGTGAGCTTAACGTTATCGACAATAAAAGCGCCAAAACTCTGACCAGCAGAGCCCTTAAAACGCAAGGCTATACGCCCCTTAAAGCCAGTATCACCATAGAGCTTAGCCAGCGTGCCACCAATGCGGGCCCCGACACTGCGATCTGTGTTCTTGATAGTGTAAGCTTTGACCACATCACTGTGGTGAGCAATCGCCGCCTGCACCTCAGGGTCTGCCAATATTTGATCATTAAGACTACTAGAATCGCTATGCGGCGCCTGAGGCAGCCTCCAGGCATCACGGCGATCAATTGATGCGGGTAACTCAGCTTTTTCTAGCAAGAAATCGAGATTGACTTTCTCTACTTTGTACGGCTTCACGTCAGATTTTACTTTCAACAATTCTGATCGGCCAAGCACATCATGAAGTGAGCTATAACCGAGCTCTGCCAAGGTCATACGCACTTCTTCAGCAATGAAGAGAAAGAACTCAACTATTTGTTCAGGAACGCCAGTAAATTTCTCTCTTAATTTCTCTTTTTGGCTAGTGATACCAACCGGACAATTATTGGTATGACATACCCTGGCCATGATGCAACCCTCGGCAATCAATGCAATAGAACCGAAGCCATATTCATTAGCACCGAGCATAGCGGCCATCACCACTTCCCAGCCAGAGCGCAAGCCACCATCAACTCTTAACAAGACACGATGGCGTAAATCATTGCCCAAAAGCGCTCGATGCACTTCGACCAAACCAAGCTCCCAAGGCACTCCGGCATGCTTAATCGAACTCAGAGCTGAGGCCCCGGTGCCACCATCATTGCCCGAAACCTGGACAATATCGGCATTAGCTTTAGCCACTCCCACAGCCACTGCACCAATACCGACTTCTGCCACTAGCTTGACTGAAATTTGAGCCTGGGCACTAACCTGGCGCAAGTCGTAGATGAGCTGTGAAAGGTCTTCAATAGAATAAATATCGTGATGGGGCGGCGGCGAAATTAACTGCATACCTTCTTTAGCGCGGCGCAGTTTGGCGATATACGGTGACACTTTATGAGCTGGAAGCTGTCCACCTTCGCCCGGCTTTGCCCCTTGAGCAATTTTGATCTCTAACTGCTGAGCTGTTACCAAATATTCTGGTGTTACACCAAAGCGCGCCGAAGCCACCTGCCGCACAGCAGAGCTGGCGGTATCACCGGGTCTAAGGCCTCGCAAACCAGGAAAATTGGCGCTGGTGCCGTCGGCATTAACATCGGCAATGGGATAGTAACGAAGTGGGTCTTCACCACCTTCACCAGAATTAGATTTGGCCCCAAGGCGGTTCATAGCAATTGCTAAGACTTCATGGGCTTCTTTAGAAAGGGCACCAAGTGACATACCGCCAGTGCAAAACCGCTTTACTATCTCAGACGCTGGTTCTACTGCTTCAAGAGCAATAGGCGCTCTATCAGAGGCGAATGTGAGCATATCGCGCAGTGCTAGAGGTGGTCGCTCGCGCACTAGAGCCGAATACTGACGGAACTGTTCTTGACGCTCTTGTATGCTCACTACTTTGCGATTGATACCAAGTGCTGAATGCAAGGCTTTGACAATCATAGGATTGTTGCCGTGATACTCACCACCTGGCCGCGAACTCATCATGCCATAGTTGATTAGCTGTTTATGACTAAAAGGAAAAGCACGCCTGTGGCAATCGAAAACATCGCCCTCGATGTCGTCAATCTCTAAGCCACTAATGCGCGACGGTGTGCCGACAAAGCAGCGTTCCACTACATTCTCGCCCAAGCCAACGCATTCAAATATTTGCGCACCGATATAGCTCGACAAAGAAGAGATACCCATCTTCGAGAGAACTTTCTGCAAACCCTCTTCGATAGCTGCTCTAAAATTGGCCTGAGCCGACTCATTAGAAAGCTCCACCAAGCTTTTCACTTCGTTGTCAGCACAGGAATGCCGCACAATCTCTAGGGCGAGATAAGGACAAACAGCCTGAGCTCCATATCCAAAGAGACAGGCGAAATGATGGGTGGTCCAACACTGTGCCGTCTCAAGCACAATTGAACATTCAAGTCTGAGACCTTGGCGAATCAGTTCATGATGGACAGCGCCAACGGCCAATAAGGCGGGAATAGCGACTCTCTCAGAGTTGACTCCACGATCGCTCAAAACCAAAATGGTCTTATGATCGCGCACAGCCTCCACGGCCCGTTTACATAGATTGCTTAAGGCTACATCTAAGTTGCTCACGCTGGGCAAAAACAACAACGAAACGACTTCAGAGTCGAAAGCTTTGTTTTCACTGCCTGTGTGGATTAGTTTTTCTAGTTCTTTCTCATTGAGAATTGGGCTAGTCAAATGAATCGACTGGGCACCTTCTTGGCTAGGCACAAACCAACCGCCCTGCCGCCCCAAGTAAGAATCAAGCGACATCACGAGCTTCTCGCGCAGGTGGTCAATGGGCGGGTTAGTCACCTGGGCGAAGCGCTGCTTAAAATAATCGTAGAGCAAACGAGGTTGGCTAGAGAGCACCGCCAGCGGTGTGTCATCGCCCATCGAATAAATAGCTTCATGAGCAGTGGAAGCCATTACTAGTAATATTTGAGCGATATCTTCTTTGCCATAACCATAGGCGGTCTGCAAGCCAATCAAATCGCTATCAGCAAGTTTGATTTGCTCGGCGAAGGGCTCAGGGCTAAATTCCACTCGCTCTAAAGCCACCCACTGACTATAATCACGCTCTAAGGCAACTTCGTCTTTGACTTCGCTATCGCTGCACACTCTGCCGCTAGCAATATCAACTGACAACATTTGGCCTGGTCCTAATCGACCTTTCTGCACGACATGAGCCTGATCGAAGTCGACAACACCAGCTTCTGAACTCAAGAAAACACTGCCATCGTCTAACACTGAAAAACGAGCAGGTCGCATGCCGTTGCGGTCTAGCTTAGCCCCGACACTTTTACCATCGCTGTATACAATTAGAGCAGGGCCATCCCAGGGCTCCTGAATGGCAGCAAAATATTTGTAGAAACCAGCCTGGGCGTTACTAACAACCGAATTGGTGGCATCGGGAATTAGCTGCATTAGGACAGACTCGGGCTTACGACCGAGACGCACCAGAAGCTCTAAAGCATTGTCCAAGCTGCCAGAATCAGATGTATTGGCACTGACTACAGGATGAAGATCGTGGTTATTCTCACTTTCCCATTCGGGATGATCAAGCACCATCTCCCGACATTTCATCCAATTACGGTTGCCTAGAAGTGTATTAATTTCGCCATTATGACCGAGCAAACGGAACGGCTGCGCTAAGCGCCACTTAGGCAGAGTATTGGTGCTAAAGCGGCGGTGATAGACGGCAAATTGACTAGAATAGGATTGATTAAGCAGATCAGGATAGAAAAGCTCTAACTCGTAAGAGCGCACCATACCCTTATAGACTATTGTCTTTGCCGAAAGCGAAGCAATATAGAAGTCAGAGTACTTGTCACCGTAGCTGCGCATCTTAAACATAGTGCGTTTGCGAGCAAACAATAACTTACGCTCTACTAGGTCGTCAGACCACTGGGGCTGCGGGTTGACAAAAACTTGTTTAATGCGCGGACAAGTCGCCTGCGCTAGTGGTCCCAACACACTTTTGTCGAGTGGAACATCCCGCCAAGGCTTGTCTGCCAGGCTAAATCCTTCGGCAAGTAAGCAGCTTTCGAACAGCTCCAAACAAAAATCAGCAGCAGCTTCTGGCAGAAATACCATGCCCACAGCTTTAGATTGGTAGCCCTCTTGAGCAAAAAGATCCCAAGGAATAGCAGTAAGAATTCCGGAGCCATCACCGGTGACACCATCGGCTCCGCAAGCACCGCGATGCTCCATTCGACTCAAAGCGGTTAATGCGTCGCGCACGACCTGATAGCTGCTTTGTGGGCGATAAACGAAACCCACCCCACAAGCGTCTTTCTCAAAGGTGGTATTAGCTGCGTTCAAACGTCTTTCCAATGCAAAGCCTGGCCATTTCTGGCCACCGATTAAGCTCTTGAGCCAAATCTGAGCATCTCTATAAAAGCTCAGAAGTAAACCCCGAGGACTCGATTATTAGCCATGCTCACTGTGATGGCAAGAAAATGTTAAGTAAAGCTGAAGGGCCGATTACGACACAATGGTTGAAACCAAGCTATAGCAGGCCATAGCCCAGCTGTTACAACAAGCAATACTTCACACGATATATCTGTTTGTATACTAATTCTCATGCTCAACGACAATTCTATGCTCCGCCTTGCCACTACAAAAGCAGATCAGCCGCTCTTACAAGCGGCGGTGTATGTGATCGAACGAGCAACTCATGTCAGCCTTGATTTACAAGCGGCAAGACAACTTGCACTAAAACTACGAGAAGACAGGCTTACTCCTAAACATAATCAGCATTGGCTAGCGAGCGCTCCTGATTTTGCAAAAAGCTATTGGGCCTCTCTCGCTCTGCCAAACCAGATTCTATTTTTGACGATCTTCCACACAATTGGCTTCTGTTATTGGAGTAGTGAACCTGACGGCAAGCGCTGGACTGTGAAATTAGATGGAGTGGTGAAATTAGCAGGAGCAGTGAAATTAGAAGCAACAGACATCTCGAAAACAAAATACTTGAGTACTCAAGTATTTTACTCCCGCGAAGAGGAGGCAGACACAAATTTCCACTATGACGGAGCCATTGCTCTACTGATAAGCATGGCTAGCAATGCCAAGTTTCTCGACTTAGAATTTTTAGCAAACTTAGATTTTGAACAATTCAAAATGCTACTAGCTGGTCAATGGAGCCAAAATATAGATTCACTTCTCTTGCTGAAGGAGCGTCATAGCCTCATAACTAGCTTGGCCAAGAAGCTCATCAGTAGCAGAGAAATAATTGAGGCAAAACTCGAAAACACTTCTGCACCAGAATTAGCACAACAATTTGCTGACGAATTACCTGGTTTTGATGACACTGCGTTTTACAAGGGCAGAAAAATCTACTTTCTAAAACGTGCACAGCTATTGGTTTCTGATATCAATCAAGTGCTGCCCATAGCAAATATTGAAGGGCTCACAGCTTTTGCTGATTATAAACTGCCGCAATTTCTACGCCACCACAATGTCATTGCTTACGAGACAGGCCTGGCAGAGCGCATTGATAAAAGCATTGAACTGCTGCCGGGCAGCGAAGAAGAAGTCGAAATACGAGCAGCAACAGTGATCGCAGTCGAACTGATCAAAGAATGTCTTGAGAAAAATGGAATTGTAAGTAGTGCGGCACAAATCGATAGTCAACTTTGGCTCCTAGCCCAAACTTTAGACAAGAGTATGATGCAGCCCTATCACCGCTGCCGAACAGTATTTTATTAAGGCAATCTTTTATGGCTCTTTAGGTAATTGTCGACAGCACAGTTACAAGCACGCTGAATGCCGCGCACACTTGCCATGGCGCAAACTATTGAAAGGAAGCATGTTGCCAACGTTGAAGTGTCCATTTACTTTGCCCTACCTTAATAGAGATCCACTGACAACATGATGCCTCAAAATGCATAAAGAAGGTGTCAATGTTATATACGGGCGCGTAAAGAAATGGTCAAGAAGGCAAAAAGACTAGTTTTCCCCGGTCTTAAAAGCTTCTGCAGCCTTAATCAGTTTGTCGATATCATCCATCAAATCTAGACCTTTTTTGCCTGGATCAAACTTCAAAGCGCTATTGAGTAGACTCAAACGATCAGTCAAATGCTTTTCATAAGAAGCTTGGCCAAACACACGCTGCTCACACCAAGCCACTTTAGTCGCTAATCGAACTGAAGGAGCTGGTGGGGTCGCTGCATCAATAATAGCTAGGTCTGCCGCAGTCGGTTGATGACTCGGTTGGGCATTTGCAGCTGCACTTTGCGTTTGAGGGTTGTCCACGGCACTACGAGGGCGTACTCTCACGCCGCCAAAGGGGCCAAAGCCCGGGGCAAAAAACGACGGGCCGCCAGAAGCTGGCATGCCGCTGGCGGGGATACCCAGCAAAGCACTGCCCATTTTCGCCAAAAAGCTGCCACCACCAGGAGTGCCTGCACTTCCAGCATTATTGCCACCAGATTCAGCACTATCTACAGTGGTTGAAGACTGACCAAGAATCTTCTTGTGCAACTTCTTTTCTGCATAATCTTCGAGCGCATCGGTGCGGTCACCGAGAGCCAAATCAACCGAAGCTTTGCCAAAAGCCTTCACTTCCATCCGCCCAAGGCGATCGGACAAAGTATCTGATTCATAAACCTGTTCTAGGATGGCCTGCTCTAGAGCCGTCACACGCGGGTAAGTGGCCGGAGCGCTAGCACCAGCATCGGTTTGCTCAACGCGGCCAGAAGCCCCCGCAGGCGCTTGATCACTATCATCGGCTTCCTGATATCCAGGCCCCGGAACAACCATGGGCTTGTGCAAAGTTGTTTCGACATAGGTTTGCAAATTATCGGTGCGATCGCTCAAATCAGCTTTGTCAGACGACTTGCCGAAAGCTTTTACTTCCATTCGCGCCAAACGGCTGGGCAAATCTCCGCCATACGACTTGCCTAGGATAGCGCTCTCCATGGCCGTAATACGTGGGTAGTTATCGAGAGTACTGCTGTCCTGCCCCTGACCCGCCGGCAGGCTGAGACAGAGGGAGAGAGAGAGCATCAATAGGGTCGCTGCGTTTTTATAAAGCATGGCCCCATTATGGCATCAGACTCTAATCAAAGCCTTGACTCTATCTCACCTGTTAAAATCATCCACACAGGCGCGCTCAGGCAAAAGCAAGGCAGAGGCAGAAAAAAAATTGCGGCAATCACCAAGACTGACATTTAGCTGGCCCAAAGTAGCAAGCGCTATAACAATTGCCACAAGTCTCTCGCTATTTGTTGGCTGCGCTTCAGCCCAAAATATGCAAGAAAAAGAAGTGCAATCCCTTAGAAAGTTAGCTCTCAAAAAAGAAAGTAGCGGTGACATTGCTAGCACCGTCGCTCTTGAAGAGCGCGCCTTTAAAATCGAAGAACAACTTGAAGGAAAGCACTATTACAACAAAGAAGGCGATCTTTACCGCCTCAGAGAATTATTTATCAAAACTGGCGATTACGCATCGGCCGAGAAATATTGCCGTCGGCTGATCGCCTTATCGGAAGACATTTATGGAATCAACAGTTCTAATGTTGCCGACGGCTTAGATTCACTTGCGGGCATTCTCAAACGGGTTGGTCGCAGCGCCGAAGCCAAAGCCGCTGAATCAAAGGCTCAGGCGATAGAAGAAGGAAATCTCAACGGAGATATTACGGCAAAAAAGAAGCCGATTTTTAAGCCCGCCAACCCCCAAGCGGTCGATATAGTTTTGCATCCAGTTTTGAACTCTAGGGCAGGCCACGGCCTAGAAGGCAAACAACTAAACAGCAAAATTTTCAAAGACTTGAGCGCTCTTACCCGGGTGGCCAATGTCAATCATCGCAGTACATGGACAACTTATTTTCGCGCTGCCGAAGAAGAAGCGGCGCAGCAATTTTGTCGACTAGCCAAAGGAATGACTAAGGCGCAAGTTGAGGCCTATGCAGGAGCACCGCGCTTTCGCGGAGGCAAAATAGACTGCTGGAACTGCAGACCGGGTGATGATATCTGGCTCTATGGATTTGGCGAAAGAAGCGTACCGGTTAGCTTAGTTTTTCGTGGGGATGTTTGCGTTGAGGCTAAGCGACACAGTGACGACCTCGACCGCGAGTATCAAGTGTGGCGCGCTGATCAATTTATCAAATTTGCCAAAGGAAAAACCATAGCACAGATCATTGCCTATGCTGGCCAACCATCGCAGTCTCAATTGAACGGAGTGGTGACCCCGAAAGACTCTTTACGCGGTCATAAACTTGATTTTGTCATGGGATCTCACACCCTTGTTGGCCTGTACATGCGCAAGGGCATTTGCATTGCCGCGCACAAATATCTGATTGGTCGACAAGAATTTCTTTGATGGCCGACTAATTGACCTAAGCTGATGTGACTTATGCCGGTTTGCCCCAGAGCCAACCTTGACCAAATGGCACACCCATTTCGACCAGTAATTCTAGTTCTTCGCGACACTCGATGCCTTCGGCAACAAGCTCGGCACCGAGCGAATTGACGACTTTAACCAAACGCTTCAAAAGTCTGGCCTTAGCAGGTTCTTCTGAAATTCCCGAGACATACTTACGATCGATTTTAACGATGTCTGGCTCTAGAATAATCAAACTTTCAAGCGAGCTACGACCAAAGCCAACGTCGTCCACTGCCACAAGTAAGCCACGTTCTTTAAGGGCCTGGACATGATCGCGGAGATAAGCAGGATCACCAATGAACTGCTGCTCACTGATTTCAATAACATAGTTGCCATCAGTTTTATTAGATGGGAACAGCGTCATCAACCTCTCAATGGGCGTGTCCATAATGGTTGAAGGGAAGAGGTTTACGTGGAAGCGGGCCGTTTGATCAAACTTAGGATCAGGGCATGCTGCCAAACAGGTTTTCAAACAACGTAGGTCGACTATTGTGAGCAAGTTGTGCTCGACCGATACGCGGAAGAGATCATCAGGCATCTCGAAAGCACCAGCTGGACCACGACTTAGTATTTCGTAGGCCACCACTTTCTCATCGCTAAGGTGGAAGATTGGCATTGATACTGCGCGGAAGCAATCACCACGGCGCAACTTCTCTGTCAATTCTTCAAGAGCAGCTTTATCAGGTGATTGACCAGCGCCGGCCTGCTTGTGCTTCTCACCAGAGGACACGCGGTTCTTACCGAGCATCTTCGACTCGCGCACAGCCAGTCTAGCTAAAGATAGCACTTCTTCTATTGAGCAAAATTCATAGGGCAAGGCCAATACGCCTAAACTGGCAGTGACGCGCACTGTCTCAGAGGCCAATCTCAACGGGCTTTCGGCTACAGCCAAACGAATCTTCTCTGCTACCAACATGCCTTCGGCAAAGCGGGTATCGGGCAAAATCAGTAAGAATTCATCGCCACCAAGACGAGCCAAGTGATCGGTCGGCCGGACCGTCTCTCTCACACGGTCAGCTATTTCATGAAGAACAACGTCGCCAACTGCATGGCCAAACTGTTGATTGATGCGATCAAAGTCGTCGCAGTCAATGAGGACGGTGACAAGATTCCAACCGCCACGCTGAGCGCGAACATACTCTGCTTCTAAAGCCTTTTCTAGACCAGCTCGGCTGAGCGCTTTAGTAGCAGCATCGATATTAGCAATGGTATCTAATTGTTGATTGGCTTCAAGTACTTTCTTATTGGCTTCATGCAATTGGTCTTCAAGTTGCTTCACCTGCATAGCATGGCGAATAGACTGCAAGAGCACTCGAGCATCAACTTCATCTTTAACTAAAAACTCACGAGCACCAGTGCCCATCGATTGCGTGGCGATATCGTCTTTGCTGCTATTG
>Ga0172379_10007224_pt1 | contig 14497 bp, 11 predicted proteins | sample GrowelOW334metaG_FD_119756 | JGI IMG/M metagenome (GOLD analysis project Ga0172379, IMG submission 119756) | Groundwater microbial communities from an aquifer near a municipal landfill in Southern Ontario, Canada - Groundwater well OW334 metaG | ecosystem: Environmental > Aquatic > Deep... | reverse complement strand
ATCTTTCTTCTGGTTTTCTCGTCAATGATAGGCGATGGCGCTTCTTCCAAAAGTTTTTGGTGGCGACGCTGGATCGAACAATCCCTTTCGCCAAGATATATTGTATTCCCAAAAGTATCCGCCAATATCTGGACTTCTATATGGCGCGGATCTTCAATGAATTTCTCAATGTAGACTTCCGGATTTCCAAAGGCGGCCTCGGCTTCAGAGCGGGCGGTCCGCATCAAATGAATAAAATCTTCTTTGCTCTTTGCGATCCTCAGGCCTCTCCCGCCACCTCCAGCCGTAGCCTTAATTGCCGCAGGAAAACCGATCTTTTCGGCAATTGCTAGCGCTTCTTTTTCATCCGATATCGTCCCATCAGAGCCCGGAACGGTCGGGACACCGGCTTTTTGCATTGTTTTTATGGCAGTAGCTTTGTCCCCCATTCGGTTCATGGCATCGGTTGACGGTCCGATGAAAACGATCTTATGTGCGGTGCAAATTTCAACAAATTTTGAATTTTCGGATAGAAACCCATAGCCGGGATGGATCGCATCAACACCTGCAATTTCAGCCACGCTGATGATGCTGGGGATATTGAGATAGCTTTTACTTGGGCTCGCAGGACCGATGCAATAAGCTTCATCGGCAATTTTAACATGTAGTGCGTCTTTATCGGCTTCAGAAAAGACCGCAACCGTTGCGATCCCCATCTCTTTTGCCGCCCTGATAACCCGTACAGCTATCTCTCCGCGGTTGGCAACTAGTATTTTCTTAAACATTAGCGTGAGATATTATCATGGTAAATTAAAAATTGCAAATTAGGCATTTAAAAAAACATAAGACAGACCATCGCCGCCGAGATCAAAGTAAAGCTAACAATTGTGATCCAGGCAATAATATTTGAGACCGGCCCATTTATATATTGCCCCATTAGTTTCTTATCGTTAATTAATTTTAAAACCACTATAAAGATTATCGGCAATAAGACGGTATTAAGCGCCTGAGAAGCGGTTAACACAAAGATCACCGGCATCTTAGGGAACAAGACCATTATCGTGGACACAAACAAGCATAAACCAATTATTGAATAAAAAAGAGGGGCATCCTTAAATGAAGAATTGACCTTCCTCTCGGTCCCCAAAACTTCCGTTAGAGCATATGCAGTCCCCATTGAAATGATACTGACCCCCAAGAGCGAGGCATTCAAAAGCCCCCAGGCAAAAAGATGCTTCGCGACCGGACCTAGAAGCGGGCCTAAAGCTTGAGCCGCATCTACTGCAGAATTGATCCGGATCCCTTTCACAAAGATCGTTGCGGCGGCTGAAATAATTATAAAGTACGAACCAATATCGGTCCAAAGGGCGCCAAAAAAAACATCCAGGCGGGCATGCCTTATCTTTTTTTTATCTATCCCCTTATCAACAAAATACGACTGAACAAAAAATTGCCCCCAAACGGTCAAAGTCGTTCCGATCAGAGCGGTAGCGGTAAAAATATACTCCTTATTTAATTGGAGCGTCGGAACAAAACTCCCATGGATCATTGCCGGAACGTCCGGTTTTGCCATAAAGCCATTAACTATATAGCAGAAAAATAAAACACAGGAAGTTAGAAAAATATTTTGGACAAAATTAAAGCTTCCTCTGACAATAATGAACCAGACCATGATCGTAAAGATCGGCACGAACATTAACCGCGGAATATGATAGATGTCGGCAACGGCCGCAATTCCCGCAACGTTCGCAAGAATATTGGAAAAATTTACAAAGAAAACGATGATCATCATGCCGACCGCCAAACGCAGGTCAAATTTTTCTCTAATTAGGTCCCCTAACCCTTTGCCGGTAACAACCCCAAGCCGCATCCCCATTTCCTGCGTCACATACAGCATCACAGTGATAAGAATAAGGATCCAGAGCATTTGATAGCCAAAGTGGGCGCCAACGATCGAATAAGTGGCTACGCCGCCCGCATCATTGTCCGCCGTTCCGGTAATTATCCCCGGGCCAACCACGGAGAAAAATACCAGCAGCTTTATTTTCCAGTAATTCATAGATCTTTTTGAGAATATATTTAACATAATTGTTTATCCAAGCATCTGTTTTTTTCTGCGGGAGATCGGCGGAAGGACAAAATCCATCACATCATCTACGGTAATGATGCCCAGGATCTTATTTTCATCATCGACGACCGGAACGGCCAACAAATTATATTTTGAGATCACAGCCGCAACTTCGCGCTGGTTCATTTCTGGAGATATTGTAATGCAGTCTTTTTTCATTATTTTAGATATCAGCATTTCAGGAGAAGAAACGATCAAACTTCTAAGAGAAAGAACGCCGACCAGTTGTTCTTTTTCGTCGACAACATATAAATAATAGATCGTCTCGGCATCCGGCGGCATTTCCCTTAACTTTTTTATTACCTCTTCAACAGTCAATTCTTTAGGCAAGGTAATGAACTCCGAGGTCATAAGTCCGCCGGCAGTTTCATCTTTATGCGCCAACAATTTTCTGATCTGTTCAGACTTTCTAACCGGCATGAGGCGCAAATATTCCAGGGATTTATCTTGCGGCAAGTCGCCAAGGATATCGGCCGCTTCATCGACCGGCATTTTTTCAAGGATCCGCAAAGCTTTTCTGGTCTCAAGGGTTGAGATCAAGATCGCGCCTAAGACCGGCTCTAATTCATGCAGGGATTCCGCCGCAGTCTTGTCCGATAGCGAGGAAAAAAGGGCATTCCTGTCTTCAGCTCTAACTTGAGAAATGATTTGCGCAACATCCGACGGGTGAAGATCAGAAATGGTTTTTGACGGAACAGCGATCGTACCCCCCTCTAGCCCCTGTACGTTATCCCAGCCAATTAATTGTTCAGGGATCTTTTTTCTGACAAGGCCGGTAATAAAATCGACGATCTTTTCAAGGCCAAGCCGGCGGAGCATTCCGCGCGAACCAACATCGGCGGCCAGAAGACGGACATCCTGATCGACTTTTGCAAGTTTCAAGTCGTTGATCCTTATGATCCTTGCCCCTTCAACATCAACAACCTGATGATCGATCAAATCCCTCATTAAAAGGACTTCTCCGTCGCGAAGCGTCGTCCAGACGATCTGATCGGCAGTCGTCCGGGTAGAAACAAATTGTTTTCCAACAAGATCGATCTCGCTGATAAGCAAAACTTTATCTTCTTTTTTGTTATCATTAATTGTGGTGATCAGGATGCCGCTAACTTTCGGAAAAGCTTCGTTCAGAGAGATCATAATGTCTTTTACTTTGCCAAGATTTTCCTGGACGCGGTCAACTACCATTACGCCAATTAATTCTGAAGCAAACATTTCGGAAAATAAAACCATATTCGTATTCTAGCTTGGCTTTCAAATTGTGTAAACCCACGATTTTTAGGATAATATTCAGATATTTCGATGGCAAGAACTAGGCGATCATGAAATATTTACCAGGCAGTTGTTTAACAACTTTTTTGATCTCTAGCCCCATCAACAAGCTGGAAGCCGTCCAACTATGAAGCTGCGTCTCTGCCGAAATCAGATCAATATGCTTCGGCTCGCGCGATAAAGCTGAGTAAATTATATTTTCATCTTCCGTTAATATTTTACCTAATTCAAGCTTGGGATTTCGATTTTTATTCGAATTTCTGGTTTCGGGTTTCGGGATTATTTCACAAAACTCTTCCAGAACATCCTCTACCGATCCCACCAATTTGGCGCCTTGTTTGATCAAGCTATGCGGCCCCCTGCTCCCTTCGGCATCGATATTTCCGGGAACAGCAAAAACTTCTCGTCCTTCGTCGATCGCAAAGCGTGCCGTAATAAGCGCGCCGCTGTCTTCTAAACCTTCGACCACAATTACCCCTTTCGAAAGTCCGGCGATAATTCGATTGCGTCGGGGAAAAGTCGTTTTATCGGGTTGAGTTCCAAGCGGAAATTCAGAAATAATAGCGCCGCTCTTTTCTATTTTTTCGGCGATGTAAAGGTTGCATTTTGGACCAATACTATCTATTCCGCCGCCAAGGACAGCGATCGTTCTTCCGCCAGCGTTAATTGAGCCTTCATGCGCCGCGGCATCAATTCCCATTGCCAGGCCGGAAATGATCGTAAAACCATAATTCGCCAGTTCTTTTGACAGTTTTTCGGCAATTGCTAATCCATAATTGCTCGCCTTTCGTGTCCCAACGATCGCGATCGCATTTTCGTCCTCTGGCAAAATATCGCCATTGAAGTAGAGAACTGGCGGAGGGTCATAAATATTTTTGAGGTTCTGCGGATAGTTATCTTCTTCAAAACAGATCGCTTTTATATTATCCAATTTATCTATTTCTCCGTCGAGATCGGTTATTTCACGGTTATTTAAAAAAGCGTTCATTGGTTCTTTTCTTAAACCTTCGATCGTAGATATTTCGGATAGTGAAGCAAACCAAGCTTTTTCGATCGAGCCAAAATGGTCAAATAGTTTTTTTATCGTAATTGGTCCGATACCATTAATTAGATTAAAACCGAGCCAATATTTGAGATTAGGATGCATGTGGAAATACTAAGCAAGGTTCTTGCCATGAAATCGGAAAACATTTTATCCGATTAAACTATATGGGAATAAGCATCAATGGGTAGAGTTGGATCGGTGAAAGGCTCGGGCTTAACAAAATATAGGGCTGCAATAAATACCCTTGGGTTCGCATCAATTTCGTTTTTACTGAATGTACGCGTTACCGGAGTTTTTATTGCCAGCAAAAGCCAGGAAGAAAATGAGGCATTAAGAAGGATCGCGGCTAAAATAATAAATAAAAGAGAGAAAGAAGTTGTCAAATATGCTCTCGATAAGCTAGCCGACAGAATATTAAATATTACCGGAGATCCAAACCCGGCCAAACTTGAAGCCATCTTTACCGCTTTAATAGATATTTTAGGCAATAAAGATGGAATAACCATTGATACCGATAAAACAAAACACGCTTTTTCATCTTTACCATTACCAGATATTTGGCGTTCTATACGAGCGTTTTCTGGAGCAGTTCAAAGTAAAAGCGGCACTTGGGATAAAGATAATATTGCCCTAGCCAATGCTTTTATCTCCGCCCTGCAAGAGATCGCCAATTCAACACCATATTCCCAGGTCATTCAGAGCACAAGCGCAATATTTGATCTTGGAAATTGCGGAATTGCAACCAACTGCAGCAATGGAAGGCCAAATCAGGAAGATGCCGCCTGTTTTGCGCAAAAGGGAAAATTGATACTGGCAGCTGTTTTTGACGGGATCGGTGGTTTTCCAAAAGGAGAAGTAGCTTCCAGATCTGCCGCAACGGCCTTGCTCTCCTTTTTTAATAAAATTAATTTTATCCCTCAACTCATTAAAGAAGCCATTGTTAAGGCCCACCTCTTCGTACAAGCCATGGATCCCCGCAAGGTAGGAACCACATGTGCAGCAATACTTATCGATAGTGAGAGATCAGAGGTAACGATTGCACATGCCGGTGATTCGTTGGTATATTTATACCGAAATGCACAACTATTTCTCACCACCCTCCCACATAACAATGACCGCTCGCTGCCGCTCGGCCCGCTAAAGCAGCCATTAGATGAGCAGGCATCCTGCAGAATTCAAAATAAAAACGAAGGCTTTCCTATTACAACATATCTAGGAGTTCAGTCCATGGATGCCCCTCCTTTTCTTGATACGTTATCTATTCCCGTTCTACCCGGGGATATACTGATCGCATGTACTGATGGTTTATACGGTTATATGCGATTTGAAAAAATGAGAGGATTGATCCAGACTTTTCATGATTTCACCGCCGCGCAAATTGCCGAAGCGCTATTGTTCCATGGCCTAAAAACAAGTAAAGATAATATTACCGTAGCGGTTGTAAAAATTTAATCTCCTCACAAGATCATTTCAATTTAATTAAACTGAAATTTTTTCATTATTTAACGATATATATGCAAATGTTGCACCTAAACACGCATAAATTGGGGTTAATATAATGTCTGAAGGGGTCAGCACGACAAATAGCGTAAATAACCGCCCAGCTTGTAGACAGCCGGCTACAAGGCTAAAAATACGCCATCCCAAACCTGTCGCAATTCATACCATATATCGGCGCACAGAATTGATACTTGACCAACCTGGCGTAGTTATTTCAGAAGAGCAAATCACAAGACCGGCAGCCCCCCTGCCCCCACCAGTACCTGCGCGCATTATTACACCGCCACCTCCTCCACCCAGGCAATTATCGGTAGTTAATGCGGCGAGAAAACAGGCGGCAGACATCCTTCCATCAGCAAGGTTAGCCGAAAAAGATGGCAAGCTTTACTGCGAAATAGAAAGCTCCAGTTACTTATGCACCAATAGAATTGGTTCGGGCGGAACAAGCATCGTATATCCGGCGGAAGAAGTTAATAGCAAACAACGGGTCGTGGTAAAAATATTTGATATTGGGGCCGGTCCTTTGAACCGGCGAATTTTTGAAAGAGAGATCGCTTTTTGCCGAATGCCCGTTTTACATTCTCCCGTGTTAGTTAGACCGTTGGGAACAGGTACATTATCCAATGGAGCCCCTTTTCTTGTTTATGAACAAATGGACGGCGACCTACACAGCGTTATTGAAAAAAACAAGAAAAAAGGAAAATCCTCAATAAAAGTAACTGGAGAATGCGTTAATGGACAAGACAACCCTGCAGTTATACAAAGCGAAGTCAGCGATCAAATAAAAAGTAGATTGGCGCTTTTAGTCGCCAAGCGGATCACGTATGCGTTAATTTCCTTATTTGAAAAAGGAATTGCACACAAAGATGTAAAGCCGGACAATATTTTTATAAGAAGATTGGGACATGGAAGGCCGAACTGGGAAGTTAAATTAGGCGATATTGGCTTGGCTGCCAAAATCGGTCCGGAAGGCCTCGATGCCAATGAGATCGCGGGCGGAACGCCGCATTATCTCTCGCCGCTTTTTCTTTCTTTAAGAGATGGCATGCCGCAACAAGAGGCCTTAGGCATATTAATGAAAAACGATATTTATGCCCTTGGCATAACCCTTTACAATCTTTTTACCGGGCTTGACCTGGTATATTTTAATAACGGCCTTGAATTCACAGCATTTATGGAAAAATGCATTAATGACAAGGAAAAACTTGCCCGAATTATTCACGTCGCATCAAATTCTATTCCGAAACCTTGGCTGGCTCTTATTTTAAAAATGGTTTCCATCGATCCAGCCAATACTTTCGGGACATATGAAGAATTGCTCGATGCAATTATTAAAGTTGAAACAATCGAAGAAGAATTGCCAAATTTCAGGGCTGAGCTTCCTTTGGTACTTGGTTTTGTTCAGCAGGGAGAGTTCAATATTGCCAGGAAAATATTAAACTCATTACCAGGGATAATTCCTCGGCATGAAGAATTTTACGCGGAAGCAATAAAGGCAATCGAACAATTGGATAAATTACCAAAAGAAGCAAATAAAGCAAAGGCTGCGGCCATTGAGCTCTTTTCGGCGTATTGCGCCAAATTCCCCGCGGTAACTTTTCCGGAAATTCACCAATTCTCTGTTTGTTTCAGGGCAATAATTGAAACAGCTCTCGATCCAACCCTAAGCGATAGCAAGCTCTTCCACCTTTTGACAGGAGCTGTCCTAATGAACGGAGAATTTGATCAGTTATTTTATTGTCGGGTTCACTTGCTAACTTTAGAAGCATTAAAAGCTAATGGGATTTCCACGGAACGCCTCTCCCGCGTTTACGCAAGAATGCAAAACGAAGCACTTTTTTCTTTAGTTTCCCCGTCCCTAGCCGAAGCCGCTTAGCTCGTTTGCTTGAAATTCAGCCAAAAATTCGTTGATAATACTTTGGAGGCAGTTATATGGCATTAAACGTCTGCGGCGTCACTAATTTAAATGTTAAAGGGATAGAACTTATAAGGCCTGATCAGGTCAGCTGCAATGGGTTAGAAGAAATTTTAAAATCAAATATTACTGTGTCCGTCCCGCAAAATGCCCCTAACGAAATAAGTATTACTAATAGTTTTGGCAGGGAAGTCGCGCACGGGAATAAACCGCAAGGGGAAGATTATTACATCCTGATCGCTTCAGGCAAATTTATTGGCACCACCAAATTAATTGAGAATAAATGGCATTATTACGATGTTAAGGGAGAAGAAAGAAAGACCAAACCTCGCACAGAAATTACTTTGGAGAGCGAAACAATTGAAGGTTCACAGCCATTCGATTTCGAAGAAGTTGATGGTCTTGACCTGAAATGGATCCGAGAGTGGCGGAAAAAAAATCCTCTCCTCACTCAAGATAAGATAAACGACGCCCTGCTTAAAATAAACGAAGCTGAAATGTTAAAAGCGGCTGAAGGGCTATAGATCAAGAATATCGATTTGTAGTTAAAAGCGGAGCATCAATATCTGCGCAAGTTTTCCCTGTCAAACCACGATAATAGAAGAGTAAGAGGCTCCACATTCCCTTAGAGGAGGATTTCATAATATGAACGTATCTGCTATTGGATCAACTGGCGGCAACTATCCTGTCGCGTCAGCTAATGCAAACGAATCAAGTATCGTTGGTGATTATATGCAAATTCCAATTTCTGGCAATTTGAGACTTGCAAAGCAAAAACTATTTGCTTCTGCAGAAGCAGCAGGATATACCTTAGAAGGGAACCCTTTCATAGGGGGAAGAGAAAATAAATTTCTCGTAGTAAGGTTAGCTCCGCCATCGAATGAAATGACTTTTGACCCTGAGGAGCCGGAGGTAACGGAAGAGGCACCAGGGAATAAACCGGTTACTCAAGGAAAATTACCTGGAAGTTATTATTTAGACGGAACAAGAGTTGCTTATCCCGAACGTGATGTTAACCACGATCCAGCACTTCTCGTGAATTATGCACCTGATAGAAATGGACGCCCTGTTATGGGTTCTTATGTTCTGGATAACACTTTATTTGAATTTCCCGTAGACGGCCCTCCACGAACCGTTCCTAGCAAGCCGGAAATAAGCTATTTTGATCCAACCAAAGCCCAAACGGAAGAGTTACTTGCCCTGGTTGATGCGCTGCCGGCACCAAATGAAATGACTTTTACCGAAGCGGAAGGGTTAGATCTTGGGAAAAAGGATGACCCTGCATAGGCCAAAAATGAAATTTATGTCAAAATTTAACGATATATATATGAAAACAGTTAGTTTGTTTCATTCCCTTAGAGGAGGACAATTATAATGAGTTCACCATCTGTTGGCCCGCTAAACGGGAGCAATCCCCCGGCTAGGTCCTTCGGATTAATCAGTTTTGATGTAATATTGCGCGATGGTGATACTGTTGATGGTGCTATTAAAACCGGTTTGAGAGAATGCAAAAGCAATGGATATTTAAATCCTTCATATAGATTAGTAGAAAAAGACGGTGTTAGGAAATTAGTTTTTATTGCGGGTTCAACTAAAGTAAAGGGCGGAGCCATCCAAGCATTGGAAAAAAATGCCGAGCTCATTTCTAGGGCTATGGCTCCTTCGCCAGAGCCTGTTATTGATTCAGTATTTGTCAATCATCAACCATCAGGTCAAGTTATTCCAACACCCGTTCCAAGCGGATCAAAAGATGTCCCTAGCCTTGCAGCTCCCCCTCCCCAAACAGACAATGTCCCCACAGCCGTGGCTTGGGCACAAATCGATCCACTAGTTAATCGGCCTGCCCAAATTATAATTACTAGTGCCCATGTCGTAGCAGACAAAGGGGGTCCATCGGAAGCCAAACAGGAAGAGCTTATTTCTCCTTTTCCTGGAGAACCAGTTGCCACCCCAAGAAGGGTTTTCACCCACACTGATTTGGTTGCCATGAAGGCACAAGAGGAACTAGAAGTCGAAAAATATGCAGAAAGAGAACAACTTGGGAAAGAAAGTATTGCACTAGTTGATGAGGTGGTCCTTCATCAAACAGAAGCGACCAAAACTGATGAACTCCTTGCAACACTTAATTGCCTCGGTTTCCGTGGCAACCGCCCCGTATTAAAGACTTTTAATCCGAACCTTGCAGCCAGCGAATTTACAGCTTTTATAAGACGTGGAGAGCTTCACCTTAAATCAACTGAACCAGTTTCTTTGGAAAGAATAGAAAAAATGGTCCTTGCTTTAGTTACAGATGCAAAAAAGAAAGGGATCAAAGAGCTCGACCTGACATCCCTAACCGGGTCCGGCGCACTTGGTCCGATAACGACCCTCATACTGAATAATCCTGATCCAAAAATAAAGGCGCCAGTTGAGATCGCACTATTAAAACCAGCGGTTCAACCAGAAAAAAAGACGGCTGTCGCGAAAGCCGCCCCTGTAAAAACAAGAGTTGGTGATGTAAGCATTGCTTACATTGATAACCATATTTTACTCGATCCATCTCATCCCACAGCAGCAATTAATGCGATCCAAACTCTGCTGCGTGATGGAAAAATTAAAGTTTCATATTTATCGGAAGAAGAAATCCTCCAAAATATTAGGCTGGCTTTAAATACTGCCTGGAAAAAAGAACAAGGTTCTGTAGATCTACTTTCAGTCGTTGCTTATATAGTTCCTGATAAATCAAAACTTGCAGTTTCTATTGGATCAGCTCGCTCAAAAGATACCCCATTTATAGCAAGGGTATCCGTAGAAGCAGATAAAGCGGTAACACGGGCAATAAGGCCAAAAGCTCACGCATTATTTGACATGAAAGCTCTTTTTGACAACGCTACCAATCCATTCGAAGGGGCAACAAATCCCCAACCTGTTGATTCTCGATCGCCTTACATTCCTCCGCAGTTCAGAAAAAAATAGGTTTAGCATAGTGAAATTTTGATATAAAAACCTCCGATAGATAGTCGGAGGTTTTTTATGACTGGATGCGCACTATTGAGCCAATTAGGATCGCAAGGCATTAGGGCTGTCCAATCCCCTCAGCCAACGCCTCAACCAGAAGAACTATATTTTAGCTGCGATTCCTCGGCTGAAGCTATTGCAGAAATCATTAAAAGAGAAAAACCTGATCATCTCGCCTTTGGTGAATATCATCCATCCGCGTTGCCGCAAGGAACCCAGCGCATTACAATGCTCGAATACTTTGTGGAACAATTATTACCTGGATTATTAAATTTTGGATTCAAGCAGTTAGTCCTGGAAGGAGTTTATTCTGACAGCTCCGTTGATACAAATATCTCTCACTATTTACAAGGCACAATTGATCTGTCTGAAATCGTTGGTTATTTTTATCCTGAAGATTCGGTAAATGTGCCTGGACTTACAAAAACATTGAGATTTGCATTGGCACAAAACATGGATCCCTTAAGAAGGTTCCGTGTTTTTGGGGGAGGCCTAAAAAGCAGAGATCCGGAAGTTCAATTAACCTACGCCAGTGGTTTTGTTTTTTTAGCAAACCCAGCAAAGCTGACTTCATTGATGCAACGGGTTTCCCAAAGGATGGCAGAAAAAGTAAAACTATTGAGAAGCACTAAAGGCCAATCCCCGAGAATTATCACCTATGGCGGCGCGCAACATAATGACAAAGCTAAAGTTACAAAAGAGAAAGGAATTTCTCTTTGGGAATATAAATTAAAGCCATATACAGAAGTCGACCTCATGCCCGTTGAAGCCTTACGCCGCACTGATTTACAAGGGCTATATCCGGAGTATAAAAGATGGTCAAATAGTCTCGCTGTTTTACCGCAAAAAGGGAAAGTTACGCTTGTAAAAAGAGGAGAATCATATACGATAATTTTTCCGGAAGGGATCTTTACTCCCTAATCAATTACCACCCGCTCCACCCCATCCGTTTCCGTCAACTCGACCCTAATATTCTCTTTGATCGAGGTTGGGATAACTTTACCCGTAAAATCAGGATGGATCGGCAGCTGCCGATGCCCTCGATCAACTAAGACCGCTAATTGGACCTTCAACGCGCGGCCATAATCTTTTAACCCATCTAGCGCTGCCCGGACCGTACGACCCGCAAAAACAACATCATCCACTAAAATAACAATTTTATCGATCACTTTGAAAGGGATATTTGATTTTCGGAGCTCGATATATTCCCCTTTTGTTCTTAGATCATCCCGATAGAGCGACACATCCAACTCTCCGACCGGGATAGATTCGCCCTCTTCCTTTTTAATAATTTCGGCCAATCTTTTCGCAAGAGGGACACCGCGCTGCATAATTCCAACTAGAACAATATCTTTCGCCCCTTTATTGATCTCAATGATCTGTTGGGCGATCCGGCGAAGCGCGCGGTCGATCTCCGCTTCATTCATGATTATTTTTACGTTGCTGCCGTTTATTTTGCTCTTTTTAGCCATTTTTATCATCTCCAGTAATGTGATATTATAACATAATCATGCGCCTATAGCTCAGCTGGATAGAGTACTTCCCTGCGAAGGAAGGGGTCGAGCGTTCGAATCGCTCTAGGCGCATTTATGGAGGGGTGTCCGAGTGGCTTAAGGAGCACGCTTGGAAAGCGTGTGTACCGAAAGGTACCGTGGGTTCAAATCCCACCCCCTCCGTTCTAACTGGAGGAGTGGCCGAGTGGTTGAAGGCGATCGCCTCGAAAGCGATTATGGCAGCAATGTCATCGGGGGTTCGAATCCTCCCTCCTCCGATGTTCTAATCTCAATATTATTGAATAAAAATTATTTCTGAATTATCTCTCGATAAGAATCGCGGTGCTTGATAAACTTTATCTTTCCTTTTTCATCGACTAATACGCGGTCCGGCCGCGGAAATGAATTGCTATTGGCGGCGAAGAGGCTTGAAGTATAAGCTCCAGTATTGTGAATAAGAATAATGTCGCCGCGCACAGGCTGTCGCTGAAGAAAAACCTTATATTTTGATATCATATCCCCGGAAAAACATAGATTCCCCCCAATAAAGGCCTCAAAGGGCTGGGGATCTTTTCTTGCATACTCATTCGCGATTTCCCATTTTTTTATCGGTTTTTCAATTAGTGATTCACCGTGGCTGGTTATCCCCATCTCAAGGTTTACCAAATTATGGTATTCGGCTACTTTTTTAACGATCCCAACTTTTGCCAAGGTAATTCCGGAGTCTTCAACAATACTCCTTCCCGGCTCAATGGTTAGCAACGGTTCACCTAATTTTCTTAAAGCTTTTACCGAATTGATCTTTTCTCCTCTTACAATAACATCTCTTCTAAACATCTCTTCAAGCATTATTTCCTTTGGATAAGCGGTAAAAAATCTCTCTCCCGTCCATCGATCAAGATGGATCTTTGCATCCCCTTCGGAACTAAAACCGGCCAAACCATCCCGCCAAACAAAGATCTTGCTCATATCGCCTTTTGTAGAAGCTATAAAGCCGTCTTTTATTTTAGAAATTATTGTTTCCCATAAATGCCGGTCCACATATTCAACAGGAAAACCGCCGCCGACATTTAGCACTTCGCATTTTCGTCCGGTTTCCTGCAGCAGATATCCCAATTCGATCAATTTTCCAAGAACCGATAAATATGGTTCAACTTTTGCGACTTGCGATCCAATATGGGTATGAAAACCGATCAATTCAACGGATGGGTATTTATCGAGGGACTTAATAAACCGGGGAGCTTCCTTGATATTTGTTCCAAATTTTGTCCACAAGCCGGCGGTAAACACACTATCATCCGTAACATCATCTAGCTCATAGCCGCTGATCCTAAGAACAACCTTTGTTTTTTTATTAAGTTTTGCGGAGATCCGGGCTACATTTTCAACTTCTTCGATACTGTCGGCAATAATGTTCATCTTTCTTTTTATTGCATCTTCGATCAAAAAATCTTCTTTACAGTTCCCATTCAGGTCGAGCATATGCGGGGGCATGCCTGATTCAAGCGCGCACCTGACTTCATTATATGAAGCAACATCCGATCCGCAGCCTTCTTCATTTGCGATCTTTAATATCAATGGATGGGTACAAGCTTTTGCGGCAAAACAGACCCTGGATCTAGGATAGTACCTACTAAAAACTTCCTTGAAAGCTCTGATGTTTCTTCGAATTATGGGGGAATAATAAATATGAACCGGTAATTCAAATTTCTGCGACCACCAGGAAAGAGGATGGTTTGCAATAACTGTTTCGTTATCAACTACTTTAAAGAATTCTTTATTTTCTCCGCTCACTCTGCACCTTTATATAAAAAAGTATTATGGAGCGGAGTCTGCTTATTGTCAAATTATAACTGGATCTCTTCCCTCACGGCCGGGACAACGGCCGGAACATTTAATGAGTTAGCAAATCTGGCAAGCCTGCTTGCCATACCATGGACCAGAACGGTCTTATCGGGATGCAGTTGATAAATTACCGACTTTAGATCTTCTTCCCTAATGTGGTTAACGGCCATTACCCTGACAATTTGTTCATGCCTAACAACAGGATGGCCAATGTGAGCCAATCTTCTCCGAATAATTGCTTCTGTAAGCCTATCGTCAAAGATGATCTTCCCGCCGCCAACTAATACCGCGATCGCCAAATGGGTTGGAAAATCATGTTTTAAATT